>ODAJ012184515.1_pt1 | contig 19968 bp, 17 predicted proteins | sample 1539241 | NCBI WGS metagenome assembly ODAJ01 (sample SAMN02144231, study PRJEB22623) | gut metagenome | biome: sheep rumen | host: Ovis aries | place: New Zealand | reverse complement strand
CTCGAGGACTTCCTCGGCGACATGGACTTCAAGGTGGCAGGTACGCGTGAAGGCATCACCGCGATCCAGATGGACATCAAGATCAAGGGCATCGACCGCGAGATCCTGACCCGTGCGCTCGAACAGGCGCGCAAGGGCCGTCTGTTCATCCTCGACAAGATGGCGGAGACGATCGCTGAGCCGCGCAAGGAGCTTTCGCCCTATGCGCCGCGCATCCTCTCCTTCAAGATCAATCCGGACAAGATCCGCGACGTCATCGGCAGCGGCGGCAAGACGATCAACGGCATCATCGCAAAGACCGGCGTCAAGATCGATATCGAGGACGACGGCAGCGTGTTCATCGCATCGCCCGATCAGGCGGCAGCCGAAGAAGCGAAGCGCATCATCGACGGGATCGTCGAGGATATCGAAGTCGGCAAGGTCTATCTCGGCACCGTGGTCGGCATCAAGGAGTTCGGCGCGTTTGTCAACCTTAAGCCCGGCACCGACGGACTTCTGCACATCTCCCGCATCGCCAAAGAGCGCGTGAACAAGGTCGAGGACGTTCTGAACATCGGCGATCAGGTGCTCGTACGCGTGTTCGAGATCGATCCGAAGACCGGCAAGATCGGTCTGACCCGCAAGGACCTTTTGCCCGAAGCATAAAGGGATAACGCACAGCACGGACGAACAGAATAAAGAGGGGCAGAAGAACTCTGCCCTTCTTTTGCATCGGAGGATATGAATTTGATCGAACAAACCATCTTATCGAACGGCGTCCGCGTGGTCACGGAGCGCATGGAAAACGTGCGCTCGGTTGCGCTCGGCGTATGGGTCAACGCCGGATCGGTGTTTGAAACCGGTTCGGAGCTCGGCGTCTCGCATTTTATCGAGCACATGCTCTTCAAGGGAACACAGACGCGCAGCGCCTCGGACATCGCGGCGGAAATGGATGCGCTCGGCGGCAATCTCAACGCGTTTACCGCCAAGGAATGCACCTGCTTTCACGTGAAGGTACTCGACGAGGATCTGAAAACCGCAGTCGACGTGCTGTCGGATATTCTGACGCACAGCACGTTCGATCCCGAGGAGCTTGCGAAGGAACGAAGCGTGGTGCTCGAGGAGCTTGCGATGACGGAGGACAGTCCGGAGGACGTCGCGTTCGACCGCGCCTGTGCGGGACTGTATCGCGGCACGCCGCTCGAATCCGAGATCCTCGGCACGAATGAAACGGTCGGCGCGATGCAGCGCGAGGATCTTCTCAACTATCTGAACCGGCATTATACGGCGCAGAACATCGTGATCTCCGCCGCGGGCAGCTTTGAACGCGAAGCGCTGCTTTCGATGCTCGAGGAACGCTTCTGCGATCTCGGACAGGGCGAACGGATCGGGACGCCGGCGATCGAGCCGCAGAACGGGCTGTTCACGACGTGCGTGAAAAAGGACGTCGAACAGGTGCATCTGTGTCTCGTGATCCCGGGCGCGCCGCTCGGCACGGCGGCGTATGAGACGCTGGCGGTGCTTTCGAACGCGCTCGGCGGCAGCATGAGCTCGCGCATGTTCCAGCACATCCGCGAGGAACGCGGGCTTGCGTATTCGGTCTATTCGTACCCGATGTCGTATCGCGGCACGGGCTGCCTGTGCCTGTACGCGGGCTGCACCGAGGGACAGGCGAAGGAGGTCCTTTCGCTGATGCTCAAAGAGATCGACGAGCTGAAGCGGAACGGGCTTTCAAAGGAAGAATTCGTCCGTGCAAAACAGCAGCTGAAGGGCGGATACCTGCTCGGCATGGAGTCCACGATGGCGCATATGAGCGCGATCGGAAAAACAGCGCTGCTTTTGGACGAAGAATATCAAATTGAGACTATCCTAAACCGCATCGAATGTGTTACAATAGATGCGGTACAAACGGCGGCGCGCGATCGGTTCTCGCCGAAAGCGCTGTCCTGCTGTGCGGTCGGACGCAGCGAAGCGCTTCTGAAGTCGCTGCAGGACGACGTGCGCGCATGGTGGGATCGGAACGGACAAGCCGGATAACCGGCGATCGAGGAAACGGAGCATGGAACGGACATATAAGGCGAACAGACGGTTTTTCCTGCTTGCAATCATCAGCATTGCACTGCTGGTGCTGTTCGTCGTGGGTTCGGTCTATCTGCTTCGCCGGGTCACCGGCAACATTCGGCGTCTTGACGTTTCGACGGTCTATACCGAGATCGAGAGCGAGGCGGTCGTCGTTCGCAGCGAGCGTCTGATCACGGAAACGGCGAGCGAAAGCCGCATCCTTCTGAACGAAGGAGCGCTGGTCACGGAGGGCGATGCGATCGCGGTGCTGTACCCGTATTCGTACGAAAGCTCGCTCGCGTCGATCTGCACCAAGGAACTGGAGATCTACACGCATCTGGAATCGCTGATCCGCACCGCAACGCCGGGCGGCGCGCTGCCGGATGCGGTCCTACAGTATAACGACAGCATCGAAGCCGTTTCGGCGCGTCTGCGCGAGGCGTCTCTCGACAAGACGAGCATGACCGAATACGCAAAGATCGAGGAGCAGATGATCCAGCTGCTCGAAAACCGCCGCAACCTGCTTGTTTCACAGCTTGCAGACCGGTCGATGGTGGCGGACGAGCTCAGCGAGCTCGATGCGATGAAGCAGAACTTCGAAACGAACAGCGCAAAGACGATCTTTTCGGAGTATAACGGTTATGTCAGCTTCTATTCCGACGCGAACGAGGAGAACCTGCGGGACGTCTCACAGCTGACGGTGCCGCTGGTCAAGCGCATTCTGAACTCGCCGTCCATCAGCATGGACAACGAGAATTTTTATTACCGCATCGTGACCGACCGGACCAACTGGTATCTGGCGTTCGTCGTGGACGGCACGAGCGAACAGCGACTGATGCCGGGGCAGACGTACTCGTTCACGATCAAGGGCGTGTCCGGCGCGTATCAGGGCGCGGTCATCAGCGAAAAGGATACGGCGAGCGGCGTTTTGTACGTTCTGCAGATCAATGCCGACGTGCGTCCGCTTCTGACCACGCGCGTGGTGGAGATCTCGGTGCAGAACAACGCAACGGGACTGTACGTTCCGCTCGATTATATTCAGTACGAAGAGGGCGTGCCGTATATCTATGTGAAGGCGACGGACGGAAGCTTCCAGAAGATCGCGGTGTACATCGCGGGCTCGGACGGCGAGAACGCGATCATTTCCGCGCGCGACAGCACGATCTCGCTGTTCCAGGGACTCAAGGTACGCATGCCGCCGGATGAGGAGGATTGAGATGACGATACGGGAAAACATTGCATCCGTGCGCGAACGGATGGCGCTTGCATGTGAACGAAGCGGCAGGTCGGTCGACGATGTGACGCTGATCGCGGTCACCAAGTATGTGGAGACCGCGCGGATCGCCGAGGCGGTTGCCGCAGGCGTGACCGAAATCGGCGAAAACCGGGCGCAGGAGTTCACCGAAAAGTTAACTTTTTATAAACAGAATCATTTGCGGGCACATTTTATTGGACAACTGCAAACGAATAAAGTAAAATATATCTGCGGAACTGCAGACCTGATCCAGTCCGTGGATCGGGAGCCGCTGCTCGACGCGATCGTGAACTATGCGCAAAAGCACGATCTTCACCAGGACATCCTGATCGAAGTCAATATCGGACGCGAAGCGCAAAAGGGCGGCGTGATGCCGGAGGATCTTCCGCGTCTGATCGAACGCATTGCGGCGTTCGACAGCGTGCGTTTAAGAGGGCTCATGTGCGTTCCGCCGGCGACCGACCCGGAAGCGGTGCGGCCGTATTTCCGCGAGATGCGCGAACGGTTTGAACAACTGAAAGCCGATCATCCGACGATGCCGATCGATACGCTGTCGATGGGCATGAGCCACGATTTTGAAACGGCGATCGAAGAAGGCGCGACAATGGTGCGCGTCGGGACCGCGATCTTCGGACCGCGAATCATTACAGGAGGACAACAGAATGGGTAAATTTTTGAATTTCATCGGACTCGAAGAATCGGAAGAAGATGAAGTCCTGCAGGACGAGCCCCAGCCGGAGCAGCCCGCAAAGAAGGAGGCGCGTTCGCGTCGGCGCGAGAATCAGCTCGTCGGCGGCGGCGAGGCGCAGCCCGTGCCGCAGAATCTTGCCGCGATGAAGATGATCGTCTATCATCCGGTTTGCTACGACGATGCGCAGAACATCGTGGACAACCTCAAAAACCGTCGTCCGGTCATCGTCAATATGGAAGAGCTCGAGGGCAGCTGCGCACAGCGCGTGCTGGACTTCCTGCTCGGCGCGATCTATGCGCAGAACGGCACGATCAACAAGATCTCCAGAGGCATCTTCCTGGTCGCACCGCATGATGTGGACGTCGAGGACACGGGCGAGGATTCCGGCGGCTATTCCGACATGTAACACACGGCGCGCGCCATGATCAAAGCGGAGAACATCGCCAATAAAGAGTTCAAAAAATCTCTGTTCGGGTACGACCGCGAGGACGTGGATCGCTATCTGGACGAATTGATCGTGCAGCTTCGGCAGATGGAAGACGAACGGCGCGAGATGGTTTCGACGATCGAGTATCTCGTATCCGAGATGACCGGTCAGTCCGGTCAGACCGGCGCAAACGAGCAGGTCGTGGGACCGATCTCGCCGCACGCCACCGTCAGCGACGCAGAGCGCCGCCGTGCCGCCGAAGCGGAAAAGGAATCGCAGTGAACCGATCTCCGATCAATTCCATACCGCCCATTTCGGCGCAAGAATGCAAAGCCCGCGGTTACGACGGGCTTGATTTTGTTTATGTGTGCGGCGATGCGTACATCGATCATCCGAGCTTCGGCGCCGCGATCATTGCGCGCATCCTGCAAAGCAGGGGGTATACCGTCGGCATCCTTGCGCAGCCGGACTGGCACAGCGTCGACGCGTTCCGCTCGATGGGAAAGCCGCGTCTCGCGTTTCTGGTTTCGGCGGGCAATCTCGATTCGATGGTCGATCATTACACCGCGGCGAAGAAGCGCCGCAGCGACGACGCGTACACGCCCGGCGGCAAGGCGGGCAAGCGCCCGGACCGCGCCGTCATCGTCTATGCAAACCGCTGCAGGGAGGCGTTTCCGCATGTGCCGGTGCTGATCGGCGGCATCGAAGCGAGCCTCAGACGCTTTGCACACTACGATTACTGGGACGACCGCGTGCGCCACTCGATCCTGTATGACGCCGGCGCGGACCTTCTGATGTACGGCATGGGCGAGCGAAGCATTGTCGAGATCGCGGATAAGCTCGACGCGGGCGTTCCCGTGCACGAGATCCGCGATGTGGCGGGCACGTGCTTTCGCGTCAACGATCCGGGCGAGGTGCCGGACGGGATCCTGCTGCCCTCGTATACGGAGGTCGCATCCGATAAGCGTAAATATGCCGAGGCGTTTCAGACGCAGTTCGAGGAGCAGGATGCGATCCGCGGCCGCCGGCTGATCCAGCCGCACGAAAAAGGGTGTCTCGTGCAGAACCCGCCGCAGCCGCCGCTGACCACGGAGGAGATGGACGCGGTCTACGCGCTGCCGTTTACAAGAAAACCGCATCCGGCATACCGTGAAAGGATCCCTGCGATCGAAGAGGTGCGCTTTTCGATCACGTCGTGCCGCGGATGCTTCGGCGGATGCAATTTCTGCGCGCTGACGTTCCATCAGGGCCGCGTGATCTCCGCAAGAAGCCATGAGTCGATCCTGAAGGAAGCCGAGCAGATGACGAAGGATGCGGACTTTCACGGATACATCCACGACGTCGGCGGTCCGACGGCGAACTTCCGCAAACCCGCGTGCCGAAAGCAGCTGAAGAGCGGCGTGTGCAAAAACCGCTCGTGCATCGGCTATGAGCGGTGCAAAAACCTGGAGGTCGACCATACGGACTATGTTGCGCTGCTGAAAAAACTGCGCGCCCTGCCCGGCGTCAAAAAGGTGTTCATCCGCAGCGGCGTGCGCTTCGACTACGTGCTGTACGACAAAAGCGACGCGTTTTTGCGCGAGCTGTGCGCGCATCACATCAGCGGTCAGCTGAAGATCGCGCCGGAACATATCGCGGACCGCACGCTCTATTATATGAACAAAACGCCGCACGAACTGTACGAGCGATTTTTGCAGAAATACGAGCACATGAACGAACGGCTCGGCAAAGAGCAGTTCGTCGTGCCGTACCTGATGAGTTCGCATCCGGGCTGCACGCTCGAAGACGCGATCGCGCTTGCGCAGTATCTCAAAAAGACGGGGCACCGCCCGCAGCAGGTGCAGGACTTTTATCCGACGCCCGGCACGATCTCGACCTGCATGTATCACACGGGACTCGATCCCAGAACGATGCAGCCGGTGTATGTGCCGAAAAACCCGCAGGAAAAGGCGATGCAGCGCGCTCTGATGCAGTATTTTCTGCCGGCGAATTTCCATACCGTGCGCAAAGCGCTGAAGCTTGCGCATCGCGAGGATCTGATCGGCACGGACCGCGGCGCGCTGGTTCCGCCGGAACGCGTGCGGGATTCCCGGCAAATGCCGAAGAAAAACGCAAAACCTGCAAAGAAATCTGTTGACAAACGGCGACGGAATGGTTAAAATATCATTTGGTTCATTTTGGAGTTGCGTATGATTGTATCGGTGAATGAAGCATTGCGGCGGGTCGGCGAATCGTTCCCGTTCGAATGGGAAGGAACGCTCGAACCGCAGACCTTCGCGGGCAAAACCGTGACGTTTGCGGACACGGCAAGGCTGAAGGGCAGCTATGTCTATGACGGCAAGACCTTCCGCGTCGACGCCGAAGCTTCGGTATCCTATGAAACGGTCTGCGCGCGCTGCGGCGAACCGATGATCGAGCCGCTGTCGTTCTCGTTTACGGAACGGTTTGTGCGTCCGATGTACAAGACAGAGGACGACGAGCTCTATCCGTACGAAGGCGAAAAGCTGGATCTTCACGAGGCGTTTTTCGACAATCTCTTCCTGGAGATGCCGATGACGACCGTCTGCAGCGAGTCGTGCAGGGGACTGTGTCCCATATGCGGCATGAATCTGAACCGCGGGCAATGCGATTGCTCGAAACATCAAATCGACGCGCGCTTATCCGCGCTCGAATCATTATTGAACGATCATAAGGAGGTGTAATCATGGCAGTACCCAAGAGAAAAACGTCGAAGGCGAGAAGAGATTCGCGCAGAGCGAACAATTCCAAGGCGATCGCGCCCAACCTCGTCGAGTGCCCGAAGTGCCACGAGCTGAAAGCACAGCACACGGTTTGCAAGAACTGCGGCTATTACGATGGCAGAGAAGTCATCAACATGGAAGACGAGAAGTAAGAACCATGATTGCCCGTTCGGAGCGAACCCGGATCGGAGCTTCCCGAGCGGGAGCACCAACATTTTCAGCGAACCCAGCCATACGGAGGGGTTCGTTTTTTATCACGGAAAGGAGCGAACCATGAACGAAACCGGTCCCGATATGTGCGTACCCTGCGGGGACGGCATCCTGAACATCCGCGTCGGTGCGATCATCGTGAAGAACGGCAAAGCGCTGATGGTGAAAAGCAAGTTCGGCGACTACTGTTATTCGGTCGGCGGACGGATCCGCTTCGGCGAAACGGCGCAGGACGCCGTCGTGCGCGAGGTGTATGAGGAGACCGGCGTAAAGATGACGGTCGACCGTCTCGGCTATGTCAACGAGGTGTATTTTTTCAACGACAATCCGAAGGATTTCGGAAAGCCGGTCTATGAGCTTGCGTTCTACTTTTACATGAATGCGCCGGAAGATTTTGCGCCCGTTTCGGATCGCATCGCCGACGGCGAAGAAGCGTTCGCCTGGGTCGCACCGAACGAGCCCTGCACACTCTTTCCGGACTTTATCCGCGAAGCGATCACGGATCCGAAACCGTATGTCGTCCATGTCATTCGCGACGACCGGCAGCATTGCAGCGCAACGTAACGCCGGCTTTGCAGGTCGGTCCTTACGGCACGTTTCGATGGGTGGACAACCGCTTGCGGCTGTACTATAATATGCAATGCGAATCGAGGAGAGGAGGCGCGTCATGAATATCCGAAGACGGCTGTTTCGCAAACCGTTTTCCACATTGCTCTGGCTTGTTTTCGTCGCGCTGATGACGGGCTTTTTGAGCGCGGCGGTAACGCTGTGGTATTCGGCATCCCGGCTTGCGAAGACCCTCGACCGCAGCCACACGGCGATCGCGGTCCGCTCCGATCCCGGCGTGGTGGTGCATCCGAGAAAACGGAACGCCGAGTGGGAGGTCGATTTTCGCTCGTTCACGGAACGGGATGCAGCAGCCCTTGCCGAAACGGAGGGCGTAAAGGCGATCCGCACGCATACGCTCACGGGAGGAAGCTCGCCCGCGTTTTTGCCGATCACGGAGATCCGGCGGGAATTCAGCTGGTTTCCGAACGGCGACATTTCCCCGTATTACGATGCGGTGTTCGCAGGCAAGCTTGTTGAGATCAAAAAAGGGACGATCCGGAACGAATACAACTATCAGACGATCTTCGACGGTTCGGACCAAAACGACCGGTTTTTGCTGTTCGAGCTGGAGGACGCGCTTCTGCTGAACGACGAGTTTGCGGAACCGCTCAAAAACATGCGGTATGTGGGCGGGTTTTCCTATGCGGTGAACCTCGGCGGGGATCCGGACGCGGAGTCATTTTTCACGGTCGGCGAGCATTATGTCGTTTCGGGCACGTTCGAGCCGCGTGCAAGAACGTCGGACTGGGCAACTTTGCTCAATCCGGATCTGAGTTCGTTTGTTCCTCCGCAGTACTTTATCATCGAAGGCGGAACCCTTGCGCGCAGGGACGGGTACCTGGAACGCGTCGGGGGAAGGGATGTGCCCTGGTCATATGAGATGCGCGACGGATCGGAATCGGCGCAGACCGCCGTTCCCGCGGCGGCGCATCTCGAAGGCGATGCGAAGACGTTTTTCGAGGATACGCCGTACGATGCATGGCGAACGTATCGTGACGCGTGGGAACTGCAGGCGCATGCGCTTCCCGTGATCGGGACCGAGCGCGTCGAAACGGTGACCGCGTTCCTCACGGGGGACGCCGCGATCCTCGACGGGCGCAGCTTTACGGACGAAGAGTACGAAACCGGCGCACACGTCATGCTGATCTCCGAAAAGGAGGCGAACCGTGCGGGACTGTCGGTCGGCGATACGGTTTCGCTTTCCCAGTTTCTGATGCCGGAGAAGACGGCGGAGACGCTGCGCAGCGGATTGCCGCTCAACAATCCCGTCGTCGATCCGTTTGCGATCGACCGCGCGTATGCCGATGCGGAGCCGTTTGAGATCGTCGGCATTTACCGGCTGCAGGCGGAGTGGTCCTCCGGAACCTATGCGTTTACGGCCAATACCGTGTTCATTCCCAAACGCGCGCAGATCGCCGGCGGCTTCGGAACGCTCGGCGCCGGAACGGACGATGCGGAGCCGGACGGGCGTTCGGATGTTTACGGGATCTATTTGTCTCTGGAACTTCAGAACGGCAGTGTCGAAGAATTTCAGCTTGCGCTGGATCAATCGCCGTATGCCGGGCAGTTCTATGTTTACGATCAGGGTTACGAAGCGGTGCAGAAGGATATCAACGGGCTGAAGGACGGAACGGCGCGGCTGCTGTGGATCGCGGCGGGCGGATGGATCCTGCTGCTGATTCTGTATCTTTTGATGTATCAGTCCGCACAGCGGCGAAACATCGGCGTGATGCGCTCGCTCGGCGCGTCTCCCGGACGGGTCGGATGGTACCTTGCCGCAGGCGGGATCCTGGTGGCGATCGCGGGAGTCGCGATCGGAACGGTGCTGAGCCGGATCGTGCTCGAATCCGTCGAGGCGCGCGTGCTGAACGACATGCTCGGCATGGTCGACCGCACGGCAGGCGCCGTCCTTTCGGACGAAGCGCTCGAATCAATGGTGAAAAACAGCGTTCCGTCGCTTAAGACCGCCGTTCTCGTCGCGCTGGCGCAGCTCGGCGTCATGAGCGCGGCGATCGGGGTTCATGCGGGATTCCTGTCGCGCATACCGCCGCGCCGGCTTTCGGAGGGTTGACGAGATGGAAGGAACGATACTCAAACGTCTGATCCGCAGACCGTGGCTGTCGCTGACGGGATTTCTGGTCGGCGGCGCGCTGTGCCTGCTCCTGTGTCTGCTGACCCTGCATCTGGACCGGCAGCAGGCACATCTTGAAGAGGTGCGCAACAGCTACGAGATCCGCGCCGTCGTGAGCGATGTGCGCGGGACCAAGACCGACCGGCTGTTCATGAGCTACCGCTATACGGACTTTCTGCGGGATGAGCAAAACGGGCTCGGCGCATATGTGCGCGACCTGCAGCTTACGAAATCCTTCGATATGAACGCGCCGTTCGGAACAGGCAAGGCGGTCGGCGTGACAAACGAGCGCTGCGCAGCTGCTTTGGATCCGAAGGCGGGCGGCGCGTGGTACGCGGAGACGGAGGACTTTTTTGAAAGCAGCGAGCGGATCTGTCTTGTTTCCGAAGTGTATTACGAAGCGCTTGCGGGACAGGACGTGTCGCTGACGCTGACGGACGGATATGCGATCGGCGAAGGAAAGGGCGAGTATCCCTTCAAGGTCGTCGGCTGGTACAAAGGCGAAGGGACGAACGTCTACCTGCCGTACCCGACGTCGCAAATCATCGCGGGACAGCTCGCCGAAGCGCCGAGCACCGATTCCGCCTGCTTCATCGTAAAGGACAACGAGCGGATCGATGAGATGCTTGCAGTCGCGGAAAGCATGTTCCGGAAGGTCGATCCCGGCGAGGCGCAGGGACGCGCGTTCGCGCTGACCGTTCACGACCGCCAGTATAAGGCAACGATCGCTTCGATGGAACAGAACATCCGCCGCACGGCATATCTGTTCCCGCTGATCGCGCTGATGACACTGTGCGTGGGCTTTACGCTCGGCATACTCGGAACGCGGCGCGAGACCAGAACCTATGCGCTGATGCGCTCGCTCGGCGTCGGCAGGTTCCGGCTTTTGTGCAGCGTGCTTGCCGAACAGATGCTGATGCCGCTGCTTGCGGCAGGCGTCGTCGCGGCGATCCTCGCTCGTCCGCTGCCCGCGCTTCTCTTTGCCGCATGCCACTTTGTCGGCTGCGTATTTTCCGTGCTTCGCCCGGTGACGGTGGCGCCCACGAAGCTGTTTCGCGAACAGGAATGATCCGGAAAGGAAAAACGATGGAAATCCTGAAAGCCCAGAATGCTGCATTCTCCTATGTGAACCGCTATCAGAGAGTCGATGCGGTCAAAAACGCTTCCTGCGTGTTCGAAACCGGCAAGGTCTATGCGATCGTCGGAAAGAGCGGAAGCGGCAAAACGACGTTCCTGTCGCTGCTTGCCGGACTGGAACTGCCGAGCGGCGGCACAGTTCTGTTCCGCGATACGCCGACGCAGAAGCTGGATCGGGACCGCTACCGCAGGGAACATGCGGCGGTCATTTATCAGAATTACAATCTGTTTCCGCTTCTGACCGCAGAGGAAAACGTGCTGTATTCCATGAACCTCAAAGGCATCCGCGGCAAGGCGGCGCGTGCGCGCGCAAAAAAGGAGCTTCACGCGGTCGGGATCACGCCGGAGCAGTTTAAGCGGTTTCCGCCGCAGCTTTCCGGCGGCGAACAGCAGCGCGTGGCGATCGCACGGGCGCTTGCGGCAGAAAACGAGCTGATCCTCGCCGACGAGCCGACGGGCAATCTGGACGCCGCGAACGGCGAACAGATCGTGTCGATCCTTCTCCGGCTTGCGCATGAGGAGAACCGCTGCGTCATCATCGTGACGCACGACCGCGACCTTGCCGCGCGCACGGACGAGATCCTTGTCATGCGCGACGGCGTGCTGGAACGGGAACGGTAAGATCCGTTTTTTCTTGCATTGCGGCACGGATTGCGGTATAATCAGTCGAATCGAACCATAATAGGAGTATGTATGAAGCTTGCAGTTGACGTGATGGGCGGCGACAATGCGCCTGCATGTGTGCTGGACGGCGTTCTGGCATTTTTACGGGAACCGGAAGCGGAGGGCGTAAATCTGAAGCTTTTCGGCAGCGAAGAAGTTTTAAAGGCGTTTTTGAAGGCGCATCCGGAGATCGGAAACCGGATCGAAACCGTTTACACGACGGAAACGATCGGGATGGGCGAACACCCGACCGAGGCGATCCGCAAAAAGAAGGATTCGAGCCTTGTGAGAGCGCTCGAGGCCGTGCGCGACAAGGAAGCCGACTGCTTCTTTTCCGCAGGCAGTACCGGTGCGGTGCTGACCGGTGCGACGCTGATCGTCAGAAGGCATAAGGGCATCAAGCGTCCGGCACTGGCGACGCTGATTCCGACGATGGAAGGCACCGTGACCGAGATCCTCGACTGCGGTGCGAATACGGACTGCAAGCCCGGATACCTCGTGCAGTTCGCGCTGATGGGCGCAGCGTATCTTGAAGCGGTCGAGGGCGTGAAGAACCCGCGCGTGGGACTTCTCTGCAACGGCACGGAGGAAGAAAAGGGCAATACGCTCACGAAGGAAGCGCATCAGCGGCTGAAGGCGGTCGAAGGACTGAACTTCATCGGCAACGTCGAAGCGCGTGACCTCACGAGCGGCGCAGTCGATGTGCTGGTGTGCGACGGGTTCGACGGCAACGTGATGCTGAAAACGACCGAGGGCGTGGCAAAGTGGATTTCCTCCATGCTCAGAAAAACGCTGATGGAAACGACGCGCGGCAAACTTGCGGGGCTGATCGGAAAGCCCTCGTTCGCGCAGCTGAAAAAGAAGCTGGACTATACGGAATACGGCGGCGCGCCCCTTTTGGGCATCAACGGCGGCATCATCAAAGGACACGGAAGCTCCGACGCAAAGTCGGTCAAGGTATGCCTTTTGCAGGCGACGCGGCTCGTGCGCGGCGGCGTGACCGAAAAGATCGGCGCCTTCGCGGCGACATTGAACATTGAGGATTGACAAAACCCGCAAGATTAGATACAATATCTTGTGGAATGATCGTCCCGTATGGGGCGGAAGGGAGAAAATATGGAATTCGAAAAAATCTGCGAGATCATCGCAAAGCAATTGGATATCGACCCCAAATCCATCACCATGGAGAGCAATCTCGTCGAGGATCTGCACGCGGATTCTCTGGACATCGTCGAACTCGTGATGGACATGGAGCAGGAATTTGATACCGAGATCCCCGATGAGGAGCTGCCCAAGGTGCAGACCGTCGGCGACATCCTTCGCTATCTGAAGAAATAATCGGCGAAATTCATGCATCTGAACCCGCACAATTCGCGTGCGGGTTTTTTGGATAGAAGCGGATTGGTGCCGCTTCCGAAACGATCTCCGGACCGGTTCGGAAACGGTATCGGAAAGGAACGGCATGCTGACAAAGGAACACCTGCATACCCTGGAACAGCGCATCGGCTACGCGTTCTCCGATCCGGCGCTTTTAAAGCGCGCGCTGACCCATTCCTCGTTTGCGACGGGGGACGGCAGAGACAACGAACGCATGGAGTTTTTGGGCGATGCGGTGCTGGAACTCTGCGTCTCCGAGGAACTGTTTTTCCGGTTTCCGAGCATGAAGGAAGGGCAGATGACCAGGAACCGCGCATCGGTCGTGTGCGAAGCCGCGCTGTTTGAGGCGGCGCAGCAGATCGGGCTCGGCGAGTTTCTGCTGCTCGGAAAGGGCGAGGATGCATCGGGCGGACGAAACAAGCCGTCGATCTTGTCCGACGCGTTCGAGGCGGTGATCTGCGCGATCTTTCTGGACGGCGGGCTCGAACCCGCGCGCAGGTTCATTCACGGCTTCGTACTGCCGCTGCTGCATCTGGGCGAAACGGCGTTCGAAAAGGATTATAAAACGCGTCTGCAGGAACTGATCCATGCGAAAACGCACGGGCGGCAGGTTGCATACGCGCTGGTCCGCGCCGAAGGACCCGACCATAAAAAGGTCTTTACGATGCAGGCGGTGCTCGACGGAACGGTGCTGGGCGAAGGAACGGGCAATTCCAAGCAAAGCGCGGGGCAGGAAGCGGCACGGATCGCTTTGGAGAGGTTGGAAGCGAAATGAGACTGACACGGCTGGACATTTCCGGATTCAAATCGTTTGCGAAAAAAACCGAGCTGCAGTTCGGCAGCGGCATTACCGCGGTCATCGGTCCGAACGGCAGCGGCAAGAGCAATATTTCCGACGCGGTGCGCTGGGTGCTCGGCGAGCAGAGCGCGCGCGCTTTGCGCGGATCCAAGATGGAGGACGTCATCTTCAACGGCACCGAGAAGCGCAAGCCGCAGTCGATGTGCGAGGTCACGCTGACGTTCGACAATTCCGATCACAAACTGCCGATCGATTATCAGGAGGTCGCGGTCACGCGGCGCATGTTCCGCTCGGGCGAAAGCGAGTACTGCCTGAACGGGCGCAACGTGCGGCTGAAGGATATTTCCGAACTGTTCCGCGACACCGGCATCGGCAAGGACGGCTATTCGATCATCAGCCAGGGACGCGTCGACGAGATCCTCTCGAACAAATCCAACGATCGCCGCACCGCGCTCGAGGAAGCCGCCGGCGTCATGCGCTATCGTGTGCGCAAGGAGGAAGCGGAGCGCAAGCTCGACAATACCGAGCGCAACATGGAGCGCATTGCGGACATGCTGAAAGAGCTCAGTGAGCGTCTGGGACCCCTGGAGGAGCAAAGCGCGACGGCGCGGACGTTTTTGAAACTGCGCGAAGAACTGAAGGATCTTGAGGTCAATCTGTACCTCTATCAGAGCGATCGCGCAAAGGAGCGCATCAAAGCGCTCGAGGAGCAGATCGAATCGTTCGACCGCGATCTTGCATTCCATGAGGAGCGCAGCAAAACGCTTGCCGAGGAATCGCTGAAGCTTGAATCGCAGGTGCGCGAGATCGACGAGCGCGCGTCGGCACAGCAGAACAAGGTCATCGAAATGCTGTCCGGCGTGGAATCGCACGTCGGCGAGAGCAACCTTCTGATCGAACGGCGCGATCACGCGAAAAAAGAGATCGGGCGCGTATCGGGCGAGCGCGATAACGCAAAACAGGGCGCGGATTCGATCCGCGACGCACTGCTCAAAAACGCGCAGAGCGCGGACAGCGACCGCGAGCGCGAGACCCTGAACGAATCGATCGGCGCGCAGAGCAAAGCGCTCGAAGAAACAGACGCCGCGATCGCCGCGAGAGAGGCGGCGGTGGAGGCGCAGAAGGCGGCGGTCATGGAAGCCATGAACCGGCTTGCCGACGCGAAGAGCGACCTCTCGCGCATCGACACGATGGCGGCGGCGCTGAAGGACCGTCTGATCGCGCTGGACGGCGAGGACAGGACCGCAGAGGAAAAGGTCGCGTCGCTCAAAGAAGAACTTGAAGCCGCACACCGTGCGGAGCAGAAGCAGGCGGAGACGATGAACGAGCACATCGCGGCGCGCAAGACGGCGCAGCGCGAGCGCATCGAAATGGAATCGGATTACCTCGCGATGCAGGCGGAGCTCAAGGTTTCGGAACAGAACGTCGGCGCGCTGTCCTCGCGCGAACATGTCCTGCGCGAAATGATCCGTTCGCACGAAGGCTATCAGAACAGCGTGCGCATGCTGCTGACCGCGGCGGAAACGAACGCACAGCTGCGCGACTGCATCATCGGACCGGTCGCAGAGCTCCTCACAGTGCCGAAAAAAGTCGAAACGGCGATCGGCATGTCATTGGGCGGATCCCTGCAAAACATCGTTACAACGACCGCTGAGGACGCGAAAACGGTCATCGAATATGCGCGCGGCAAGGACCTCGGCAGGGTCACGCTGCTGCCGATGACGCTGCTGAATCCGAACCCGCTTACCGAAAAGGAACGCGCGCTGCTCTCCGAGCCGGGCGTGGTGGGACTCGGCAGCGAGCTGGTCGGCTGCGACAAGCGCTGCGCGATCATCGCGGAGTATCTTTTGGGACGCACGGTGATCGTGGAGGACCTGGACAGCGCGATCCGTCTGAGAAAGAAATCGAAGAGCGCGTTCCACATCGCAACGCTGCTGGGCGACTTCCTCGCGACGGGCGGCACGATGACGGGCGGCAGCATCAAAAAGGGCGGCTTCTCTCTGCTGGGACGCGAACGCGAGGTCGAGGAGATCAAAAAACAGCTCAAAAAGGCCGAGCAGGCGGTTGCGGACAAGCAGAAAGAAATCGAGGATCAGAAAAAACAGATCCTTTTGAAGGATACGCAGATCGACGCGTTTGTGTCGGCCGCACACGGCGACGAGCTTGAGCTCGTGCATCTGAAGGAACAGCGCGAGATCATCGAGCGCGACCTCAGGGACGCGGAAGAAGCGATGCAGGAGCTTTGCGATGAGCGGAACGATCTGAACGAGAGTCTCGCAGAGATCGAAAACCGCAGGCGCAGCGCCGCCACGGTCGAGGACGACATCAAAAAGCAGAATCTTTTGAGCACCGAGGATATCCGTAAGGAACAGCTTGCGATCGCGCAGGACAAGCAGAAGCGTGAGGAATTGAGCGCACAGCTCACCGAACAGCGCATCCGTGCGATGGCGCTCGAAAAAGAAGCGGACGCGCGCGAAGCGGAGCGCAGACGGCTCGAGCGCGACCTTCAGCTGACCGAGCAGAAGATCGGCATGTACGACGCCGAGATCCAAACGCTTTCCGCTTCGGTCGAAGCGGCGGACGAACGCCTCGCCGAAATGGAGCGCAGCATTCACGGCGAGCAGGAGGAACTGAAGCTTGCGAAGGAAGAGCAGTCCAAGCTCGAAACCGAGCGCACGCGCGTCAATGAACTGTTGAGCCAGTTCCGCCGCGAGCGCGACGGGATCCAGGACACGGTACGCGGGCTCGACGAACGCAGGCATAAAAACGAGATCCAGGCGAGCCGCCTCGAAATGGAGCTGAAAAACAGCGCGGACCGCATCTGGGAAGAATACGAACTGACTTACGAAAACGCGCTGCCGATGCGGCGCGAGATCGCGGTCGGCGCAACGCAAAGCCGCGTCAATGCGCTGAAAACGGAGATCCGCGGGCTCGGCGACATCAACGTCTCGGCGATCGAGGACTACAAAGCGGTGTCGGAACGGCACGAATCGCTGTCGGCACAGTTCAGCGACCTCGAAAAGGCAAAGGCGGATCTGTACACGCTGATCGGTCAGCTGACACAGACGATGGAGCAGACGTTCGTGCGCGAGTTCCAGAAGATCCAGACAAACTTTGCGGACACGTTCGAACAGCTGTTCGGCGGCGGTCATGCGGAGCTGCGGCTTTCGGACAGGAACGACGTCTTAAACTGCGACATCGACATCATCGCGCAGCCCCCGGGAAAGAAACTGCAGCTTCTGTCGCTTCTGAGCGGCGGCGAGCGCGCGCTGACGGCGATCGCGCTGTTGTTCGCAATGCTGAAGCTGAAAGCGCCGGCGTTCTGCGTGCTCGATGAGATCGAGACCTCGCTCGACGAGGCGAACGTTTCGAAGTTCGCAAACTATCTCACGGAGTATTCGGACGAGACGCAGTTCATCATTATCACGCACCGCAAGGGCAGCATGGAGGTTTGCGATACGCTGTACGGCGTGGCAATGGAGGAAAAGGGCATTTCGAGCATCGTCTCGGCGAGATTCGGAGAAACGGCATAATGGAAAAGAAAGAGAAAAAGGGCTGGTTTTCAAAGCTCAAAGAAGGTCTGCACAAGACCAACAACTGGTTTTCGACGCTGTTCAACAAGGAAGGCATCAACGACGATTTCTATGAAGAACTCGAAGAAGCGATGATCCTTGCGGACATGGGCATGGAGACGTCGGAGCGGCTTCTGGATGCGCTGCGCGACAAGGTCAAAGCGGAAAAGCTGACCGAACGCGAGCAGGCAAAGCGCGCGCTGAAGGAGCTGATCGCGGATGCGGTGCGCATCGACGCGCCGTTTTCCGCGGATGAAGGTCCGGCGGTCGTGCTCATCGTCGGCGTCAACGGCGTCGGCAAAACGACCACGATCGGCAAGATCGCGAACGCGTACAAGGAGCAGGGCAGAAGCCCGATGATCGCGGCGGCGGATACCTTCCGCGCGGCGGCGGCGGAGCAGCTCGGCGAGTGGGCGACGCGCGCAAACGTCCCGATGGTTCGCCACCAGGAAGGCGCGGATCCGGCGGCGGTCGTGTTCGACGCGATCGCTTCCTATCGCGCAAAGGGCTGCGATCTGCTGCTCGTCGACACGGCGGGACGGCTGCACAACAAAAAGAATCTGATGAACGAGCTTCAGAAGATCCGCCGCGTGATCGCGAGAGAACTGCCGGACACGCCCTGCGAGGTACTGCTCGTGCTCGATGCGACGACCGGACAGAACGCCGTCGCGCAGGCGGAAGCGTTCCTCAGCGTATGCGAGCTGACGGGCGTGATCCTGACGAAACTCGACGGCACCGCAAAGGGCGGCGTGACCGTGCAGATCTCCGATACGCTGCACGTGCCGGTGCGGTTCATCGGCGTCGGCGAGGGCATCGACGATCTCAAACGCTTCGTTCCGAACGAGTTTGCGGCGGCGCTGCTCGATGTCGAGGCATAAAGCGTCATCCTCCGGACGGGTTCCGGAGGATTTCTTTTTTACAGTTCATTTTCGTTTGCGCGGTTGCAGGGACCGGCGATTCGTGGTAAAATAACAGATAAGATCGAAATTTTCGGATTTGAGGCGCACATGGTTTTTTCCGGTACGACATTTCTGTTTTTATTCCTGCCGCTGTTGCTGCTGCTGTATTTCTGCCGCAAGAGCATTCGTTGGCGCAACGCGGTCCTGCTGATCTTCTCGCTGCTGTTCTACGCGTGGGGCGAGCCGATCTGGGTGTTCGGCATGATCGTGATCACGCTGATCAACTGGCTGCTGGCGCTTGCGATCCGCAAAAACCGCGTGCCGTTTCAGAGAAAACTGCTGCTCGCGCTTGCGGTGGTCGTTTCGCTGTCGCTGCTTTTCTGGTTCAAGTATTCGACGTTTCTGTTCAACTCGGCGGCGGCGCTCGTCGGCGCCGAAAGCCGGCTCGAACCGAAACATCTGCCGATCGGCATTTCGTTCTATACCTTCCAGGTGCTGACCTATACGATCGACGTATACCGCAAAAAAGCGAAGCCGCAGAAGAATCCGTTCTATGCGCTGCTGTACATCTCGTGTTTCCCGCAGCTGATCGCGGGACCGATCGTGCAGTATGCCGACGTCGCGGGCGAGCTTATGGAGCGGCAGACGAAGCCGACCGATTTTCTGCGCGGCATGCAGCGGTTCGCGCTCGGACTTGCCAAGAAGATCCTGCTGGCGAACATCTGCGGCGAGATCCTGGAGACGACCACGCTTGCCGGTTCCGGCGCGGCGCTGTCGTTCTTCGGTGCGTGGATGTCCGCGCTGCTCTATTCGATGCAGCTGTATTTCGATTTTTCCGCCTATTCCGATATGGCGATCGGTCTCGGGCGCGTGTTCGGATTCCACTATAAGGAAAACTTCGACCATCCGTATATTTCCGGTTCGATCACGGAATTCTGGCGGCGCTGGCATATGTCGCTGTCGGGCTTTTTCCGCGATTACGTGTACATTCCGCTCGGCGGCAACCGCAAGGGCACGGGACGCACGATCCTGAACCTCGCGATCGTCTGGACGCTGACGGGACTGTGGCACGGCGCGAGCTGGAACTTTGCGCTGTGGGGCGTGTTCTATTTCGTGCTGCTGGTGCTCGAACGCTTCGTGCTGAAGGATGCGCTTTCGCACATTCCCGCGTGGATCCGGCATATTCTGACGCTCCTGCTTGTCGCGACCGGATGGGTGATCTTTTATTACACCGATTTCTCCGCGATGTGGACGCATCTGCTCGCGATGATCGGCATATCCAACGTGGGCGGCGTTCATCGCGCCGCGCTGTGGGACGGCAATCTGATCACCGTTCTGAAGCGCTACACCGTGCTGCCGCTTCTGATGATGTTCTTCTGCCTGCCCGTCAAAGACCGGCTGTCGCGCTTCTTTGCGC
>ODAJ012165156.1_pt1 | contig 19971 bp, 47 predicted proteins | sample 1539241 | NCBI WGS metagenome assembly ODAJ01 (sample SAMN02144231, study PRJEB22623) | gut metagenome | biome: sheep rumen | host: Ovis aries | place: New Zealand | reverse complement strand
AAAAATAACTTGGCACCATATGGCAGGTAACTGCTCTATCGAAACCTGTGGCAAGTTCTGGCAGAACCCTAGCCGCCGGTGCTCATCCAATTACGGCATCGGCTCTGATGGTCGTATTGGTGGCTATGTCGATGAAGAGAACCGCTCTTGGTGCTCTAGCTCGGCAGCTAATGACAACCAGGCTATTACAATCGAGATTGCTAACGATGGCGGTGCGCCAGATTGGCACGTCTCAGACAAGGCAATCGAATCCGCAATCAATCTTACTGTTGATATTTGTAAGCGTCGTGGCATCAAGAAACTAGTCTGGACTGGTAACGCTAATGGTACATTCACATGGCACTGTATGTTTACCTCAACAGCTTGCCCTGGCCCATATCTAAAGGGTAAGACAGCCTGGGCAGTAGACCAAATTAACCAACGCCTTGCTGATTCCGACAAGCCAGACCTAACCTGGATTAAGCTAGATAAGACTGAAACTTGGATTACCAACTGCAACCCAACTAATCTCTGGGACTTCAACCACCGCACTATGAATGCTTGCAAGAGCGTTAAGCAGTATAAGCCTGGCGAAGAGATTGTTATCTACGGTAAAGTCTACAATAAACAACTAGACGCAAACTATCTCTTGACCGAGTATTCATTTACCAAGCAAATCACTAACGGCTTTAACGAGTGGGATATGGTCAAGAAGGTAGAACCGGAACCGACTCCAGAACCGACTCCAGAACCTACGCCTGAGCCTACCCCAGAACCAACTCCAGAGCCTACACCAACACCAGACCCAACTGTAGGTATCTTACAAAAGATTATCCAGTTCATTCAGCACATTATCGATTTGATTACGGGCAAGAAGTGAGGCGGTTCCTTCTTTACCTACTCAGATGGCAATGCTCTAGTCCCATCTTAGCCGTATGTCTTATATGGCTGGGCGGGCTGGGCGCCGTCTGGGCGACAATAATTGCAAACCTCCTCGGTGGTTGCATATTTTGGTTTATAGATAAACGAATATTTAAGGAGAAATAAAATGGAAGTTTTTAATCTCGACGCTGTTACTACTGCTATTCTTCTCGGCATGGTTGCGGGCGTCGTTGAACTCATCAAGCGTATCTTCGAAAAAGATTGGAAAGCGGTTGCTATTATCATTGGAGCAGGTATTGCTGGTGCTCTTACTGGCTTGGCTCTTGCTATCAATCCTCTCATCGGGGCGGTAGTTGGCCTCGCCGCATCCGGCTACATTACCATCGCACAGAACGTCGGCAAGGATGGTATAATCTAGTTAGGTGCGATTATTATTAACAATAATCAGAATGTTCAATCGTCAATTTGTGTTCAGCACCAGAAAAAAGGCCCCGTGTACGGGGGTCTTTTTTTGTCAGGAGGTATCTTTATATTATACCCTAAACCTCGATGTATGTCCAACTCTTGGGGAAGAGCTGCAACCCGGTCATCTCCTCTAACTTCCTACCTTTGAGCAGCCACGAGTTGTACAGAGCTCGCTTCTCGATAACCGTAAGCTTCGGGGCACAACCTTTCTTGTGTTTCTCGAATAGGTCTAACAGTCGCTCGTTTTCCTCTGGCAAGTGTCTTTGCATCCATCTGGCGTACATAAGATAGTTGCCGTTAAGGAATCCGTTGCAGCGATTGCATTGCGGGTGTACGTTAGCGGCGAGCCAGCGTGTGCAGCGGCAACCACGTGGGATGTAATGTCCGCCCTGTATAGAGTCTTTTCCAGTGATTGGGGAGACTTTCCCACAAGTTCGGCAAACGGCAACCCATTGACCATCGCGAATAAAACATCCCTCCGCGCGTTGGACCGTCTGGACGAGTTTGTCGAGGCGGGCGCTGAGTTCTTTATCATTTAATGTCTTCTTCTTTGATGAAGCAGCCATCGCGCGCTTCTCCTTTACGTTTATTAATTACTTTGAACGACTCCTGCAAGCAGAAGAGTGGGTCGAAGTTGAGGATGTCGGCGAGAATAATTATAGTTATTAAACTGTCGCCGATACTATCCTGCATCTCCTCCGAAGTGTACTGGCTGCGGCAGATTTCGTGTGCCATTTCGCCGACCTCTTCAAGGACCTTACAGAGTTGCTTGTCTGGATTCGTGATACCTTTATCCCTGCCCCAGTCTATAACCTGTTTTACTAGGTCGTCAGAGATTGTTCTCGGCGCCAGCTGGTCGCATATCTCTGCGGCCAGAGTTAGGCTCCTTGTCTTTTTCCATTCTTTTAGTTTTTCTTCTAGCATCTTTGACTCCTATATATTCTCTAAATTTCTTCATCGCCTCTTCGTCCTGAAGATTAAATGATAGTCTACCTCTACTCATATTACCTCAAAAAACCGCCCTCATAGAGCAAACCACAGACGTGGCGGGGCGGTTCATACATTTATTTTAACACCTTTCTTTCCGAGAAGTAAGTCAGGAACTCGGACCAGCTCTTTAATCCGAATGGGATTGGGCCGCCCACCACAATCCTATAGGTCTTTCCTGCTTGATACTTATCGATATCTTGCAAGCAAATGAAGTAGCGAGCTACTGGCTGCTTCAAGCGGTGGTAGCTGGCGCCCTTCGCATTTCTTTTGCAGACAGCCCGGTTAGGTTTACTAACCGAGCCGCCAATAGCACCAGCCTTCACCTTATCGTTGTGATAAGCATCCTTGCCTTTCGTTATTCTAAGGTATTGGTCATAGTGCGCTATCATAATCTACCCCTAAAAAGGTACAGGTTCAGCACCCTCAGCTTCGTCGCCTAGGTCTTCCATCAATTCAGCTAGGTCCGCGTCGTTGTTGGAGGCAGAACCCTTAGTGACTACGATGGCAGAAGCCGAGACTGCGACGCCGCCGCCGAACTTCTTGTATTCGTAAGCCTTAGCAATGAGGTTGATAGTTGCACCATAGCCGAGGTCGTCCTGGCCGAGACCATTGAGACCTGCAAACTGAGTGTGCTCATTAAATTTGATAGACAACTGTTCAGTGGTAACGCCGGTTTCTTCGTTCGTGTACTCTTTAATGTTGGCTTTACCCTTGTTTGGGTCGCCATTCTTACCGACGTTATTAGCTTTGTAGAAATCTTCTACAATCTTTTTGCTCTCTGGGTCGAGGGCGATGGTAATGGAAGTGCCGAAATCTTTAGCCTTCTCATCTTCTGGGCCAGTGTAGAATACTACCTTGGCTCCGTTTAACTTTAGTTTTGCTGGGTCTGAATTGTTCATAATTCTTTCCTTTCTTTTAATTATTTTCTTTTAACCCCCCAGCCTCCCCTCCATATAGAAGAAGAGAAGCGAGGTTAAATTTCTAGGTTACCGGCGAATCCTTCCTTGTCTACATTGCGAAGGAACGTCTGCGCCAGCATCACACGCTGCTTGCAGATGTCGAGCATCCTATTGCAGAGGTCAAGGTAAGCATATTCCTCAGAGAGTTCGTTCTTTAATAGGGCTTTGAGGTGGTCGTCCTTAGGGGTGACGAGGTCTTTAGCCTGGATGTGCTTGAGCGTAATCTCTGCCTCTTTCTTTTTAACGTACTGTGCGAGTGCTCGGGCGGTGAGGGCGAGAGCCATACTGTTGCTGCTAGCTACCGCCGCCATATGCTTTACCCTTTCTACAGACTGAGGTGTCGGGTCGACCGGCATCGTCTCTTCCATATCAGGATAAATCTTTTCGAGGCGCTCCTTTAATTGCTTGATAACTTTTTCGGTTTCCATACCTGCTCCAAGTAAGGTTTAATATCGATGATAGGAACATCGACCTTCTCCCAATGTTCCCCGTTGAGCCATCCGATAACCAGGTGGTTTATCTTCCGGCCATTCTGCTCACAAATATATAGGTAGAAATTAAGCTGCAATGTGTAGAGACTGAGTCTGTCGTTCGGAAATTCTTTGCCGAGTGTGTGTTGAATCTTCTGGTGGATGTCGCCAGTCTTCCAGTCATAGAGGGTAACTCCACTGATAGCATCCGCCACTCCGCATAACTGATGAGTATCATCTTGAATGAATAGCTCATTCTCCATTGGGGCGTCGCCGAACACCTCTCTCCAGTCCTGGACAATCTCTTTAAGGTACTCGTTGTTTGGTTCTTCGCCATATTTACACCAAACCTCGATGCACTTATGAATGAGTGTTCCATATTGTAGGCTGATTTCACCCTTGGAATCCCAGCCAGCCAACACATCTTCCGTCTCCCGGCCGTCCCGGTCGGCCACCTTCTTTGCTATGGTCTCTTTAGGAAATTCCTTCTCGAACATATGAGCGAAGGTGGAGCCGGAAAGGTATGGGAGGCCGTTCTTGCTATAGGTGTGGTCTTCTTTATTGAATAGAACCCCATCGCCCAACACTTCCTGTGAGCTCGTAGAAGCCCCTGTGAGAGGTTTTTCTGCGCCAGACAATCTCTCTACCAACTTTGTATTCCCGACGCTTTCTGCGACCTGCAAAGCGGTTGTCCTTATATCGTCCCAATCCTCACCAGTGATGACAGGTCTCACGTCGGTGTACTGTAACCCGCTAACGGGGATTGTAAACTGAACTTCTTTAATCATCTACTCTCCTTATTCTATCTAGTGGCAAACAAATCATTTCGATTGAGGCGCCGGCTTTCGTCAGCATCTTCTCATGCTTAGCTTCGCAGATTGTCGAGTGGTCTGCCGTGTATGTTCCTTGGTATTCGCCTTTAGTAATTTTAAATATCAGTGGCTCTTTAATCTTGCTTGCTGCGACCAGCACTACACGGTCACGGTATCTTGGGTGCCAGATTTCAATCATCTTCTTCCTCCAATCTGCTTAAAATTTCTTCCCTGATTCCATCGAGGATTGGCTCAGCGTCTTCCGCCGTAACACCTAGTTCATCTAAAACATTGAACGTGATTCCGCCGCCAATCTCGCAGGTCTCTAAGGACGGGTAGTTGCCGCTCTTGACTTCTTTCATAGTCGCACGATATAGAACCTTAATGAGTTCTTCCATCGTGAAGTAGTAAATATTTTTCATCCTGCCATCTCCGTCATTAACTTTAATACTGCTACGAATACTGAGAACCCAAGCACTGCGAACACGAGCAGAGCGAGCACCAGCCCCGCCAGCTCAATCCAGTCGCCGAGCTTGAACCCCCTGTCCTCGGTATTAGTTAGTTTTAATTTATTGTGTTTCATCCTATATGCTCCTTTGCTGAAACTTTATAACCTGATTGTAGCAAATCATAAAGCACTTGTCAAGACTTTTCGCTATCAAAAAACCGCCGCTTCGAGCAGCTGGGAAGTATGCTCGAAGTTCTCGGCGGCGTTCCTGAGTAGAACTCGTACTTACATTATAACATTACCCTCTGATACTGTCCCAACAGTTTCTAAGGAGGTTGTCGATAACGCTGTGGGTCAAGTCTTTAACGGCTTTGGCCTGGTTTGTGTTGACGATGGCCGCATCTATAATACGGTCAAAGTCTTTAGCGATTCCTCGGAGTGTGAGCTCGTCGAGAACAAAACGAGTCTCGGTCGGGACATCGCCATACTCTCCTTCTTCATTGAGTTCGCAATGAGACACGCCATTGATATTGTAGAAACTCTCGACACCGTTCTCCTTCAAGAGCTCGGTAATGTCGATTTGTTTTGCTTCTGGGAGCCCGATATTCGGGTTCTTCTCCAGCGGCTTAAAGATTATTACGTTTAGAAAAGTTTTAGCAGTAGACTGGTTAGGACTTTTCATAAAACTCCTTTCGGTTAAATTGTTAATGTAATTTCATTATAACAAAAAACCGCCCAGAATAGCGGTTATGAAACAAGGTTTTTACGCAACTGCTAACGGTGTTGCGAGTTCCGATAATAGCTCTGTCAAGCTTTTATGCTCTCATTATACTACAAAAAACCGCCGTATCAAGTGTCTTTAGACACCACTCGATATGCTCGGCGGTTTTTGTCATGACTGGAGTCATGAGCGATTGCCCAAAATTATTATACTACAAAAAAGCAAGGCCTTGGCTCCGCTATGCAGCAGTGCTGTACCTTGCTTCTTCTCCGTTTTGACTGTCTCATCAAATTGGAAAAGCCGGATGTGTATTAATGGGCAGGTATTAACTGCTCGCCGGCTTCTGATTTGAGTCTAACTCAAACCTAGATGGAGTGTCAAATTTCTTTTTAATCATGTCGCCGATATAGTATTTCCAAGTGTCGTCGCTGGTCGAGAGGAACGGGCCTTCTGGTAACGGCTGGTCATACTTAAACACCTTACAATCTGGGATACGATTCCCCTCGTAATACATATTGCCATAGATACTGCGAACCCCGTTGAGCCCAGGGAATTTCTTGAGGGCGGCCCGGAGCTTTTCTTTATTGAACACCATTGGAATATGGAGTTCGTAGCAACGGGTCGGGAGCCCGGCCTCCTCAAGTGCTTTCGTAGTCGCTCTAAGCCTACGAGTGTAAGCGGTCATGCCTCCATTGTTATCTTCAACCTTAACAATATATTCGTAGAGGCTACCACGGTGGACTGGCAGCACCTCGGCCACCTTATCCATCACGAAGAAGTCGTCATTAAACATAATGAAATCATCGGACACCTCCGACTGCAGCACCCATGAATACATCATGTGGACATTATCGTACTTAGTCAGCTGGTTCTGGTACACTTTGACATATTTGTCTGGGCGCAGCCCATCTGGGTTCCCGCCGAAGAACCAGACCTTGTCGTGCTCGAGGTTCTTCAGAGAGCGCAAGGAATACTTTAGCTCTTCATTTTCTTTGGTGTCTTTTACGAAGTAAACTATGTCCATTAGTATCCCCTTATCTCTCTATATTTCTTACGGAGTTCTACCTTCTCCTCTTCAGTTGAGAATACAGCTTGAGCTTCTAGTAGGTCAAGTCCAGTGAGTTCTACCGCCCCCTCCAGCGGGTCTTCAACTGGCTGGGGTGGCGCGGACATTATAGAGTCCAAGTCAGCCAAGTCTTCTGCCTCATTCTCGCCGCACCACTTCGTAACATCTCGCCACATATTCTCAATCTCATTACGCTGAGGTCTACGGTTTGTGTGCTCATAGAACTTATATCCCCATTCGATTGCTTTATCGTCTGGGCACCCAGCGTAATAGAGTTTAATCATATTATTGTTAAGTGTGAGATGGCGGTAGCCTGGAGCAGTATCTTCGATAGGCCAGCTATCAATATCAAAGTTAGGGTCGACCTCTTTTCTTGGGCCTGACGATGGCCTGGAGTTTTTAATCTTAGCGAACTCCCCGAACCAGGTTCCGTCCATGACGTGGAGTGGAGCGATTGGAAGGTCACGGATAATCACACGGTCTCTACCATTTGGAGCAACCCAGCCATGTGAGCTTTTAATCTCAATCGGTAGCCCATTGATTCTACGTGCGTCACCAGCTGATGGGATGGCGTCAGCGAATGTCCAGTAGTAGAGATGGCGCCCACCGGAAGCAGACTTCACCTCTAATGTTTCTGGTAATTCCCCCTTAGCCTCAAGCTCTTTGATTAGTTTATAAGCGTCATCGAAGTTATCTCCTTCATGGTTATCGATATCAAGGATGAAGTATGCAATCTCATCGCCGTCTACATTGTAGGTTCTTTTCTTCGGCGGGATTACGAACCAATCATTACAATTAGGGTAGAAGTCATTGCGCTCCTGCCAGCTAACCCAGGATGATTCGTCGCTCCAGCAAATCGGCATATCGTTATAGTTTGGCCTCTTCTTGAATTTCACTGGGTCCTGAATTGGCACGACCATGAAGTCTACCTTAGCGAAATTATCCATTCATAGCCTCCTTTAAATCAGCTAGTGCAGTGTTGATTTGGCCATCCCAAAGTTTGCGGTAAGGCTCCTTCTTCTCGCCGAATATACTGCCATCGTCGGGGTCCTCGAATGTCGGGACAAACATATCCAAGCCTTTTCCATCATGACGTTGATACATATCAATAATCATCGGGTGGTGGTCATGGTCGAAGGTGTGGCGAGAGAAGTATAGCTCTAATGAAATGCGGCGGAATCTCTCACCAGTGGTGGTCACATCATCCTTTTCACGTCGGAGCTCGATTACTTTTGTCGCTGCCTTAGTGAGGGTAGATGAGCCACCTACTGCGGCTGCACGATACGAAGCATTCGGCCCGGAGCTATCCTTAGTGTTGTGCTGAACTAGGATGATGGTAGAGTTGGTATCCTCGCCGAAAGCCGCAAGCTCCTGCATAAATCTAGCTTGCCGACTCCACTCATTCTCGTATGGGTCACGAGTAGAGAAGTCAAACGCGTAGCCGAGTGGGTCTACGAAGAACAGATTAACACCTTTAGTTTGGTGAAGGTTTCTCATCCACCTAAGGATATTCTTTAATGTAAACTGGTTGGAGCGACGCATCTTCTTGCTCATTGCGAACACGCACTTCTCCATCTTCGGCACTAATTTATCGAAGTTCTCGTATGGGGTGAATGTTTTGCGAAGGCGGTTGAACGCCTCGGCCAACGAGCCTTCAAGGATAACCCATCCCTGTGGTATCTCACGGTTCACTGCGTCCATCATAAACATCAATGCGAGAGTAGACTTATAGGTCTTCGGCTGAGAGTGGATGAGCACAATCTCGAAGTCTCCCTCTTTGCCGAACCCGCCGCCAAGGTATTTATCAATCATAGGGTGGCCAGTCGAATAGAGGTTCGTGACGCCTGTTGATTCCCAGATATCTAGGTTGTGTTTCTGAGCGTCAATGACTGAGTCGTACTCATCAAACCCTGCTGGTAATTTATCTTCAGCCATGGCTACACCCTGAACTGTGAGCCAGCCGAGCGGTCGTAGCCCATCCCATTAGTTGATTTCGGTCGGAGGTTATACTTCTTGATTCTGCGGTAGGTCATCTGTTCGGTCTCACCAGTATCTTTGAACGGCATCATTACCCTCTCTGTTGGGTCCTTACGCCATTTATTGACGGCTTTGTTCCAGTCCTTAGGTGCGACTTGATGGGTCACTGTGATGGTCTTACAGCTATCATCTGAGTCATACACTGTGATTTCAATGAAGGGTTTAGTGACATCAGCTTTAGGGATGATGTCCTCGCCCTCACCTAATGAGTCTTCTTTCTTAGTCTCATTATATATAGAAACTGCCGTTTGGGCACTTTCTATAGAAACTGCCGTTTGGGCACTTTCTGAAACTTCCAAACGAACTTGGCCCTCGGCGAACCCCCACCACGTAGTCTTCTTGGTAGTACCTGGGCGATATCCAATCTTCTTCCTAATGATGCCAGCTTCTTCTAGCACTTCGATTGCGTTGTAGAGCATCTTAATCCCGAAGGCTATCTCATCAGCGATATCTTTCTGGTCGTGCCAGAACATATCATCGACTAGCTCGCCTTTATTTTTGTAGTGCCTATAACTATTCTTGAACCAGTTAAGCAAGATTGCGGCGGTAACACCGTACTGCTTAGCCTCGCTCCAGTTATAGCACCCACATGAACCCTCATATAGTGGCATAACTATCCCTCCTAAAACGGCAGATTATCTTCATCTAATTCATGGTCGATTTTTTGACTAAGAATTAAATAGTCAAAATATTCTTCGTAGCGTGTTGAGTCAGTCTCGCGTAGAGTATGTGAGCTTCGGTCGCAGCATCCTTCTAGCAGTTCAAGCAACCTAGCGCGCTTACTATCAAGCGAGTAGGACACTGACGTTTTCAAGAGGCGGAGCTCATCCTCAGTTAGTTTTAATGTATAGTCTTCTTGGTTTTTCATAAAAGAAAGACCCTTTCTGCAAGGGTCTTCGACGAGTTCACTACACAAATTGTAGCATATAAAATTGTTGCGTGCAACAAAATCGCCGTTAACTCTTGCGATTAAATTGGTATTTGTTTGCGACGCTGTGAACTCGTCGCATAACTCTATTGTAGCATAAAAAAATTCCCGTCCAGCAGGAATTTTTTTATTAAGCATCCGTACTAAGAATCGTACGGTCAAGCAAGTACACATTGTAGTGCCAAAGATATCTATAATCCAGAATCTTGTTAAAGCCCGGACCAAGTCCTACTAAGTGGAGGTAATACTAAAATAAAACAAAGGTCCAAATATCGCTGATTGAAGAGCAAGGCTGGACCTATGCTTCTATTTTACCACAATCAGAATGATTCTGTTGGCAACTCCCACTCCTTCTTAAATTCCCAGTAGCCCTTCATACATTTGCCGGACACCTTCCCGCCGTAGACAGAAAAAAGAACCGAACCAAGATAGTTCGGTCCATCCTCGAACACAAGAAACTGCCCAGTGTAGCGGCCACCCTTTAGCAATGGCTCGTACTCAAACTCTGAGTCTTCGCCGCGCCAAACACCTTTCCTATATGCTTTCATTTAGTAACCTCCTTAATTAGTTTCTCAATTAATTTGTACTGCACTAAAGCTGGGTCGTCATTGTCCACCACTTTCGTCCAATACAAACAAGTTTTAGCTTCAGGCCCGTGCCCACACAGTCCTAGTATGCACTCGAGGGTCTTTTTATTTTGCGCTGTGAGGCCCCTAGAAGGCTCTCTGACGCGTTTTTTCTTTGAAGATGGGTTACTTACCAACTTGCATCCTCCTTTCTAGTTTTAATGTATCATGTTGGTGGCAAAAATGTCACCAACATATTTAAGAATCCGCCAGCTTCCTTAGTGTCTCGCCGTAATCCCTAGCGATAAGCTTGGCAGCCTTCTCGGCCACCGCTTTATCTTCATCGTTGAGCTTATCCTCTGCCTTGGTTTTCTCGATAGCGTCGCCGATAATCTTTTTCATGTTATCCATATCCATTATTCTTCCTCCTTAAACAGATTATCCATAGCCCTCCGAACTTCTGCCACAACCTCGTTCTTATCTCTCTTGATTACTACGGTCATACATTTATGCTTGAAGAAGTCTTCCATGCGTTCTTGCAAGTGTTCTTCTAGCCACATAAAACGCATGCAGTCATCCTTTCTATCTTCTTCTAGCTCTTTGACTCGCTCGAGCAAGTCTTCATACTCTTTCTTATCGACCTTGACTTTCATTCTTCCTCCTCTCCGCAGACCATCTTGAACATAGCCTCTTTCTTCGATAGACGCTCACAGGTTTTTCTGTCGAAGAAGGTACAACACCTAGAGCAGACTACTACATCGCCTACTAGCTTCGTGCCTTTGATAGCACCGCAGTTATGACAATAAGTATGCTCTGCTATGTCCTGCCTCGCTAACAAACAAGGATGAACATACTTGCCATTTATTGTGTAGCTCATTCTTCCTCCTCTCGGTGGCTGTATTCTTTAACCATAACCTTCCTATCTCCGGCCTTACACCACATACCTGCTCTGCTTGAGCTGCAATAGTCAGCGTTCCCCGCATTGCCGTCTAAATCTACATAGGTGTAATCATTAGGAGTTTTGTAGTCAGTAAATTCGGCGACAAGAAGTAAGACTAGGAGAACTATGCCTCCTATAAAAACGACTATGGCCGCATAATATGAGAAATTTTCAAACGAGTTTTTCATTCTTCATCCTCTTCTCTATAGGATTCATAAGCTATTTCAAAATTGTTTTCATGGTCTATCTCGTGAGTTGGCTTAACAAATTTAGGTTCCAAATATTCAATATCTTCTTTAGATAATTCATTCGTGCACCAGCAATGTTCATCGATGAATTCATTAAAAGCATCCAGAAAAGCATCTGGCTCTTCCGGTGCAGTTATTCTGCTGTCTTTTTGATAAAAACAGTTAGATGTATAGTATGGTCCGCCGAACCCTTTACCCAAAAAGAAACCTTTGCCACACGTTCTGCACCTTAGATACATTCTATTGTTTGCCATTATTTTCCCCCTTACACATCTTCATAATTGGTCTATATACCTCATCGTTCCAGCGCTCTCGCTCATATGATTCTTTATCTTCTAGCATTATTATGGTATCGACTACCTTCTGGATAGGCCCATACTTCGAGCCCAGCCTGCGCTCTCGCTCGTCGCCGTTACCATAGTCGCCGTGCATGACCTTGCCAGCCATCATAAGTAACTCCCATCTACTCATTCTCCCTCCTTATTATTCTTTTCCCTTACTTCTGTTTGGCCAACCACTTAGCACGAGATGCTTTGGCGCGCTTATCACGACAGCTACCACAGTACTTAGCTATCTTACTCTTCGCCTGGAAGTATGTGCCGCAATCCTTACAGTAAGCGACTACGTATTTGTTCTTAGTTCCAGCTTTGCGACCGGTCTTCTTGGCCGGAGCTGGAGTATCAATAGTGAGTTTATAAGCTTTCTCTAGGTCAGAGTATGCCTTCTTGAGGCGAGTATTCTCTGCCTTGAGCTTAACATTCTCAGCATTGAGCTTAATAATCTCGTCTTCGAGATTCATATTGTGCTGCGCTTCGAGGTGGTTATACTCATCAATCTCCTTCTGAAGTTTGTTGCCGCCCTTCAACCTTTCAATCTCTTCATTCTTGTTTTGAATAATACTCTCTAAATCTTCAATTTGGTTCCTAAAAGTATCGTATGCGTTATCGTATACGTGTTCCATATCTTTAATTAGTTGTTGGTATTTCTTCTCGATATTTCTCATATCCGTCCTTTCATTTAATTATTGGCGCCAGCCACCACTCTGAAAGAGAGTATCTCTTAAATTAAAAGTGGAGGAATGGTGGCTGACTGATTGTTGGTGGTGTGGAGAACATCACTAACTCCACGCCCAGTAGCCTTATAAAGTTTTTGCGGTCGGCTACCGTACTATGGCTGCGTTCGTGACACTTAGCTCTCAGCTCTAAGAGAGGTAACAGAGAGAGCACCATCGTACTTACTCGCAATCTACTTCGACTCTGACTTTGTAAGGTGCGTGCATAAAACGATAGCACTTGCCTTCGTCCTTAATCGTCTCTAACTTATCTTCTGGCTTGGTAGTATCTTTGAATCTTGGCTCGGTAGTTGTGCCGGCGCGCATACCAGAAACTAGAATACTGATAAGCACAATCACTAGCGCCGCACCAGCCAACCAGCCGATAATGACCCAGTCAAAGTCATCTTTCTTTTTCTTCATTAGCAAAACCTCCTTTGCATTTCACTTATATTAATTCGATTAAGAGCTTTGTCCGATATCGACCCGTACGTTCCGTACACGACGCCGCCCTTTACTTTCACGTCTTCGATTCGTCCGTATAATTTCAGCATACCACCCATATCGATACAACGACAGACTTTTTCTGGGTCTTCTGGGTCTTTTCTTCCGCCACGCATAACGAACTGGCTCCAAATACGCAATGATTTAGATGGTCTGGCAAAGATTACACAATCAAGCGCCGGCAAATCAAAGCCAACATTCAACACTAGCACCTGCACAATGACTTTAATCTCGCCACTCTTAAACTTATCGATGATTCGAGTGCGCTCTTTCTTAGGCATCTTGCTGTGGACTGTTGCCCCGCCGCACATATCTGCAATCGCTTCGGCTTCTTCAATATTCGGAACCGCCACCAACACACGCTTACACTTCCAAACATTCAATGCTCCATTGATACACTCGCACACACGCTGTCGGTTCGTTACGCCATAATCCGCCAACGAATCCTCGGTGTAATCAAGACCCGTGCTGTTCTCTCTCAACATACGACGGTCTGTATCGGCAATGCTGTATTGAATCGGCGCCACCCTATCCAGTTCGAGCAACTCCTTATAGCTAATGCCGTGCACAATCTTGCCCCAAAACTTAAAGTCATCTAGGGATTTGATGTATGTCGATTGAATCACATCCCCATTCCGCAGCCTAGAATACTTCTGGGTTGTGCGGAATGGCGTGCCGGTCAATCCGACAATCGGCTTGCGAACCTGGCGAAAGAACTTCATATACATAGAGTCCTTGTTATCAATCGGCACGGCGTCCACCTCATCCACAATCAAGAGGTCAAACTCCTGACAGTACTGAGGGACTTTGCGAATCGAACCAATCGTAGCTACCGTGATGTTCGAGATAATCTTCTCGCCACAGCTAGCGGAATAGATTGAGCAGTCCGCCCCGACCGCACGAATCTTCTCGGCGTCCTGCTCGACAAGCTCCTTGCTCATACATAAGACAAGGCACTTGCCGACACGCTTACTAAGCTCGGCAATCATCCAGCTCTTGCCACTAGCCTGGAAAGAATCCACCACGAACGGACGGGTATAGTGTTGTAATTCTGACAACACATCATTCACGATTCGCTCCTGATAGTCGAACAATTTATAACTCATTATGTTTATCCTGTAATTCTTTTAACTTCTGCATTTTAATTTTGCGGCGGTGGTTTCTCTGCCACTCACGCTGTTTATCTTTGCGCTCGTCCATCTCGCGCTCACGATAGATGTCCATATCAATACCTGTGCGCTCCTTGTACGCTTTGCGGCGCCCCTCACTAATCTTCTCACCACGTTGCAACAACATATAATCACGCTCGATTTCAATTTGCTTCAAGAGGTCAAGCCACAATGGGATTTCCTCGTCGTCTAGGTAGGCGACACAACGTTGTGCCTCGACTAGAAGCAAGCGCCGCACCATCTCACTTTTATTCTCGTCCAAGATGTCAGTCATCAAAGACATCATCTGATATTCTTTTTCAGTAATCTTAATCTGAATCTGATGGGCGTTATAATTAACTTCTTGTTCCATACTTCTTGTTGTAATACTCCGCTAATTTACCATAGTGTTCACGCATACGTTTGTCGTAGTCGGTCTGCTTGTTTTCTTTACGGACTGCAAAGATACGGTCGCCCCGACGCTCCAACGTAATCTCGTCGCCCAACAGCTCCCATACATTCTTGAAAGCGTGCAACAATCTCATTGTATCTGTGGGTTTAAACTCATACTCCCACACTTGTTCTACATCAATCTTCATTTTGTTTTCTCCTTAGGTTCTCCATTCTTTTTAATCCACCTTTGCGACCTGCTTCCATAGCTTTGCCACGGTCAGAGGCAAACCCCTTAGGCACAAGCGCGCGCCCGCCAATCGCTCCGATTTTTCTATAATGGTCTGGGTCATTAGCCAACATCTTATCTCTCGCCTTAACGCCACCAGTGTGATTGCCCGCCATAAATCCTCCTTATAAGTGTGCAAGTGGCATTGCCACTGCATTAATACCTTTACCGCTGAACAGAATGTTCTTCTGCCCGAGCTTGTTTTCATTTACTGTCATCAGCATATCGCCGAACGGCGCGAGCTTCTTGAATGTCTCTGGGCGAATCGGAACTGGGTCTGTTGTGCCCTCTACGTTCGTCCAAGTTCTCCAACACTCCAACCAGTCTGGGTGCGTACCGCCGTCATTCTTGAACTGGGTAACATAATCTTTCGCGCCCATCTTCTTATAAATCTCTTTCAACTGGTCGCCACTTACCCAATACTTTTCAATCAGCTCGTGCGGGAACTCCTCTACATCGAGCCTGATACACACGTACCCGTCGGTAAAGAATAAGAAGTTGCCAAACGCCGAGCCGATGAACTGCGCGCCGTACAATCCTGGTCGGTCGCTCACATCTTTGATTACATCTAAGATAGCCTTAATTGTTTTCTTTTCCATATTTACTCCTTTGGTAATGTTGAATCATTGTACGATTCGCGTTGCATTTGTGCTTCCGCTTGGTCATATGCATATTGTTTAATAATCTCACTCTCGGTATCAGCGTAATAATCCGCCAACAAGTCCCCGACAGTGTTAGTGATACGGTCATACTGCGCATCGTCCATATCAAAGTGTTGCTCTTCGATAAATCCGTCCGTCAATTCCATTGCGGCTTTGTCGCACAGCTCCGTAAAGTTCTCGAAGTAAATCTCTTTATGCCCCTCGTCGTCGTAGTCACAGCCGAACTCTGCGCGCTCTTCGAACCACTCATACGCTCCCTTGAACTCTTTACCTTTCTTAAATATCTCGTCGATAGCTCGGCGCTCGTCCGATTTCTGAACCGAGTCAAAGAACTCACGATTGTATGTAGGTTTGAGGTCGTCGATACCCTCGACTTCCGCCACCAAATCCATTGTCTTACTCATATGTTTGCTCCTTTCTGAGTAATGTTATACTTTAATCTTAGCATACTTAACTATTAAAGTCAATACTTATTTATCACGTTCAACTTTAATCTTAATATCTCCATACTCTGTGCGGTGTAAGTCTGTCCCATCGCCAACGCCGTAATCTATAACCCAGAATATACTATCGTTGATATTAAACTGGTCGTCCGTACTATCGAACGCGCGCTCAAAATCCTCTTCGCTCCCGTCGAACTCCAATATTACTTTCATACTGCTCTCCTTATAATTATCTCGTGCTCATACGGTGGCTCAATGCCACACTCTTTTAGGGCGTCGTTTAGCTCTGCTAGTGTATATTCTTTGCCGACGCGCCCCGTGTTATTCTCCCACTCCTCGATAAAGTCTGCTAGTGTCTCGCCCTTGAACGCCACCCCGCCCGTGCTACTGCTGTCGTCGTGCAACTCAATGTCGCCTCTCATCTGCAAATTAAACATCTCTATACTCCTTTACCAACTTATAAAACTTTTCTTGCACTTGGTCGTTGCGGAAGACAAGCGGTACTGGGTCGTCAAGATTCTGCGCCACCCAATACGCCATATCTTCTAATGCACACTCCAAATCTTCCTCTGCATACTTGTTCATAACTAACTCCATTTCACTTGGCTTACAATCTCGTCGTACGCCCGCTCGACGCGCTTGGCTTTCGCCTTGTCGTCCTCGTCGCCGTCGCGCAAGTAATCGATATACTGCACTAGCGCCTCTTCGATATAATCAATCTGTTGTAGGTCTAACTTTAATTCTATTTTCATAGCTCAATCATCTCCCCGTTTTCGTCATAAACATTGTGCCCTTGAAACTCTAGGCGATACCATTCTTCGCCCTCTTGCCCACAGGCTTCACATCTATATGGATACCAACACAGGTCATCTATATATCTTATGCTGTCGTATCTCAACTGAGGCTCGCCACACTTCGGGCATACCCCCTGTCTGTTCGTGTAGTCTTCTTTGTTCATAATCTCTCCTTAATCTACAATTACTTTAATATCGTTAGCTCCGATGTTGCGGGTCAATAGCTCAATCTCGTTGCCGTCCGTGCGCATAATTGCTGTGCGCAAGTCGCCAGTCTCGCCGTCGCCGATATGGTTCAAGCAATAATACTCCGCCCCGCCGTCCGTTTTCTTGTAATACAACTTCATACTATCTCCTTTCTAAACTTTCTTTCGTATATTTTGGTATCTGACAGAGACGGACGGCGCGGCACTCGCCAAAGATAAACACACCCTCGTACGTCTCGCCCTCGTACTCCACAATACCGATTTGATATGCCCAGTTAGCGTTGCTCGGCGCGTACCACGCCACGCGGTGATAACTCGGTTGCTTGCCGTATAACTCCTTTGCCTTATCGTCTGCGTACTTTTCGTACCAGTCAAAGATTTCCTTTACATCTGCATATTTACATTTAAAACTTGCCATAATTACTCCTCAATTAGTTTTAAGTTCTCATCGTATAGCTCGATGCCTAGCATATTAGCTACATCGTGCCACGCCCACTCTTGCCCGTCCGCAAAGAATACTTCTTTTGTAAAGGCGCGGGGGTGCTTGTTGCGTTGATTATGCCAATAGTGCGACGCGTCTAGCGCTTGCTTGTACGCCTCGCGTATCTTTTTAATTGTTGCCTCGTCCATAATTACTCCTTTCTTATTCCTCTTCGATTACTCCGTCTTCGACAGCCATTACGCTTTCGAATCCTGCTTTCTGTAGCTTCCGCGCCACGTCCCGATAGCAACGCCAGTATGAATACTCCCCCGCCTGCACGTCGTCGTCGTTGCTTTCGTTCCTCAACGCCCCGAGAATAATCCCCGCCTGCTTCTCGGTTAAATTAATTTTGATAGTCATTCGTTGCTCCTTTCTGACTTATCTTATACTCTTATCTTAGCATACTTGACTATTAAAGTCAATACTTATGTTGTCTTTAATAAAGCGATTGCGTAGTCTAGCCCCGCAACATTATCAACTGCCAACTTTTCAAGCTCGCGGTGTTCATCTCGGCGCATATACTCCGCCAATCCGTGATACCTCATTGCTTCCTGCCTGTGATATTCCGCGCGCTCCCGCCATTCCTTGCGCTTGCGCTCCAACTTTTTAATTGCTTCGTCCATTAGTCCTCCATCTCTACTAGTTCGTCGATTGCTTCCGCTAGCTTTTTGAGCCTCTTGCTTGCGTCCATTAGCTCCCACTTGCCACAACTATTGCCCGCCTGCTTCTCTAGTACTAGCAAGCTTACTAGCTCCGCGCCGTACTCGTCTAGCTCTTGCTTAGCTATATCAATAATCTTATCTATCATAATTACTCCTTGTTCTTATTACTTATCTTAACTACCGCTATAATAGCTACCACCATTGCTATATAGATTGCTAGATTGGGGTCTATATCTATATACATAATTACTCCTTGCTTGCTTCTACTATTAGATTAATAATCGCTAGTTCTAAAACTAGCAAGCCCGTCCAAAATATCGCCATTCTTTACTCCTTAATCGCTTACGTGATTGGCGCGCCACTCGCGCCCCGTCCATTGCCAATACGTCCCGTCCCAATTCCATATCTCGTCGCCACGCTCGCGCCCCCGCTCCCTTGCGTACTCTCTCGCGAACCTGATTGCTTTATCGTACATATCAAACTCGCCTAAAATAACTAGCTTATTAGCTCGTACCGTCTCGACGCTATACCCTTCGCTATATCTTGCTATATCAATTTTCATTTTCTACTCCTTGTCTAGTTCTTTTTCTACCGCGCTCCAGAATCTATCGCTATCAAAATTGATATTTTGCTCACGCAATAGCGCGTTGATATTATACTTCTCACTCTCTGGCGCGCCGCCACACTTCGCTATAATTTTTGCTATTAGTTCAAAATGTTTTCTTGTCATTTTCCTTGCTCCTTTTCTATTTGCGGATTCCCAGCTTATACTCTGCTACAACAATAGCGTCGTTCACACTGTCGGCTTCGACGTCGCCATAATGGAAGGTGTCGTCTGTGCTATGTTCTAGCTCACTTGCTAGATTAGCTATTAGCGCTTTGCCGTATTGTGTTTTATAGCAATTTTCTGCCAATATCTGAACGTCGCAAGCTTCGCCATTCACTATTTGATATTTGAAAATATAGCTCTTTTTCATAAGCTTTTTGCTCCTGTTTATGCTTATTATTAGCTAACATTTCACGTGAAATATTAGCTAGTTTAAGCATAAGCGGGTGCATTGCTAGGTGTTTTGCCTGTCGGCTACTTTGCCATATACACCCCGCGCATTTGGTCGCGCTGTGCTAGTATCGCCACGCTTGCGCGCGCTTAGTCGCTAGCTACCTCTAACCCGCAAGCCCCGCCCCAATAACCGCTTGTGTTATACTTGCGCCAATAATGTTAATGTATCGCCTTGCATGTTCATATCGGAAGGATTGCGCGCCCCGCGCCGATACTATGCAAGGTTAAGATTGCGCCGTCCTTGATTGCTCAAAAACACTACCCCGTGCAACGTCCCCGTTGCCCCGTATAACCGTATCGTGATAGCTTGCGCGCCCCGCCCCTTGCGCCATGTTCGTATATCCTCTAAAATATACCGCCCGCCCCGTGATGTTTTAGAACCGCCAGAACTTTTAAGAACCCCGCGCCTTGATACTCTTAATTATTGCGCCCCGCTCTTATCTGTTCTTTTAATGTTCTGTATCTATCTTACCAAACTTTACTTAAAATGTCAATAGTTCTGAAGCATCAATTTTAAAATTCGCGCGCCCCCGCCCTGTTCTACCCCTGTAAAATAGCCATGTTATATATAACAGAATCCGCGCCCCCCGCCCTCTCTCTGTTTAATCTCTCTAGATACCACCATAATAATGGTGTAAAGAAGCCCACCTCTTAAAAAACAGAGGCGCCACCCTCTACCGCCACCGCCCGGAATCAATAACAAGCGCCACGGAGAGCCCCCCACCCCTGTTAAATATATGAAATTATACGAACGAAGTGAGTATATATGG
>ODAJ014763768.1_pt1 | contig 19976 bp, 17 predicted proteins | sample 1539241 | NCBI WGS metagenome assembly ODAJ01 (sample SAMN02144231, study PRJEB22623) | gut metagenome | biome: sheep rumen | host: Ovis aries | place: New Zealand | reverse complement strand
ACGCGAGCACAAAGGTACTAAAAAAAGTGGAGAGTAGGCGTCAGAGATAAAGCAGAATATCTATTTTTAATATTTTTTAACCAATCCAAGGTAAGAGGTGAGAGGTGAGAAGTATGATTAATTTCGGAGCTGTAAGATTAGGGCTGTAATATTTTCCGTGCTGTTTCTATGATAGTGTCTTTTCCCCTTTGGAAGTCTTCATCTGTTATACCGACCGCTACATCGGGGGCAATGCCGTTTTCGGTACACACACCATTAACATCATACATCGGACATGCCGAGAACCGCACACTCCATCCGTTAGGCAGTTCCGCAGAAAAAGGCATACCAGAGCCGCCCCCTGTTACATCTCCCACTATGGTGTGCCCCATAGCCTTCATGTACTTCACAAATTCGTTGGCTGCACTATAGACACTACGGTTTGACAATACGCAAACTTTTTTCTGCCATCTTACATAGGCTGCCGGTTCTATCCATTGTTCCTCCTTTGCAGAGAAATCCGAACGACCTGTTCCCGTCTTGTGAGCCATATACCCCACAAGTGTCCGCTGGTTACAAAAACGCGATGCAAGACGCTGTGCCTCAACAAGTTGCCCGCCTCCGTTATTGCGAACATCTATGATTATGCCATTGCATGAGGCAAGAGCATATAGCACCTCGTCAAGGTTTCCATCGCCAAAGGAGTCATTAAAACTTCCTACATAGACATATCCTATGTTGTCATCGAGAATATGGTAGTACATTCCTGCTGCAATGCCGTATTTCGTACCCAGATATTTGCGTTGCAGGGAGTCAGAAAAATTTTGCGGGTAATTCTCTTTCCAAGACCAGTTGCGGGCATAGTCAAAAGCGGTAGAGATATTGACGTGACCGTCTCGCAGTTCTCCAACCATATTTCCCAGAAATTCAAACAGTTGATAGCGCGTCATATTATTGTTCACATTGCGTCGGTAACGCTCATGAACCTCGTCCCAGTTTACACCTAACTGCGCCTCTTTTTCTGCAAAGAAGCAATAGTGTTCATCCATGATAGTCCACAATGCCTCCATGTTGTTCTCTACATCCGACTGATATTCATCAACATCGACGCAGCCGGTCAATAACGTTAACGTCAACGTTATTGATAACGATAACGAAAACGAAAACTTTTTTATTAATTCATAATTCATAATGAATAATGCATATTTAACCTCTAACCGCTAACCTCTACCCCCCATCTCTCCCCCTCCTTTTGGGAGGGCCGGGGTGGGGTTATTTCCTTATCACCACACCTATTGTTGCAGCATTATAGTACTGATGCTGCTTCAGGTTATTCGGCTTTGCCTGTCGGATATCCGAGATATATCCCAAGCGTAAAGACGTGCGGTTTTTCAACGGGATATCAATGCTCACCTGCTGGCGCATCTGGAATGTGGCGAGTGAGGTGAACACTATGTTGTGGTCATAGTTGCCACGAGAGAATATCTCATAGTACGACTGCCCGTAATTAGGGGAGAGCATCATCCCCAACCAAGGCATCCTCATCTGATAGTTCACCGTTATTGTAGAGAGGAACTTCAGGAAGCCTCTTTCCGGCAGCCTTATAATGTCCGACAATTTGTAAGAAGCCATTATCTGCGGTCCAATAGCGAGGGATACATACCCTTGTGCCGGATTATTTGCAGAGTTGCGGGTATTGTAAGCAAATCCAAGCCAAAAATCAGCCATTCCACCGACTCTCAGTGTCAATTTTTCGTCACGCCACGACCACTTATGCATCATGGCAAAGGCAAAGTCATAATGTCCGGAAATCTCGTCAGCGTTTTTAGCGCGATTATGGGTAAAAGACATATCGCCTTCGTGCTGAAACATTATCTTCTCCTTCAGCACCTCAGAAATGAAGCGAATTCCAACCCCTCTGTATTTTTCTGGAGACAAGTAGGTATCAAGATGGTTAGCATGTCCTACGGCTATCTGCGTCGCGACCTCCTGGGCAAAGGAATATTGCCAGAATGCCAAGAAGAACAATAGCAAGTATAGAAACCTACGGCTACTCATCATCAAAAATTCTCAGTTGCCCGTTCAATTCGTCAAGCACCTGTTGTTGTGACTTCCCTGCATCAGGGTCAAGATTTTCCTCTTCCTGCTGCTCGTCCTCTGCATCTTCAGATTCTTCTTTCACTTCTGGGAAGCGTGTCGGTTCCAACTCCTCTACCCCACTAATATCGAAGGTAGAGATACGTTTTCCCTTTGCCTTAAAGCCCTTTACGCCGATAAACTGTTCGCAATCAATCTCCTGCGCCTCGCGGAAACTGTCATTTCCGCCAAACGAAACCTTTATTCGCGGATAAACGGTATCTGTCAGCAGCAGCAGTTCCGTGCCATCATCTACACCATTGTCTCCCAAGAAGTTACGATGGTTTTTTACCGCTTCCATCTCGAAGCGTTTGATATATCCGAACATATTGTTTCCGGCATCCTTGAGAACTGCCGTCCACACCTTGTGAGGGTCCCATTTCTCTATGCGCAGGATGTTCTGCTCGAAATGGTTGTTTGGGTCTGCGGTAGTAATATAGAAATCGCCATTCGTCAATACGACGAGGATATAGTCATCATCGTGGAACTTACCTAACAGTTCGCCATGTCCGTCGGTATTCAGACGGTTCACATCGCCATCCCACCATATCTCGCGACCACCCAATGTAGAATGTCCGTGCGACTTGAGGCTTATTCTGTGTATAGGATTCTTTGAGAGTTGGTTTCCGCGTGCAGACTTTCCCTTTACCTCAAGATTTGAGAAGTCATAGTCATAGAATACCTTTTTTATCTTTGGTCCCGGCTCAAGGGTTACCTTTATCACCTCTGCCTCGCCATTGGCATTTGCCGTGAAGTATATCACGCGGCTGCCAGGTGTTCCCATGGTGATGTCATACTCTTTGTCTCGCGTGCTGGAATCGACGCAGAATCTCTTGACATAATATCTGCCGCCCTTTCCGTCACGATATACGCAGTTATAGATGGTGCGTTTGTCACCCTTCTTCCACACCTGCAGATGGAGCACATTCTTTCCGACATCCATCTTCTCAGACACCTTGGTAACCTTATACCTGCCATCTTTATAGAAGATGATGATATCGTCGATATCGGAACAGTTGCAGACATATTCTGCATTCTTAAGGTTTGTGCCGACAAAGCCTTCCTGACGGTCTATGTACAGTTTTTTGTTTGCCTCAACCACCTTTGTAGCCTCGATGGTGTCGAAGTTGCGTATCTCTGTCAGACGAGGATGGTCTGCGCCATACTTCTGTTTCAGGTGTTCAAACCATTCGCATGTTATGTCAACCATCCGTCCGAGGTCTTTCTCTATCTCTGCTATCTCTGCCTCTATCTTTGCTATCAGTTCGTCAGCCTGGTCCTTCGAGAATTTCAAGATGCGTTTCATCCTTATCTCCATAAGTCGCAGGATATCCTCCTTGCGTACTTCTCTTACCAGCTGCGGATAGTATGGTGTCAGCCTTTCGTCGATATGCTCACAGGCAGCATCCATATTGGGAGCATTCTCATACTTCTTGTCCTTATAGATGCGTTCCTCTATGAATATCTTTTCCAAAGAACAGTAGAAGAGTTGCTCCAGCAATTCGTCACGCCTAATCTCCAATTCCCTCTTCAGCAGTGCCATTGTCTGGTCGGCAGAGGCTGCCAGCACATCGCTGACGGTAAGGAACTGCGGCTTCTTGTCTTTTATGACACAGCAGTTTGGCGATATGCTTATCTCGCAATCGGTAAAGGCATATAGGGCATCCAGTGTCTTGTCTGATGATGCGCCAGGTGTCAGATGCACCAGTATCTCAACGTTTGCCGCTGTCAGGTCTTCCACCTTGCGTACCTTTATCTTTCCGAGATTTACCGCCTTTGTGATAGAATCGATAAGTGTTTCCGAAGTCTTAGAGAAAGGAATGTCCCTGATGACGAGAGTCTTCTGGTCCAGCTTCTCTATCTTCGCACGCACCTTTATGCTACCGCCTCTCTGTCCGTCATTATAACGTGACACATCCACGCTGCCTCCTGTTGGGAAGTCAGGATACAGATGGAACTCCTCCCCTCTCAGGTATGCTATTGCCGCATCGCATATCTCGTTGAAGTTATGCGGCATTATCTTTGAGTTCAAGCCTACGGCAATGCCTTCTACTCCTTGTGCTAAGAGCAGTGGGAATTTCACTGGCAGCGTAATAGGTTCCTTATTACGTCCGTCGTATGACATCTGCCATTCCGTTGTCTTGGGATTGAATACCGTCTCAAGGGCGAATTTACTCAGTCGTGCCTCGATATAACGCGGAGCAGCAGCACTTGAACCTGTCAGTATGTTTCCCCAGTTTCCCTGTGTGTCGATAAGCAGGTCTTTCTGCCCCATCTGCACCAGAGCATCGCCAATAGATGCATCACCATGCGGGTGGAACTGCATAGTGTGCCCGACGATGTTTGCCACCTTGTTATACCTTCCGTCATCCATGCGTTTCATGGAGTGCAGGATGCGGCGTTGAACAGGTTTCAAGCCATCCTCTATATGTGGCACGGCTCGTTCCAGGATTACGTATGAAGCATAATCCAAGAACCAGTTTTGGTACATCCCGCTGAGGTGGTGTACAGCAGAGGCATCAAAGCGGTTACTACTCATTGTACTTTCGGCATTTTTTTACCAGGAAGACCAATGTAGGTCAGCATAATATCAAAACGCAGGGTGCTGTAACTTGGTACAGAAGCATTGGCAGAAGATGAGCCATAGCCCAATGTATATGGCATTATCACCTCAAACCTGTCTCTCACATGCATATTTACCAAAGCCGTCTGGAAACCATCCACCAAGTCTTTTACGGCAAACTTTACGGGAACAGCTGTTGACAGGTTCAAATCTTCTCCATAATAAGACGTATCAAACTGCACACCATCCTTCGCATACGTTGTGGTGTCCTGAACTTGAGAATCGCGAGGTATCAGCTTTCCGCGATAATGCACATAGACAGAATCTGTCGTCAAAGGTTTTGGGAAATCCTCTGGCAATTCGGTAGATAATACGTGGACGATGATAAAGTCTGTCGGAGCCGTCGATTTAGCATCCTTATACACAGACCTTATCAGTTTCCAGTTTTTACTGCCGGCAGCGATTGAGTCCTGTGCCTGCTTATATTTCTGATTGAAATATTCCGTATTGCGGGCTTCCCAGTTATTGTAGTTTGTAATGGTGTCCTTCTCTTCCTTACACGATGTCATCATTGTGAGAAGAAGCATGCCACAGGCTGCCAGTATGATATGTACTTTATTATGCATTATTTCTTTTTACTGTAGTTTCTTGAGTAATGAGGTGATAGAAACCTTATCCTCGATTATACCCTGCAGGTCAGCAATATTCACACGCTCCTGCTCCATAGTATCGCGATAACGCAATGTTACGGTATTGTCTTCGAGGGTCTGATGATCTACTGTAACACAGAAAGGTGTACCGATAGCGTCCTGACGGCGATAACGCTTTCCTATCTGGTCTTTCTCCTCATATTTGCAGTTGAAGTGGAACTTCAAGTTGTCGATAATCTCACGTGCTTTCTCTGGCAGTCCGTCTTTCTTTGTCAGAGGGAATACTGCTAACTTCACAGGAGCCAGGGCAGCAGGCAGGTGGAGCACTGTACGTGTCTCGCCATTCTCCAGTTTCTCTTCCTCATAAGAGTGACACAGTACAGAGAGGAACATACGGTCAACACCTATTGATGTCTCAATGACATACGGAGTATATGACTCATTCATCTCAGGGTCGAAGTATTTTATCTGCTTGCCAGAGAATTTCTCATGCTGTGACAGGTCGAAGTTTGTACGTGAGTGAATACCCTCTACCTCCTTGAATCCGAATGGCATGCGGAACTCTATATCTGTTGCAGCATTAGCGTAGTGAGCCAGCTTGTCGTGGTCGTGGAAACGATAGTTCTCTGCACCCATGCCGAGGTTCTGGTGCCACTTCATACGTGTTTCCTTCCACTTTGCAAACCAGTCGAGTTCTGTTCCAGGCTTGATAAAGAACTGCATCTCCATCTGCTCGAACTCTCTCATTCTGAAAATGAACTGACGGGCTACTATCTCGTTACGGAATGCCTTACCTATCTGTGCTATTCCGAAAGGAATCTTCATGCGGCCAGTCTTCTGCACATTGAGGTAGTTTACAAAAATACCCTGTGCTGTCTCTGGGCGGAGATAAATCTTCATGCTGTTGTCAGCAGAAGCACCCATCTCTGTTGAGAACATCAGGTTAAACTGTCTTACGTCGGTCCAGTTGCGAGTACCGCTGATAGGACATACAATTTCCTCGTCAAGTATTATCTGCTTCAGCATGTCGAGGTCCATCTTGTTCATAGCCTCTGAATAGCGTGCATGAAGGTCGTCAAACTTTTTCTGGTTCTCCAGAACACGAGGATTTGTCTCGCGGAATTTTGCCTCGTCGAAAGCATCACCGAATTTCTTCTTTGCCTTCTCAACTTCTTTGGCAATCTTATCCTCATACTTTGCCATCTGCTCTTCTATGAGCACATCGGCACGATAACGCTTCTTTGAGTCGCGGTTATCAATAAGCGGGTCGTTGAAAGCATCCACATGTCCTGATGCTTTCCATATTGTTGGATGCATGAAGATACTTGAGTCGATACCCACGATATTCTCATGCAGCAATACCATTGACTGCCACCAATACTGCTTGATGTTATTCTTCATCTCGACACCGTTCTGACCATAGTCATAAACAGCGCCTAATCCGTCATAGATTTCACTTGATGGGAACACAAAGCCATATTCCTTACAATGACTTACAATCTTCTTAAAAACGTCTTCTTGTTGTGCCATTTTCTTTTATGTATTTTTGTTATTATATTCCTTATTTATATATATATTAGTTGGCATTCTCGCTGATATACATCAGTCTTATAAGCCTTACCTCTTCATCTGTATATGCTCCGCCAAATTCCTCATAAGCATCCTTCAGGCTGTCTGTTTCGGCTTCTGCGAAGTAACCATAGATGTCGTCTATCTGTTCATCGTCCATCACATCTTCTATGTAATAGTTCAGGTCCACCTTCGTACCGCTATATACTATCGCCTCCAACTCATCCAGCAATTCTGGCATCTTGAGGCTCATAGAGCGCGCGATATCGTCGAGAGGAATCTTTCTATCTATACATTGTACTATCTTCAACTTTCCCATAGAATTTTTCGCCACTGTCTTCACGCGAATATCCTCTGGGCGTACTATGTCGTTCTCTTCGCAATATTTTTTTATAACCTCAAGGAAAGGTTTGCCGAAGCGTTTTGCCTTTCCATGACCTACTCCTTGTATGGTCTGCAGTTCCTCGATAGTAGTAGGATACATCGTTGCCATCTGTTCCAGCGAGGATTCCATGAAGACGATATATGGCTGCACTCCTTTCTCCTTCGCTACATCACGACGCAGGTTTTTCAAAATATGGAACAGCTCTTCGTCAAGGGCTCCACCCGTTGCGCTGCCTTCTGTTTCTTCGTCTGAGAAGGTGTTGTCTTCCGTCACATAGAACTCTGTATCCTTTGTGTATTCTTTGAGCCATTTCTTGCCGGCAGAGGTGACTTTGAGGTTTCCGTAGCTCTCGACTTCCTTCTTGATATAGCCCTCCACCATCGCCTCGCGAATTATCGGATTCCAGAGTTTTTCGTTCATATCCTCTCCACAACCGAATTCCGGGTGTTCGTTGTGTTTATGGGAAACAATATCGTCTGTGGCGCGTCCTTTTATGAAGTCTATGACATATCCCATTTTGAAGTTTTGCTTCACTGCCAATATAGATGTCAGCACTGCCTTCAGTCCCTCGGCAGCCTCAACCTTCACCTTCGGATGTTTACAGTTGTCGCAGTTGCCGCAGTTATCCTTTGGATAATCCTCACCAAAGTATTTCAGCAACATCTTACGACGGCATATTGACGATTCGGCATATGCAGCAGTCTCCTGCAACAGGTGTTTGCCTATTTCCTGTTCTGCCACCGTCTTCGACTCCATAAACTTACCCAATTTCAGGAGGTCCTTGTGCGAATAGAATGCTATGCACAATCCTTCCCCGCCATCGCGTCCGGCACGACCTGTCTCTTGGTAATAGCCCTCTAACGACTTTGGTATGTCATAGTGTATCACAAAGCGTACATCGGGTTTGTCAATACCCATTCCGAAAGCTATCGTAGCACATATCACGTCGATGCGCTCCATGAGGAAGTCATCCTGTGTCTCGTTTCTTACTGCCGTATCAAGACCTGCATGGTATGCTGCCGCCTTTATATCGTTGGTCTTCAGCACCTCGGCAAGGTCTTCTGCCTTCTTTCGAGACAGACAATATACTATGCCGCTCTTTCCCGGATGTTGACGTATGAACTTTATTATCTGTTTGTCAATATCGGGAGTCTTCGCACGTACCTCATAATACAAGCTTGGTCTGTTGAAGGAACTCATGAAGTCCTTCGCCTTCGGTATGTCGAGGTTTTTCTTTATGTCTGCCCTAACCTTCTCTGTCGCCGTTGCTGTCAGAGCTATGATAGGTGCTCTGCCAATGGCATCCACAACAGGGCGGATGCGCCTGTACTCAGGTCTGAAATCATGTCCCCATTCTGAGATACAATGTGCCTCGTCAACAGCAAAGAACGACACCTTTACCTCTTTCAGGAACATTATATTCTCTTCCTTCTGCAACGATTCTGGTGCAAGATACAGAAGTTTTGTAACACCTTTCTTTACATCCTCCTTCACTTGGTCTATTGCTGCCTTGTTCATCGAGGAATTCAAGCAGTGTGCAATACCATCATGTTCGCTTATACCATTTATCACATCTACCTGATTCTTCATCAAGGCTATCAATGGAGAGACTACGATAGCAGTACCTTCCATGATCAGTGACGGTAACTGGTAACACAACGATTTTCCACCGCCTGTCGGCATAAGCACAAAACAATCTTTCCCATCAAGCAGATGCTTGATGATTTCCTCCTGCTGACCCTTGAACGAGTCGAAGCCGAAATATTCTTTAAGCGGTTTTAGCAAGTTGACTTTCCGCATACTCCTTTGTCACTTCAAATTTTGCTAGATTCTTTGACGGTGCCTCATACATTGCATCCGTCATAATATTCTCCACTATCGAACGTAGTCCACGAGCTCCAAGCTTGTATTCTACTGCCTTGTCCACTATAAAGTCTAATGCCTCTGTAGTAAATGTCAGCGTTATCTTATCCATCTTGAAGAGTTTGATATACTGGCGTATGATACTATTCTTCGGTTCAACAAGAATTCGCCTCAAGGCATCATGGTCCAGCGGATCCAGGTGTGTCAGCACAGGCAGACGACCAATTATCTCTGGTATCAGTCCAAATGACTTCAGGTCCTGAGGTGCTATATACTGCATCAAAGCATTTTTGTCAATCCTTCTCACATTCTGCACACTCTGATATCCAACGGTATGTGTATTCATCCTCTGTGCAATCTTGCGCTCTATTCCGTCGAAGGCACCGCCGCAGATAAAGAGGATGTTTCTTGTATCCACATGGATATAGTCTTGGTCAGGATGCTTACGCCCGCCCTTTGGTGGAACGTTCACAATAGTGCCCTCAAGCAGTTTCAGAAGTCCCTGCTGCACACCTTCGCCGCTGACATCGCGGGTGATGCTTGGATTATCGCTCTTACGGGCAATCTTATCTATCTCATCAATAAATACTATACCCCTCTGTGCAGCAGCCAAATCATAGTCAGCCACCTGCAACAGACGACTCAGGATACTCTCCACGTCCTCACCCACATAGCCAGCCTCCGTGAACACCGTAGCATCCACGATGGTGAAAGGCACCTTCAGCAGACGTGCTATGGTGCGTGCCAAAAGGGTTTTTCCTGTGCCGGTAGAACCTACCATGATGATGTTCGACTTCTCTATCTCCACACCATCCTCATCCTCTGGCTGTGACAAACGCTTATAATGGTTATATACTGCCACCGACAGGAATTTCTTTGCCTCATCCTGTCCAATGATATACTGGTCAAGATACGCCTTTATCTCCTGCGGCTTCGGCACCTGCCCCATGCTAATCCCTGCAGGCTGTTTGCCGATAGTTGTATCCGACTCCTTATTGAGAGTCTGTATGATAGAATAGGCTTGCCTTATGCAGTCAGCACAAATAAAGCCATCCATACCCGTAATGAGCAGGGGTACTTCGTGTTCATCCCTTCCGCAGAAGCTGCATCTATTTGATTTCTTCTTCGCCATTTACTTGTTTTTTCTTCAATACCTGATCTACCATTCCGTACTCCTTTGCCTCCTCTGCCGTCATCCAATAGTTACGGTCGGAGTCCGCCCATACCTTGTCGTAAGGAGTATGTGAGTGGTCTGCAATGATAGAATATAGTTCTTTCTTAAATTTCTGTATTTCCCTTGCCTCTATCTCTATGTCCGACGCCTGTCCCTGCACGCCACCTAAAGGCTGGTGAATCATCACCCTTGCGTGAGGCAAAGCCGAACGTTTGCCTTCCTTTCCTGCCACCAGCAATACAGCGCCCATAGAGGCAGCCAAGCCAGTACACATAGTAGCCACATCAGACGAGATAAACTGCATTGTGTCATAGATACCCAATCCTGCTATCACGCTGCCGCCAGGACTGTTGATATATATTGAGATATCCTTACCAGGGTCATTAGAGTCCAAATACAGTAACTGTGCCTGTATGGTGTTAGCAGTATAGTCGTTTATCTCCGTTCCCAGGAAGATGATACGTTCCATCATCAGACGTGAGAAAACATCCATTTGGGTTACATTCAACTGACGTTCCTCCAAGATATAGGGATTCAGATACTGATTCTGAGCCTTCAGCACATCATCCACGAGCATGCCACTCATATTCAGCCTGCTCGTAGCAAACTTTCTAAAATCACTTGTAATATTAGTCATAACCTTTATCTTTTTTCTATTATTATCAAACACTGCCTTCAGCACTCTATTGCATCAACACGCCTCGGACGAATGAAAATTTCCTCAACAAAATTACAAAAAACTGTCGAGTTCCACAAATATTTAAGAAACTTTAACGACTTACAAGTGTTTTGTAACCTAATCTACAAACTTGCACCAGCAAAAAGGAGCAGTATAATACTTATGAAGAAAGCAGGCATCCAAGTGAGTTTTGGGTCTGACACTTTCTCAAAATGGAGATAGCGTCCATGCAGCCACGTTATTGCACCAACCGTAAGGGCTGCAAGAACAAAGCCACCAAGGATGTCGCCAGGATAGTGATAGCCTAAATATACTCGCGAATAACAGATAAGGAGCGAAAAGATGGACATTGTGATGATGGTCCACCTGTCTCGAAGCCAATAGTACAACACCAAGGTGAGCATCCAGTTATTTGCGGAATGGGCAGACGGAAAGCCGTAGCCCCCTCCCCTAACGTCATTGACTCGATGAAGGAGTTGAAAAACTGGATTTTCCGGATTGTTTGGACGCAGGCGACCAATGGCAGGACGCAGGAACTGGGAATTTGCCCAATCGGTAACAAGCATACCAAGAGCCACCATAACAAGTAGTTGCAGGGCACCACGCCAACCATAGTTTCGCCACACAACATAGAGCATGGAACAATAAAGGGGTATCCAGATGGTTTTCTGGGTGAGAAGCCACATAAAGCTATCGAGAAATGCTGTATTATGGCTGTTGATTAAAAGAAGCAGCTGTTCATCCACATTATTATATAATTCAAGGGTTATCTTCTTATTTTTAATTTCAATCTCTCGCAAACTGACCGCAAAGATATAAAAAGTTTTGGTCTTCGCGTCCAATTTTGTTTTGATAAATGCTTTTCGAGGTCGCTTTTTTGCTAAAAAAAATAAAAAAACATCATTTTCTTTTGCAGATTACTTCTTTTTTGTACCTTTGCAAGCAAACTATTAACCTATTTATTTAAATAAAATTTTTGACCATACATGGACAAGTGTTTCTTTGCGGTAGATCTTGGAGCTACCAGCGGACGTACAATTATTGGTGGACTGAAAGACGGAAAGATTGAGTTGACAGAACTCACACGTTTCCCAAACAATCTTATTGAAATCAACGGGCATTTCTATTGGGACATCTATGCCTTGTACTTCGAAATCATAAAAGGGCTGAAAGAGGCAAAGAACAAAAATGTTGCCATTACCTCCATCGGTATTGATACATGGGGTGTGGACTTTGTTTGCGTTGCTGACGACGATTCCATAAGTCAGCCAATAGCCTATCGCGACCCTCACACTTTCGAGGCTATGGAGGATTATCTCAACAACGTAAAATCAAGGGAACAAGTATATAACATCACAGGAATCCAGTTCCTGAATTTCAACAGCATCTTCCAACTGCATGCTATGAGGAAAGCAGGCAATGTTGCATTGAAGAATGCAAAGAAGATTCTCTTCATCCCAGATGCGTTAAGTTACATGCTGACTGGCGAGATGGTGTGCGAATACACCATTGCTTCTACAGCACAGTTATTGGATCCTCGTACGAAGCAATTAGACCCAAGCCTGCTGGCATCAGTAGGATTGTCACAAGACAAGTTTGGCAGGATGGTGAACCCTGGCGATTTCATTGGGAACCTTCGCCCAGAGGTGCAGAAAGAGACAGGACTTGGGGCTGTTCCTGTTGTTGCTGTCGCAGGACATGACACAGGAAGTGCTGTTGCTGCCGTTCCTGCTGCAAACGAGAATTTTGCATACCTATCTTCTGGCACATGGAGCCTCATGGGCATAGAAACAAAGAATGCTATCATCAACGAGGTTTCTTACAACAGAAACTTCACAAACGAGGGTGGCATCGAGGGGACGACACGATTCCTCAAGAACATCTGCGGCATGTGGATATACGAACGTTGCAGAAAAGAATGGACAAATGCTCCACAATCGCATACAGAACTGCAGGCAGAGGCTATGAAGCAACCCGCTTTCCAAAGCATCATAAATCCTGACGACCCGATGTTTGCCAACCCTGTTAACATGGTGGAAGCAATACAGGAATACTGCAAACAGACAGACCAGTATGTGCCACAGGGATATGCAGAAATATGCAGAATAATATTTGAGTCATTAGCATTGAGATACCGCCAAGTGTTTGAATATCTGAAAGAGATGGCTGAATTTCCTATTGCTGTGCTCCACATCATCGGCGGTGGTTCGCTAAATGCCTACCTGAATCAGTTTACCGCTAATTCTTGTGGTGTTAAGGTATTGGCTGGTCCACAGGAGGGTACTGCACTCGGTAACATCATGGTGCAGGCAAAGTCCGCAGGCGAAGTAAAGGACCTCTGGGAAATGCGCCGTGTGATTGCGAACAGTCTCGAACTGAAAGAATTTACGCCTACCGACCGCGAAATATGGGACAAGGCGTATGAAAGATTCTTAGAGGTGAGCAGCAAGAGGTGAGAGGTGAGAGATTTGTTGAAGTAAATACAATATAAAAATATTATTAACAGTTAGGTGTCACGGTCAGAGCTAATGAGGCATGAGTATTTCTTACCTCTCACCTCTTACCTCTCACCTCTAAAAAACAACAATTATGGCTAAACCATTAGTAGAAACGAAAGCAAGGGTGGGTGTCTTCAGCATTGCGCTACAGGCTTACCTGCCACAGTTCCCACAATTAGTACCAGAATTTGAGGCTCAGTATGCAGCATTCAAAAAGACTTTACCTGACAGCATCGAGATTATCGATGGCGGTATGGTAACAACAAAGGAGCAGTCTATGGCTGCCGGAGACAAGTTCCGTGCTGCAGACGTTGACCTCGTAATATTGCAGATGCTGACATACTGCACATCATACAATATGCTGCCAGCTGTTCGCGACCTCGACGTTCCTGTTGTCATCGTCAACGTACAGAAGAAACTGGCTCCAGACTATGCAAAGACAGACATCCCTACATGGTTAGGTGAGCTGTATGCTTGCGGTGCCATCGGTGAGATGGTGGCAGACCTGAATCGTGCCGGCAAGCGTTCTGCTGTCATCACTGGTGTTGTAGAAGGTGGTGACCCTGAGGTACAGGCAGAGATAGAGGACTGGTGTCGTGCTGCACAGGTGCGCCGCCGTTTCCGCGACACCAACATCGCACAGATTGGCCGCCCATATCCTGGCATGATGGACCTCTATATCGACGAGACGAACCTTTACCATCGTATGTTTGTCTATACCAAGCAGTTTGACTGGGAGAAGATGTGGGCTATTGCCGACAACGTCACTGACGAGGCAGCCATCAAGGCAAAGGCACAGGACATCCTTGACACCTTCGACATCGAGGGTGGCGGCACCATTGAGAAGGTATGGGATATGGCAAAGTATGTCGTTGCCTTCGAGCAATGGGTGAAGGACGAGAAGCTTGGTCTCATAGCGAGTCACTACGACGGTTTTGCACAGGGTGTGGCAGGAAAGCTGGACTCTATGCTGATACCGGCATTCTCAATGCTCATCAAGCAACACACAGCATGTGCCGTTGAGGGTGACATGAAGGTTGCTATGGCAATGTCAATACTGAAGACTATCTCTGGCACAGGCACACTGGCTGAGATGTATTCTATCGACTTCCCTAAAGACATCTGCATCATCGGTCACTCTGGCTCTGGCGACTTCGACATCTCACAGGCAAAGAAGCCTACAATGAAGATTGTTCCTGTATTCCACGGAAAGAGCGGTGGCGGTTACCTGACACAGTTCTATCCTCCTACGGGTCCTGTTACTTATCTTGCCATCACACAGGACAAGAACGGTGTCTTCAAGTTTGTCGTTGCTGAAGGTGTTAACGAGGAAGGTCCTATCTTCACATTCGGCGATACGAACATGCGCACCAAGTTCTCCCTTAGCTGCCGCGAGTTTGTAAACAAGTGGAGCGAAGCAGGTCCTACACACCACATGGCTGCTGCCGTAGGTCGTCATATCGACACCATACTGAAGGTGGCTAAGATTTTCAATATTGAGTGTGACGTTATCTGCAGATAATTATGGCAAAAAGTAGCTTAAAGAGTACCCTTGCGGTATCGCTCAACAATTACCTGGATGCCGGCGCTATTGTAGCCGGCTCCAGCGGTATAACACTATGGCAGAACTATCTCGGTTTGTCAGAGATGCATCTGGGATGGCTCAACGCCTTGAGTGCTAATGCCCTTGGTGCTGCCATCGGTGCTATCATTGGTGGATTCCTTGCCGACAAGTTCGGTCGTAAGTTTATCTTTACCTACAACCTGTTGGTATATATGCTGGGTGTGCTGATTGTGATGTTCTCCGTCAGCTTCCCGATGCTGCTGTGTGGTTTCCTCATCACAGGTATCTCTGTAGGTATCGGCGTTCCTGCATCATGGACATATATCTCTGAATCGTCTGAGGTAAACAACCGTGGACGAAACATCTGCATCTCGCAGATGTCATGGGGACTGGGTCCAATGTTCATACTGTTCTTCGGAATGTTGCTGGCACCAGGTGGTGTGCTGTATGCTCCAGTAGAGTCATTGGCACATGCTGTAATAGGTGCTGATGCGACACAGGCAGCAGCAGAGGTGTTCAGCTCTCGTGTAGTATTTTTCACGCTGTTTGTAGTAGCATTCATAGCATGGAACCTGCAGCGCCAGCTTGAGGAAAGTGCAGAATTCACAGCCCAGAAGGCAGAGAAAAAGAGCAGCAGTATCGTGGATAATATCAAGTTGCTGTTCACCAACGGCATTGCCGTAAAGACTGTTTGCTTCCTGGCTGCAATATACCTCACATGGAACCTCGTTGCCTCGGTAATGGGATTCTTCATGCCTCACATCTATGAGACGGCAGGTGGTCTGTCTAACGAGGACGCCAACATGCTGAGCTGCGTAAGTTGGGTATTTGTTGTCGTAACGACATTCATCATCTCCTTCTTCGTTGACAAGGTGGCACATCGCTTCTTCTATGTCTTCGGACTTGCAGCAGCCCTGACAGCATGGATACTGATTATCGGCGGTGGTGTAACGACAATAGGCGGAATATGGCTCTTCACCATTCTGTGGGGTATCAACAACGGTAGTTCCGTACAGGTATTCTATGCCCTGTGGGGTTCAGAACTGTTCCCTGCAAAATTCCGCGCCGGTGCCCAGGGACTGATGTTCTTCATCGTTCGCGGTCTTTCTGCTGCATGGGGTCTCGTCTTCACCTATATCTATGGCGACAATGGCGAAGGATTCACCACTGCAGCTTTCTGCATGGTAACCCTCCTGGCAATCTCGCTGATAGTTGGTTTGGTTGGTATGCCAAACACTCGCGGCAAGTCATTAGAGCAGATTACCAAAGAACGTTACGGAGACAATTATTAATTCATAATTCACAATTATAATAAATGAAAAGTATATTAGAAGGCCGCGAAGGATTGAAGGCGGTAGTTTATCAGATTGCCGAGGTAACAGGTTACCTGTGGCAGAAAGGTTGGGCAGAGCGTAACGGTGGTAACATCACCGTCAACGTTACCGAGTTTATGGATGATGAGTGCAAGGCTATGCCAGCAATAGCTCCCGTGAAGCAGATTGGCATGGTGCTGCCACATCTGAAGGGTAAGTATTTTTATTGCAAAGGAACAGGCAAGCGCATGCGCGACCTCGCCAAGGAGCCAATGCAGAATGGTTCTATAGTACGCATCTGTGATGACTGTGCCAGCTACGAGATTATTGCCGACGAGCCAGTCGCTCCTACCAGCGAATTGCCAACACACCTGGCTCTGCAGAACTACCTGTTAGAGACAGGCTCTTGCTATAAGGCAACCCTGCACACCCACCCTATCGAGCTTGTTGCCATGTCACACATCAAGCGTTTCCTGAAGGGTGACGAGATGACAAAGGTATTGTGGTCTATGATTCCTGAGACATTGGCGTTTGCTCCCCTGGGCATCGGTATCATTCCTTACGACCTGCCTTCTTCCGTAGAACTTGCCAAGGCTACTCTCGAGGGCATCAAGAAGCACGATGTAGTCATGTGGGAGAAGCACGGCACTGTTGCCGTAGGACAGGACATCATGGATGCCTTTGACCAGACCGACGTGCTCTGCAAGGCAGCCAACATCTATATGTGCGCCAAGGCTATGGGTTCAGAGCCAGACGGCATGACAGACGCACAGATGAAGGAAGTGCAGGATGTCTTCAACCTGCCAAAGACTCGTCCTTGCTAAAGAACATTTTTATACTAACAACAATTAAGAAGGGGCATGTCAAAAGGAACTGACATGCCCTTTTTCATATATTTACGAAACAAAGCCCCGGTTTTCCCAGGCAAGGGTTTTACCATGTCCCATTTTTTTTTGTATCTTTGGGCATAGTTTATAAAACACACGTCAGTTCGGGATAAGAAAGCCGAATAAAATTGGTAATCTGAACATGAGTTCAACATAATTAGCGTTTTAGTTTCCTTTCGCGTCATCTATTCTTAGTTTTTTACGTTATAAACACTATGGTTGACAGACTTTGTCGGATTGGGACGCCCTGTTTACCGGAGTGCAGAGTAGGAATTTTTCCCGTGCACTGAAAAAAGTTTTCCACTGCACTGCAGTAAAAAGCCCTTCTTCCGACACTGCAAGGCTGCGATTAAGCGAAAACAATATCGAAATTGCTTTTGAATATTGTCGAGCGTAAGCAGACTCGCCGATGGTTAAATCTCTGTTAGGAGATTTTGAAAGTGAAAACCTGTTTTCAATATCCTGAGAAACTTGTTTTCTCATTTCCATCGGCAAAGGTACAACATTCTGAAATAACGCTGACAACCTTTGATGACCTTCGCGATAAAAATTTATTCTTCAATGTCTATGCAATATTGTTCACAGAAGCTTCATGAGTTTGAACGGTATTATATTAAAAATTAAATTATAATAGCCCCCTATATAGGGGGGGGGGGCTATATTTAATTTTTTTTATTTATACCGTTCCCCTTCCGTAAATTCAGGTAACTGGTACAATCTACTACCTGTCCGTCATTCTCTAACTGAATTTCATTTCCTGCCGTCCTCGCCAATCCTGCTTTCAGAACAGGAATCTTCTTTGAAATAAAACTCATAGTTGTAATTTGAGAATATATGTTTTTAAATCCGTGGGGATTATCCCCACCTGAAAATCATCCCAAAATTACTCCTATGGGCAGAAGTCATGCTGACGACTATGTCGTCATAGTTGTTAAAGACTTTAACTCAAAATATGCGGTTTTAACATTCTTTCACCTGCATTTTTGTTGCAATTGCATATCCCAAAATAGCCCCGAAACACGCCTTAACGCTTTGACATTCTGCAAGATAATGCATAAAATCCAATTGCAACATTTTTTCAGCAAAATATAGAAAATCCTTGCACGTTAAATAAAAAAGACGTACCTTTGCGTACTGCAATTTATAAAACAGAAAATGAGAAAGATATATAACTACATCCTAATAGCTTGCTTCGCCTTGTCAGCAACCACATGCAATGCACAATCCCAATTTAGTTCAGACCAACTTATTGGCACGACTTGGGTTCCTGTAATACAACCACCAGTATGTATCGATACAATATCATATGTGAGAGCAAAAGAAAAAAGGAAAAGCTATATGCCCCAAATAAACAAATCTGTAGTTCACTATAAAGACTTTTATCTTTCAGATACAATTCCCTCGACTTTTGATTATTCACAGGTTAATAAGACTTCAATCGGGAACTATATGATATTCTATAGTACTTCTCTGGAAGAAATGACATTTCATAAAATTAAAACGTTGGATATTGCCAAAGGAACGCTAATATTAGAAAGGTATAATAGTTTGAGGGGGTGCTTTGAACCTGTCGAGTATAGGTTAGTTAAATCGGAGTAAGAAAATGAAAAAATATATTATTATATCACTCCTTTTCTGCGCTAGCTATTGCAATGCACAGGTTACAGTTAATGTTTCCCAATTAGTTGGAACAACAATGGGAAATTCACTTATACGAATAATTTCATAAATGCACTAGATTCCCTTGACCATAAAAGTTTATCTTCTTCATTTAGGTCTTATTATGAGAAAATCGATGATAGGCAAGTATCTGAGGGACACGAAAGAAAACATAAGAATTATTACAGACATTACGATTCAAACTATAATTACAATTGGGAAAAAATGCTCAACGATTTAGGTTTCACAAAAAAAGAATAGAAATATTATGAAAACGAAAAATCTAATATACATTATTTGCATAATAAGCTTGTTAATGCCTGACAATTTATATGGAAATGATATACGCACAGAAACATATAATGGGCGAACAATTACTGAAGTTTTCCATGCTCCAAGTTCGGATATACAATGGTATGAATATAAAATAGATGGTTACTATCTTAAAGCTGATAGTATAAAACAAAATAAACGTGCATTCAGTGATGTTACAGGTTATCCTGTTTGGAATAATCCAGATCACAAAAATGCATATATTGATTTTAGGGAATATATAAAAAATAGTTTTAAAGATAATAGTAAAATATCATCTACAGAAGATCTTTTGCAGGATTGTTGCTATTTAATTAATGATGATGGGGAAGTTGTATGTTATAAAATCGAGACTTCAAGAAGTCTTTTTGACGTTATGACTCCAGCAAACATTCTGGATTTTTTTGACGAGATCAATTCTTTTGCATTCCCTACTCCTGTTGTAAGAATACCAGAAAATGGTGTAGGTTACGAAGATGTTAGAATCTATTTTTAATGATGATTATTCAACTACCATGCCCAGCCCTTATCACAAGGTTTTGGACATGGTAGCAAATAAAAAGCGATTTAATAAAACAGCAAAACAAAATGGCAGATTTGCTCTGACTTTTGGATTTATTTTATAACCTTACGTCCACAAAGCATAAAAAAACCAGAGGAAAATAATCCTTCCGGCTTATATAATTTTACCGTTAATCTTTAATTACGAATTATGCGTTCTGCATTAATAGTATCTTTCCTGATA
>ODAJ014775162.1_pt1 | contig 19981 bp, 15 predicted proteins | sample 1539241 | NCBI WGS metagenome assembly ODAJ01 (sample SAMN02144231, study PRJEB22623) | gut metagenome | biome: sheep rumen | host: Ovis aries | place: New Zealand | reverse complement strand
TCGTAGTAAGGTCCTTCGTACATCGTACATCCATCCTTCGTACATCAATCCATCCTTCGTACATCGTACATCCGTCCTTCGTACTTTCGTTAGCCTTGGTGTGCGGAATCATATTCCTGCCCACAGACTAACCGTCGCGGGCTAACCCCTCGTATAAGTACCTAAACTCCGTTCAGGTAGTAAATACTCGGGGCAGCTCCGCTCTCCCCAAGGATTGGAAATCCTCGGGGACCCCATGGTTAGCCTTGCGCCTCGTCGTACTCCTGTCCGCAGACCTTCCACAGATACGCGCGCATCGTGGTCTTGCCGCCGGCGGTGTCCTTCTGTGCGTTGAACGCCTCCTGGTCGGCTGCCATCTTCGACAGATCCTTGGCACGCGCTTTCACCATCGCCTGCACAGCCGTGAAGCGTGCGCGGATCTCCAGCTCGCGTGCGGAGGGTTCGGTCGAACGGTTGTAGCGCTCGGCAGTAAAGGAATACACACGCTGACAGTTGGGGTTGGAACTTACCGCTATGCGGTGGGTGGCTACCAGATAGTTGCCGTGGTTGTGACCGTTCTGTTTCTTCGGTCGTTTCAGTGCTCCGCTGATGGTCTCGATACCTGCGGGGCCTACTTTCATAATTGCCATTTGCGTTCGGCGTTTTCCGAACAGACCGTCCTTTGGGCTGTAAGACCGCTTACGCTATAGGACCGCTACGCTGTAAGACCGGCTTTGCCTGTAAGACTGATTTTGTCTGTTCGAACCCCTACGCCGTGAGGGGGAAAAAGGTTAGGGTTTAGGGTTAATGGTTGATTGAATAGTCGAAAGTCGACTAATTTTTTAAGAAAAAACAATTTTGCAAGTCCTCTGATTTTTCTATCAGTCAAAAATTATCAAAAATGTCCCAAAAATTAATTTTCTTTTAGGTCAACAATTAAAGACTATTAAAGACAATTTTCTTTGTTCACGAATTTAACTAATTAAACTAATTTTTCTTCAGTCAAAAATTATCAAAAATGTCCCAAAAATTAATTTTCTTTTAGGTCAACAATTAAAGACAATTAAAGACAATTTTCTTTGTTCACGAATTTAACTAATTAAACTAATTTTTCTTTAATTTTTGGTAATTTTGGACCAATAAAAATATATCAAAGATCAGAGTTTTTTCTCGCCACGATAGGTTTCCGCGCTTGCGCTACGGCTCAGAATGATTCGCGACCTTGTCGCTCATATAATCTTTCGCCGTGCACTACGCTTTCCCCATCGGGTGCACTGCGTTAGCGCCCGTCGGGGACCCCTAACGCTCTCGCGTTCCTTCGTAACGCTCGGTAGTTTTGGTCATGATGGTGGTGGTTGTGTCGCCGTGCTGCACATAGCTTGCCGTGGTCGTCACCACTCTTGTTGCCGTACAGGAGGCTAATCCCACTGCGCTCACAAGGAACGCAAAAATTACAATTTTCTTCATTTCGGTTCAGGTTTTGCTTTTACACGCGTGGGATTTGAGTCCTTCCTTTTTGAACCATTGAGACTGAGAAGGAAGCGACAAACGCCCCGATGGTTCATTATCTTATCTCTCAAATCCGGTGCAAAGGTACTGCTTTTTTATGAAACGGGCAAATTTCCGCCTCCGCGAACCACTTTCCAAAGTGTTTTACACCAGTTCATAGCCGCAGTACGCCGCAAAATCGCGTGCCATGGCAAGACTCAGCCATCCGCGACGCTTCACATCGCTCAGCCAGTTGGTACGATGCTTGCGGTGTTTGCACCAGCCGTATAGCAGGACATCGAACGCGTACTCCGGATCGTCATAATGCAGACGCGATTGCAGACGCTCACGCAGATCTGCCAACTTGATTTTTTTCTGATTTTTCATAAAATAACCACGAGTTGCCTCTTACTTTACTCTGACTTGCCTCTGACTTGCCCCTTATTCAGTTCTAAATTCACTTCTTGCCAGATGATGCTTTTGGGGCGTTTGTCTCCGGCTCGCATTCTTCGCGCCACTTCTGAAGCTATGCGTGAAAAAGTCTTTCTTGCAGCAAGTTCGGCAGCAGAAGGAGCATTCGAACGGGGTTTGGAAGGGGAAGTAGCAATAATTTTGCCGGATTTGAGGGTACGGTAGACCACACCTCCGAGTTTGCCGGAAAGGGATATGATACCAAATGATTTGTCTAGTTCAAATTTAGCCATAGTTTACATTATATGATGAATAGTCAGACCATATGCATCCGCATCGATACGGGTGCAAGTTTTGTAGGTTTTCGTGGTGGGATCCAGTGCCACTGCCAAGGGGACATGTTTAGCCAGTGCATTGCCTACTTGCACAGGAGTCAGCCATTGCGGTTGCGGGTCGGCACGGATGAGGTAGAAATAGGGGTTGGCGGTGTGGGGTTTGGGTTCGCCGGAAGGGGATTGCTCCGTCTGGAGGTGATAGAGGATCCGCCTGCGGCGGGAGTCCTCCATGTCGTTCCACAGTTTCTCGCAAGCGCGGTAACGGTTGCGGTACTCCGGTTGCGGGGCATAGAGCCGCCAGAAATCATAAAATAAATGTTCCATAAAATAAATAATTTAGTCCGCCACACGTATGTGTCTCTACAGTCCTAAGGACTGTGGCTACAGCCCAGAGGGCTGTGGCGGAGTTTTTCTTTAATAATTTTCTTTGCTTACTTTCTTTTATCGGCTTTCTTTTTCAAAGCAAGCCTCTAACGATCTGCTTACGCCGTATGCTTTTATTAGGTTTCTTTTATCGAAATCCGCTGCAAAATTACTGCTAATTTCGTTAAGTTGTCGGAACTGAGTTCCACTTTTGCATTTTGGCGTATTATTTTCCGTATTTGTCGCTCGTCAATACCGAAAATTTCTTCCAAAAACACATAGGCTTGCATAAAACCGAAGCCTTCTTGGTTGGTCAGTTCGTAGAAAACAGTAGAAATAAGAGCATTGCGTTTCGTCAGTCGCAATGCTCTGTTTGTTGCGTCTTTTTTCATGGTATTTGCTTGTTATTTTGTTTTTTATTGTGACGGATGATATCCGTCGTTGTTCTCATCTTCCGTTAGTCCGGCATTGTGTGCCGGATGTCCAACAAGCAAAAAAGGCGGTCCTCTCGCCGCCATATCGACGCACAAAAAAAGAGACGGGGCACGATTTACGTGCTCCGCCTCTTGCGATACGGATAGCCTAATGGCTACGATTTACCACTGGATATCGGTGTCACCACCGCCGATAGGTATTTGGTCGCTTGCTACGGGAGCCGGGCTGGCTGCCTGCATGAGCGTCATCGATGCGAACTGTGCTACTTGCACTTCGGGTTGATTATAGATTTTTTTTGTCATAATTCACAAATTTATCAAATTAAACAAATTTTTCTTTTAGTCCAAAATTGCCAAAAATGTTCCAAAAAATTATTTAACAACCTGTCCTTGTGCGTTGTATTTTGCACCGTTCTTGATGATGTAGAGCACGCCGTTCTCAATGACCTTTGTACTTTGTACATTGCCTTGTACATTCTCAACGCCTGTTGCGGTTTGTTCTCCGTTGAAGATGAACGGCATACGACGCGGAGCTTGGTTCGAACCGGTATATACGACATATGCCTTGTGCGCATTGAGGTTAGCTGCGGTATAGTGATAGAATCCAACCACACCATCGGTACCTGCCAATACATAGCAGTTAGCCGGCGTAGCAATCTGGGTGTCAGAACCTTGCAGGTCGTTGGTCGCGGTGAAGGTAACAGCGTCTGCATCGCTAACTGTGAGGGAGAACTGATCAACGCTCGATTTGAGAATAACGGCTACGTTAGCCGGAATAACCTCACCTGCCTCTGCAATCTTCGTCAGCAAGAGGTTAGCACCGCTCAGGTCAGCCACGTATGCCTCTACGCCTGCGGGCAGTGCGTACTTGTTCGCGCTGTCAAAGAACGTGCTGTAATAAACCGTCGGGTTCTCCGGATCTACGTTCGGGGTGATGTTCACATTCTCTGCCGGTTGCGGAGCCGGTGCATCATAAGCCGTTACCAGACGGACAGGCTGACCGAAGTAATGGCGACTTCCGAACACTCTTGAAGTGGTCTCAGTGAATTCGAAATCGTACGCCACGGTACCGTTGAGAACATCAGACGACCAATACCAGCCTTTCTCGCCAACACCTTCGATTTCCGGTTCACGGTAGCCCGTAGCCGGCAAAAAGACAGCACCCGCTGCTTCCATCTGTGTCCATTGTTCTGCGGTATAGACATTTGTCGTCCAGTTATTAGGACTTGCAGCGAAACTCAGTCCTGCAGGCAGAGTCCAACTATCCGGCAATAACACATAGCCATGTACATCAGCTACAGTGGCTTGGCCTTTAAGATCAGCAGCATTTGTACGAGTTTGTATGAGGTACGCCCACTCGTATCTGGTCAGCGTACGCCATAGGTTGGCTTCGTTGCCACCGTTACTGATAGCATTCACACCCCAATCGGTAAACGTGGAGTAATCCTCGTCGACTGTGCTTTTTTTGGTAGGACAATTACCCGTTCCCCAACCAAAGAGGTCAATCCAACCTGTGTACGTGTCAGAGATATTGGCATTATCTGCGCCAATCATATCGTACTGGTTCGTAGCAAACCGCAAAGTGGAGGTTGATGCCTGGTACTGCAAGTTACCTTGCGAGAATACAATTTGGTCGCCGTCTGCATTGATCGTGAATGCACCGGTCAGTTTACCGTCACCTTCCTGTTCGGGTTGCGGAGCAACTGCTGCAAACTCAGCCATGAAAGCTGCTGTCATGTACATGTCGACGGTCAGCGGGTTATTTTTGGTGGAGAGAGCAACGAATTCACATTCGTTAAAGTCGCAAATAGAACTACTTGCTTTCCATCCGATGAACTCATAGCCCTCGTTCGGGGTTGCTTGGAGTGTTACCTCTGCGCCCTCCGGAACGGAGTATGTGCCGTCACCGTTGTCGATGATGTCGTTGCTTGGGTTCTGTAAGGCTACCGATCCCATCGCTGCATCGTTCACATGGAGCTGCAGGGTGTTGGCAGTTACCAAAACCGGAGCCGTTTCAATTGTGCAGGTAATTGTTATATTATCCATACCGGCAACCATACAACTGATAAGAACTGTTTCGGACTCACCTGTCCAAACTGCTGATGTTCCCAAGTTCTGACCTGTAGGCCAACCGGCACTGGTATATCCGTTTTCATAAATTTGCATAATATTAGCGTCTGTTACGATGGTAATACCGGTAAATTTCCCAAGCGATGTTGAGAATTCGAAAGAACCATCCATTGCCACTATGTCGCTAGAAGTCATACTTCCGCTCGACCGAGCCAAAGTCACTCCCTCCTTCGTAACTCCGGAAGATGTGAATTCACTTTTGTTGATAGTAACCACTACCGTCTCCGCCCACATCATCCCTATGCTGGCTGTGAGGGCGAGAAGAAAAGTAAATAATTTTTTTCTCATAATAATTTTGTTTTTGATTGTTAATACTGTGTGGCTTTTGCCACGTTAATTGGGTTGTTATTGTTGTTTTGTTTTTTTTCCTTCAGTCAAAAATTATCAACAATGATCCAAAAATTATTCTTTCATAGTCAACAATTATCAACAATTAAAGACAATTTTTTTTGTTCACGAATTTAACAAATTAAACTAATTTTTCTTTCAGTCAAAAATTACCAAAAATGATTCAAAAATTATTCTTTCATAGTCAACAATTATCAACAATTAAAGACAATTTTTTTGTTCACGAATTTAACTAATTAAACTAATTTTTCTTCAGTCAAAAATTATCAAAAATGATCCAAAAATTTCTTTTAGGTCAACAATTAAAGACAATTAAAGACAATTTTTTTTGTTCACGAATTTAACAAATTAAACTAATTTTTCTTCAGTCAAAAATTATCAACAATGATCCAAAAATTTCTTTTATGTCAACAATTAAAGACAATTAAAGACAATTTTCTTTGTTCACGAATTTAACTAATTAAACTAATTTTTCTTCAGTCAAAAATTATCAAAAATGATCCAAAAATTTCTTTTATCCGTCTAATCTGCTTAATCTGTGGACTAAATAATACATGCTAAAAAAGGCAGCACATAGCACGAAACTATGCGCCGCCTTTAAGACTGCGAACTTGCTGATATTCTTTACATTCCGCCCATTCGCATGTGGGGGGGGGTAAAATTGAACTTTACATTTCGAGTTTGCATGGTTTGCACAAAATTCGGCACAAAGATACAAAAAATTATGCATATACGCAATACGTACACGCAAAAATTTACGAAGTGCAAAGTTTTAGGTGCAAAAATTTACGAAGTGCAAAGTTTTTGTGTCAATTTTTACACATCGCGTCAATTTTTCCACATTTTTTCCTCTCCCCTCTCGACTCTCTGACGGCTGATAGCTGACGGCTGATAGAGTATAGAACACGGAAAAACCGCCCCGATTGGAGCGATTTTTCTGTATTTATTTACGATTTATTGATGTACGATTTATTGATGTACGATGTACGATTTATTTACGAGGGTCCGCTTCGCGGTTAATGTACGATTTTCAGACCTTCGTCCTTTCTCCCCTTCGTAAATCCTTCGTACATCGTACATCCGTCCTTCGTACTTTCGTTAGCCTTGCGCGTGCGTGACGCACGCATCCCTACTCGCGCACGCATTTTTATATATTGTTTTATGTTGGATATTGTTTTTTGACGTTTTTTCCTGTTAAAAGCAAACAAGCACAATAATGAATGACAAAAAATGATTTCAACATGGTTTGGCACAGAAATTGTACTGAAAAATAGGGCTTTTCGGAAGCCCTGAAGAGTACGAATTGACAAATATTATACGATAATGAAAAAGATTTGTTCTATTTTTCTATGCGCAGCTGCCGTGTTGCTGAGCGCTTGTCAAGACACTGCCGAAGTGCGCAGTGCCGCCGGCGGATACACCTACAAAACGTCCGGCGTGGTCACTATCACCAAAGCAGACACCGTGATGGAAGTGCATCTGACCCCTGAGACGGGAATGATGACCTTGGCCAGCAACAAGAACGGCAAGGAAGCCACACTGAGTTTCAACCACAACGGCGGCGACTCGTACGACATGGTAGCCACCATCGACAAGGACAGCATCTATCTCATGCCCGGAAGCCGCTTTATTGACGTAGCCGTGGCACAAGACACGCTGCTGTTCGGCAATGTGACCAAACGCAGGGAGAGCTTCGAGATCGAAGTCACCGGCGACGGCAAGGTAATGAGCAACGGCGACGTGTGCCTGAACCTGCATTACGAAGGCGATGCACTCAACGAAGGCTACCATCTGGAAGGCGACGAAGTGCACGTGCATGCAAAAAGGGTGAAAAATTAGCAACATCCGGAGTATCCGGAAGACTACAGAAATCATATGAAAATCAAACCAATACTAACAGGGATACTTCTTTTGCTGGCAGGTGCCGATGCAGGAGCGCGGGTGCTTACCCTGGAGGAGTGCAGAGAGCTGGCTCTTAACGCCGCCTCTTCGCAAGCCGGAACAGAGATGAAAGCAGCCGCGGAAGCCAACCGCAAAGCGGCACTGGCGGCAATGTTTCCCAAAGTGAGCGCCAATGCCGCCTACACCTATAACACCGCCGACATCCGGCTGCTGCCGTCCGAGATGAACCTCGGTGCGGGTAGTGCCGTGATCTCGGCTGACGGACAGAGCCGGTTCTTCTGGGACGAGGGTTCGGCGATGGGACAGCTGGTGCAGAACACACGGGATCTAACCTTCGTGAACGAGCAGGTACAAGCCCTTGCCGACCACTCGGGACAGATGATAGCCGACGGTTACAAGCAGCTGTACGACTATCTGGATCTGGACATGCACCATGTGTTTGTGGCGCAAGTGGGCGTGACACAACCGATATATGTCGGCGGACGGTTGCGCGAGCTGTACAAGATTTCCAAGATTGCCGAAGAGACGGTAGCCCTCGAAGCCGACAAGAAACACGACGAGACCATTGTTGCGGTGGACGAGGCGTATTGGCGGGTAGTGGCAGTGAAGCACAAGAAAGACCTGGCGGAGAAATACTACGGGCTGCTGAAGACCCTGGAGGGTAATGTGGAAGAGGCAGTGGCTTCGGGCATGGCAACGCAGAGCGACCTTCTGAAAGTAAAGCAGAAAAGGGGCGAAGCGGAGCTCAAGAGACTGCAGGCGACGAACGGGCTCAAACTCAGCAAGATGGCACTCTGCCAGATCTGCGGACTGGATCTGGACGAAGACATAGAGCCGGACGAGAGGGGGCTGAACGAACGCGTGCTGCACGACACCGTGACAGACTACCGGGAGTCGGTAAACAGGAGAGCCGAAATCCGTATGCTGGAGAACGCAACGAAGATCGCCGAATCGAATGCCAAGATCATCTCTGCCGGACTGCAGCCTAATATCATCGCCTCCGCCAACTATGTCTATTCGAACGTCAGTGCCGGGAACGGTCTGAGCAACGACTGGCGGGGCAAAGGGTTTGTGACAGCCGGCGTAGTGGTGAATATCCCCATTGCGCACGCAGATGACATCTACCGCCTCAAAGCCGCCAAGCACACCGTGAAAGCCGCCAAACTGAAGGTGGACGAGACGCGTGAGCTGTTAGAGCTGCAAGTGACGCAAGCCAACCAGCGTGTGATAGAAGCGCAACAGAAAGTGGCGATGTGCGACCTGGCGGTGAAGAACGCCGAAGAGGTACTCCGGCTGGCGCAAGAGTCCTATACTGCCGGAGTAATCCCCGCTTCTGACCTGATGGCAGCAGAGACGGCCTGGCTTTCCGCCTGCACGGACAAGATAGATGCCGACATAGAAGCCAAAGTGATGGAGAGTTATTTCAAACGATATACAAAACAATGAGAAAAGAGAAAAAAGGAAGTCTGCTCTTAGGATTAGCAGCAATGTTGATAGTGGTGGTGATCGTAGCACTGGTAGGCGTGTTCGCCCTGCAGGAAGAAGAGGAGCTGATCACCGGTGAGGCGGAAGCCACCGAGTACCGTGTATCGGGCAAGGTGCCGGGAAGAATCGAGGAGTTCCGCTTTGAGGAGGGCGACCATGTGAAGAAAGGCGACACCGTGGTAGTGATCTATTCGCCGGAAGTGGAGGCAAAGATGGCACAAGCCTCCGCCGCCCGCCGTGCCGCCAATGCCATCAACAAGAAAGCCCAACACGGTGCCCGCAGCCAGCAGATAGAAGGCGCCTATGAGTTGTACCAGAAAGCGCAGGTGGCGGAAGAGATCTACCGCAAGTCCTACGAGCGCGTGAAAGGTCTCTACGAGAAAGGCGTGGTAGCGGCGCAGAAATACGACGAAGTGGAAGCGCAGTACCAGGCAGCCGTAGCCACGACCAAGGCAGCCAAGAGCCAGTATGACATGGCTCTGGAGGGTGCGCGCGCTGAAGACAAGGAGGCTGCCGAAGCCCAAGTGGCTCGCGTGGACGGCATTATCCGGGAGATCAATCTGGCGCGTGACGAGCGGTACCTGCTCTCGCCGGTGGACGGCGAAGTGGCAGAACGTTTCCCGAAGACCGGCGAACTGGTGGGACAAGGCAGTCCGATCATGTCTATAGTGGATCTGGACGACATGTGGTTCACGTTCGCCGTGCGCGAGGACATGCTCAAGGATATAACCGTGGGCAGGACGATGAAGGTCAAAGTGCCGGCATTGGGCGACGAGGAATACGAGGTGAAAGTGACTTATATCCGCGCCATGGGAACCTACGCCACCTGGCGGAGCACCAAGCAGAACGGCGGATATGACGTAAAGACCTTCGATGTAAGAGTGAAACCGGTGAAGAAGATCGAGAACCTCCGACCCGGCATGACAGGCATTCTTTACCGGTGAAAGAGATTTTCATAAATATCATCCGGGTGGCGAAGCGTGAACTGAGGCGGATGTTTATCCGGCCGCTGTACATGTTCGCGTCGGTGGGTGTGATGGTGCTGTGCACGGTGTTCTTCCTGAGTATCATGCGCCACGGAGCACCTGAACGGATGCCGGTAGCCGTGGTGGATCATGACCATAGTTCCATCTCGCGGCGTTTCTGTCACGAGATGCAGGCGACTCCTTCGGTGGACATAGTGCTCATTACCGGCGAATACCGCGAGGCGCGCCAAGCAATGCAGCGCGGCGAGGTGTTCGGCATTCTGGAGATCCCGGACGGGTTCTATGCCGACTTGGCATCGTTCAAGCGGCCGGAGTTGCATTTCTATGTCAACAACGCCTACACCGTAGGTGCCAGCACCGCCTACAAGCAGTTTCTGACGATGTGCAACCTGACCTCCGGCGCCTTCCAGCGAGAGGTATTGCGCAAGAAAGGGCTGCCTGACCACCTGATCATGAAACGCATCCAACCCGTCGCCATCGACGCCCATATGGTAGCCAACCCCTGGAGCAACTATGCCATCTATCTGGTATCGACCATTCTTCCGGGAATACTGGGACTGGTGGTGCTCATGCTGACGATCTTTGCGATAGGATTCGAGCTCAAGTCCAAGTCCTCACGCAAATGGCTGCACACTGCCGGAGAGAACTATACGGTAGCGATGATAGGCAAGTTGCTGCCATATACGGTGCTCTATATCGTACTGGGTGTCAGTTGCGGCGTGATTTTGTTCCGGTTCATGCACTTCCCCGTGTACGGCTCTACCTGGCGGCTTATGTTCGGTCTGCTCCTTTTTGTGTTCGCCATGGAGGCGATGGCAATTACGATAATCGGTCTTCTGCCCACCCTCCGGGATGCCATCTCCATCGGTGCGCTGTACGGGATGCTGGGGTTCTCGCTGTCGGGTTTCACCTACCCCGTGATGAACATGTTGCCGCCGGTGCAGGCTCTCGCCAATCTGGAGCCGCTGAGACACTACTATCTGATCTATGTGAACGAGGCACTGATGGCCGCTCCGGCGATCAACACGCTGCCACATGCACTGGCGCTGTGCGGATTCTTCATACCGGCTCTATTGGTGTCCAGAAGACTCCATAACGCCCTGATTAACCAAAATTATCCTTTGAAATAATGCGGATATACCGATATTTATATACACGGTGGCTGGAAGCCAAAGAGAGTACGTGGGTGTTTGCCAACGAACTGAAGCGGATCTTTACCGATGCCGGTGTAATGGTGATTTTCATCGTGGCTACCGTGGCGTACCCGATCCTCTACAGTTGTATCTACTGGAAAGACAATGTGGAGAATATTCCGGTGGCGGCAGTTGATATGAGCTGCTCGCCCGAGAGCCGCAATTTCCTGCACCGCTGGAACGCCTGCCCGGATGTCAGAATAGATTACAGTTGTGCTTCCATGGAGGAGGCGGAACGGCTGCTGCGTGACCAGAAGGTGCACGGCATTATCTATTTCCCTTCGGATTTCGCCAAAGCCCTCAACTCCGGCATGGAGACGGCAAAGATTTCACTCTACTGCGACATGAGTTCGTTTCTCTACATGAAGGGCATCTATCTGAGTTGCAACAAAGTCATGCTGGAGTCGATGAACAAAATCCAGATCGACCGCTACGAGGCGATGGGAATGGACGAAGAGTTCGCCTGGTCGCTGGTACAGGAAGCGCCCTATACCGAGACGGCGTTGTTCTGTCCGTCCGGCGGCTATGCCGCTTTTCTTATTCCGGCAGTGCTAATGCTCATACTGCACCAGACGCTGTTCTTCGGCATCTGCATGTTGGGCGGCACGGCGCGTGAGGAGAACCGTGAGCTCTTCCGTCTGCCGGGAGCACGGCGCGGGTCAAGTGTGCTCAGAATAGTGCTCGGACGCGGAGCGGCGTATTTTGTGATCTACATGGCATTGGGTGTCTATGCCTTGCTGCTGGTGCCGAGGCTCTTCGGTCTGCCGCATATAGGCAACCCGATAGACATAATACTCTTCTATGTGCCGTATCTGTTAGCCACGATCTTCTTCTCAATGCTCGTCTCTACCGTCATCCGCAACCGTGAGAGCGGTATAGTACTCCTGATATCCACTTCGCTGATCTTCCTTTTCATCGCCGGCGTGAGCTGGCCGCAACAAATGCTCCCCAAGCCATGGCTATGGCTCAGTTACGCATTCCCGTACACGTGGGGTGTACACGGTTTCCTGCATATCAACTCGATGGGTGCCACGCTTGCCGGCACTGCCAGAGAGTATATCGCCCTATGGGGACTGGCAGCCGCGTATTTTGCAGCCACCTGCGTAATGCTGGCAGTCTTAGGCTGGTGGTCAGACCGGAGAGGCGACAACTGGCGCGCCAAGAGCAGCGGTATCTATCAGGAAGAAGAGCCTACTCCTCAGAAGCCGGCTGTTGCCGCGCAGCCAGTTCGTTAGGCATCTCCAGCGTATAGAGAACGGCTTCCGCCTGACGCAAGGCATTGCGTTTCTTCTGACCCGGCGCAAAGAGCATGGCTTCCACTGTCACGACACGTGCATTGACCTGATCGAGACGGGTGTGGCTGACATAAGCGCCACCCATGGCTTCGCCTCCGTACAGTTTCCATAAGCCGCGTATCTCCTCGCCGTAGAAGCCTCCTTCGTTAGCATAAAGCGAGGCGAGCTGACGCAACTCGGGCTGATCCTCCTTGTATTCCGTACCGATATACGAACCCTCCGTCTGACCGGATATAATACGGCTGAGGACTGAATCGCGCATCCGGTTGAGAGAGGAGAGCGCGAACTGGCAGGTGTCGGTATAGGGATAGCTGTAGAGAACGAGATAGCGGGTCATCGGACCCTTGTTGTTGCAGGTGAGGAAGACACGGATATCATTCTCCAGCGTAGTGTCCTTGACGAAGACATACTCCTCCGGTATAGCCAAGCCGTAGTGATGATCCTTCTCCAGACGGGCGATAGCATCCCCGTTAGGCATACGGCGGTAGAACGACGCCTGACGGAGCATCTCCTGATCCACAAACCATTGCCGGATCCCGGTGCCGTGGGCCAGCCAGTAGGATACAAAAGCGGTGTCGTTAGGCGCCTGTATATGATAGACCGCCTGCGGCGTGGACCACACATCGGTGGAGACTTTGCATTTGACCTGCGTGTATTTGGTGTCGTCAATATCCACGATGAGGATGTTACGCGTCGGCTTGAGAAACTCGTCGAACGCCTCCGGCTTGACCCGGGAGAGTTTGAAATACGGCTCTACCTGCGGCATATGGGTCATGTCAGCCGACATACAAGCAGCCACCAAACCGTATGTACTATTGACAGGTCCGGTATAGCCGTTGCCGTTCTCCACCGCCCAAGGATTGGCTATCTCGCCAGCCAGATGACGGTCAGGCATAACCACCAGACACTCATACACCGTACCCGTGGCACTCGTGAGCGTACGACCGCTGTCACAACTCATAAAACCGATCCCGCACAACAGGATGCTCATCAAAATCACTGCTTTTGTTCTCATATATTCCAAATTTTTGCACAAAGGTACAACAAAAATCGGAGATAAGCAAATTTTTTTTGTGTAATTCAAAAAAAAAGCGTATCTTTGCAGTCCAATTCAGAGTAATGAGAGATTTTACAGAGGACAGTTATCGTCAGTTGGTGGCAGCGTTGCGCGAAGCCGGCTACCGTTTCATGACGATGGAGCAGTACTGTGACGGGAAGAGCAGGCTGCCGGAGCGGTTTGTGGTACTCCGCCACGACGTGGATCTGCGTGCGGCGTACAGCGAGCGCATTGCACGAGTGGAAAAGGAAGAAGGCGCCAAGGCGAGTTATTATTTCCGTGTCATCCCCCAGAGCAACCGTCCTGAGATCATCCGCTCCATTGCCCGGATGGGGCACGAAATAGGGTACCACTACGAGGACATGTCCATCGCTAAAGGCGATATAGAGACCGCCAAGGCGCATTTCGAGCAGTGGCTGGCGTATTTCAGGCAGTTTTATCCCGTGCGGACTATCTGCATGCATGGCGCGCCGACGAGCCGCTATGACGGCAGAGACCTCTGGAAGAAGTACTCTTACCATGACTATGGGATTATCGGCGAGCCGTATTTTGACGTCGATTTCTCGGATCTGTTCTACCTGACGGACACCGGGCGGTGCTGGGACGGATACAAGGTGTCACTGCGTGACAAGATACCCGTTCACCAGGACGAATGGATACGCAAGGGATGGGTTTATCACACCACAGAGCAGGTGGTGGACGCCATCCGCCAAGGAGCAATGCCTCCCCGGCTGATGATCACCACCCATCCGCAGCGGTGGACCAACGCCCTTCTGCCATGGTGCCGGGAATGGGTGCTGCAGAAGGCAAAGAACATAGTGAAAAGGATATTAGTGAAAAGACAAAATGGCTAAACGAATAGGAATAGATCTCTTAATCTGGGTTCTCGCCTCCGCAGTATGTCTCTTATGGCGGTTTGCCACGGCGAAAGCGGAACTGATGGAATATGTATTCCTGGCAGCCATACTGGCTGTAACATGGGTGATCGTGGGAACGGTCCTGCAACTCTACCGGAGCTACAAGATCGCCTGGTACTGGCAGTCAGCCCTGTCATGTCTGCTGACGGGTGCGGTGCTGATGACGGGATGCTATTATCTGCTGCCGATGTCGCCGCTGGGCGTGTCGGTGAATGTGGCAATGTGGCTTGTAGGAGCCGTGACGGTGACAGACATGGTGGTCATTCTCATGGAACACTACTGGAAATATGCCCAGAACATGACCATCCCCCTCATGGAGATAGAGCAGCGGACAAATGCCAAGGTGTCGCGTAAAGACGAGATGCGCTCTCCACAATCCATCGAGACCATCCACCAGGCGGTGACTTCTATCACCACCGAAGAGGACTACCAGCTGCTGGTGGAGAAAGCGCATATCAACAACCGTCAGACCAAGATCATCGCCGACAGAGACCGGTTCTCCTTTCTGCAACTGCCGGATTACCAGTACCGCACTTTGGTGGATCTGACGCTGCTCAACGATGCCAAAGGTATTAACAAGCGGTTTTGCATTGTCAATGCCAAACTGCCGGACGACGGCTATTATGTATGTTGCTACAGACCGCAGGAATATATCAAGAAGAAGATTCTCAACAAGTATCCGGCAGGACTCAACTGGGTGGTCTATTCGTTCTATTTCTTCTGGAAGAGAGTATTGCCACGGCTGGTGCTGACCTCCCGTCTGTTCTATGACGTAACCAAAGGGCGGAAACGCATGCTCTCCAAGACAGAGATTCTGGGCAGACTGTACTACTGCGGTTTCGAGGTGGACGAGGTGGTGCCGATGGGGCATATAGAGTATGTCTTTGCCCATCGTCACTCGCAGCCTTATCCGCAGCAACAGCTGAAAGTTTACGGTCCGCTAATCAAACTGCGCAGAGTAGGCAAAAACAAGAAGTTCATCTATTTCTACAAGTTCCGCACCATGCACCCCTATTCGGAGTATATCCAGAAATATGTCTTCGACCAACGCGGAGGCATGAATATCGCCGACAAGTCGGATGACGACTGGCGGATTACCACCTGGGGCAAGTTCATGCGCAAGTACTGGCTGGACGAGTTGCCGATGCTGATCAACTGGCTCAAGAGGGATGTGAAGCTGGTGGGTGTAAGACCGCTTTCAAAGACCATGTTCGACACCTATCCGCAGTGGCTGCAGGACAAACGGACACTGGTGAAGCCGGGACTCATACCGCCTTTTTATATCGATCATCCTCAGAATTTCGAAGAGTTGTATGCCTCGGAGGACAAATACCTGACGGAATACCTCAAACACCCCGTCTGGACGGATACGAAGTATTTCTTCCTGACCATGTATTCTATTCTCTTCCGCCGCATGCACAGTGCCTGAAACCCGGATACCAATGTCTTCTGCTATACATACCGATGCGATGCACCGGCTGGCATATGCCACGGATGCTTCCGCCTACCGTCAGATGCCGGCAGGTGTAGCCTACCCCAAGCATGAGAACGACCTGCGTTTTCTGCTTGCTCAGGCACGCAAGCGCAATACCCATCTTATCCCCCGTGCCGGAGGTACAAGTATAGCCGGTCAGGTGGTGGGCGAAGGTATTGTGGTGGATGTGAGCCGGTATATGAACCGTATTCTCTCGATTGACCCCGAACAACGCCTTGCGCGTGTACAGCCGGGCGTGGTGCGGGATGAACTGAATATGGCGCTTCGTCCGTACGGGCTCTTCTTCTCGCCGGAGACCTCCACCTCCAACCGCTGCTGTATCGGCGGAATGGTGGGAAACAACTCCTGCGGCACACACAGCCTCGTCTATGGCTCTACGCGCCACCATGTAGCAGGACTGCGGATAATGCTCGCCGACGGCACAATGTGGGACATACAACGGGGGAAGGTGCAGCCAGCCGGGGAAGAAGGAGGACAATCCGCCCTCATGGATGCCATCCTTGCCCGACTCAAGGACTGGCAGACACACTCCTCCGTGACGGACAAGTTGCGCGAAGCCTTTCCTGACCAAACCATCAGACGCCGTTCGTGCGGCTATGCTATCGACGAGGCATTGGACGTCTATGGCAAGGGAGAGGAGACCGACCTGCCGGCTCTCATTACCGGTTCGGAAGGTACACTCTGTTTCGTGACCGAGATAACCCTTACTCTGGATCCTCTGCCGCCGGCAGAGCAGATGGTCGTCTGCGTACAACTGAACGAGATGGAAGACGCTTGGCGAACCAATCTTATCGCTCTGGAGAACAAGCCCACTGCCGTGGAACTTATTGACGGACGGATTATTGACCTTGCGCGTACCAACATAGAGGCGCGCAAAAACCTGTTCTTTGTCTCAGGCGAACCGGCAGCAATCATCGTGGCGGAGTTCAGAGCCGGCACACGGGCACAACTGGACAAGCAGGCACAACCGTTCATCGAAGCCATGCAACGGTCAGGCATCGGCCATTCGGTCACCAAAGTCTATGGCAGCGATGTGAACCGCGTTTGGGCACTGCGCAAAGCAGGGCTGGGAGTCTTGTCCTCCATGAGCGGCGACGCCAAACCCGTAGGCGTGGTCGAAGACACCGCAGTCGCCCCCGAACGAATGGGCGCTTATATGCATGATTTCAGGGAAATGATGGCACGGCTGGGACTGGATTGTGTCTATTACGGACATATATCAACCGGCGAGTTGCATCTGCGTCCGGTGCTCAATCTAAGCAAGGAGAAAGACCGCAAACTGTTCAGGCAAGTGGCTGAAGAGACCGCCAGACTGGTGAAGAAACACCATGGCTGCCTCTCCGGAGAACACGGCGACGGGCGCTTGCGAGGGGAGTTCATCCCGTTAATGTACGGCGATGAGGTATATCAGATGATGCGCGAGCTCAAGCATACATGGGATCCTGAAGGGATATTCAATATAGGCAAGATCGTGGACACGCCTCCTATGGACGAGTACCTGCGCTATACAGCGGATCTTTCGCGCTCCAAGACCTCTCCGGCTTTCGATACATCCCTGCTCTCGCTATGCTCGGGCGCTGCCGACTGCCGCAAGTCGGCATTGATCGGAGGTACCATGTGCCCTGCATACAAGGCTACAGGGGACGAGTTGTTCTCCACGCGTGCAAGAGCGAATATCCTCCGGGAAATGATCACCTCCGATCCCCAAGGCATCTATTCGGAGGAGGTGGGTGCTGTCTTGGACTCCTGTCTGGCATGCAAGGCCTGCCACAGCGAGTGCCCCGCCAATGTGGACATGACGCGCATGAGGAGCGAGATCCTGCAGATCAGGTATCGCCATTCCCATGTGCCTTTCCGTACATGGATGGTGGCGCACATGGCATGGATTGAAGGCATTGGAAGCATGGTGCCGGCAGTGTATAATTTCTTTGCCACGAATGCTTTCACTTCCTCGCTTATCAAACGTATTGTGGGTTTTGCCGCCGAACGGAAGATACCTGCCCTCAGCCGCCATTCAATGCGATGGCTGGTCAATCACCGTATCTCCCTCCCCCACTCCCGTCCTTCAGCGAAAACAATCTATCTCTTTGCCGATGAATTCACCAACCATGCCGAGGCAGAGTTAGGGTTGCGTTTTGCCGAACTGCTCACCCGTTGGGGCTACCGGGTTATTATCCCGCGCCATACGGAGAGCGGAAGAGCGGCTATCAGCAAAGGGTGTCTTGATCAGGCATCCCGGTACGCCAAGCGCAATGTGAACCTGCTTTCGGGTATCGTCTCCGAGGACACGCCTCTGATAGGTATCGAGCCTTCGTGTATCCTTACTTTCCGCGACGAGTATCCGCGCCTCGTTCCTGAAACGATGCGTGAGGAGGCAAAACAATTAGGGAAGAACTGCCTGCTCTATGACGAGTTTCTAATGCGCGAAGTGGAAGCGGGAAGACTGCCCCAAGAAGCGTTTGGCGAACTCAAGGGCGAACTGTGGCTGCACGGGCATTGCCACCAGAAAGCTCTGGTGGGCATAGAGAAGACGGCTTCTTTGCTGCGGTTGGTCAAGGGTCTGGAGGTGCATGTCATTCCCTCCGGCTGCTGCGGAATGGCGGGTTCGTTCGGCTATGAGAAGAAGCATTACGAGGACTCCGTGCGTGTAGCGAATACAACCCTGGTGCCTGCACTGGAAAAGGCGCACGATGCCAATCCCGATATTTATGTTGCGGCACCGGGGACATCCTGCCGCACCCAGATCAGAGACCTCACCGGCATCCGGGCTCTTCATCCGATTGATATTCTATATACCGCTTCCTACTGATTGTCTAATGACAGCCACGCAACGCAAGATCGTACATATAGACATGGACGCGTTCTTCGTCTCGGTGGAGGAACACGACAACCCTGCGCTCAAAGGGCACCCTGTAGTGGTGGGCTATGACGGACCGCGCGGTGTGGTGGCAACAGCCAACTACGAGGCACGCAAATACGGTGTTCACTCCGCGATGGCAGTAGCGACGGCGCACCGGTTGTGTCCCAAACTGATTGTGGTGGAAGGACATTACAGCCGCTACAAAGAAATCTCCTCGCAGATACATGCTATCTTCCGTGACTACACAGATCTCATCGAACCCCTCAGTCTCGATGAGGCTTACTTGGACGTGACAGTCAACAAGAAATCTATTCCTCTGGCGATGGATATAGCCAAAGAGATCAAACAACGTATCTACGACACAACCGGTTTGACGGCTTCGGCAGGTGTGAGTTATTGCAAATTTCTCGCGAAAGTGGCAAGCGACTACCGCAAACCCAACGGTCTGTGTGTCGTTCATCCTGACAAAGCGATGGAGTTTATTGACCATCTGAAGATCGAGCGCTTCTGGGGCGTGGGTGAGAAGACCGCAGAGAAGATGCATCGTCTGGGAGTCAGCAACGGCAAGGAACTGCGCGAACAGCCTTTGCCCAAACTGACACGAGAGTTCGGCAAGATGGGCAAAGTCTTCCATGATTTCGCCCGTGGCATTGACAACCGCCCTGTTATCACCGAATGGGTACGCAAATCCGTCGGCTGTGAAAGGACATTCGCTGAAGACCTATCCTCCACAGAAGAAATGGCAACGGCTCTTATTCCACTGGCTGCGGAACTGGTGAGACGCTTGGAGAAGAACAGTTTCAAAGGGCGTTCGCTGGTGCTCAAAATCAAATACGGCGATTTCAAACAGACTACTCACAGCTTCACCGGCAACACCGCCATCGAAACGGAGGACGAGATCCTCAGGACAGCCAATGCACTCTTAGCCGACGTGGAAACGGACAACCGCTCCGTGCGGCTAATGGGGCTGACCGTGACCTCACCGCTCGTCCCCGATAGTGCACAGACAGAACTCCAACTAACCTTTGACTGGTAATTGACAGCAGACAGTATCGGTAATGGGTAACGGATGACTAAGAATATACAAGAACAACCAACGATTTGCGGAGACCCTAATCTAATTCGGGGTAAAAGAAGAAGAAAATTAACATGGCATAACTGCCAACGAAAAAGAACGATTTGCTTGAGTAAACTCAGACAGATAAATCGTTCTTTTTCTTTGCGGAGAAAGGGGGATTCGAACCCCCGGTACCCTTACGAGTACGACAGTTTAGCAAACTGTTGGTTTCAGCCACTCACCCAT
>ODAJ012090555.1_pt1 | contig 19986 bp, 16 predicted proteins | sample 1539241 | NCBI WGS metagenome assembly ODAJ01 (sample SAMN02144231, study PRJEB22623) | gut metagenome | biome: sheep rumen | host: Ovis aries | place: New Zealand | reverse complement strand
CCCGACGGCAAGCAAATAGTTTACCGAAACCGCATCGGCGACGGATTCGGCGGCAAACTGTGGACCGTTTCGCCCAAGGGCGGCATGCCCTCCGAAATACCCCTCCCCGAAGGCGGATTCTGCTGCTGGTCGCCGGACGGCAAGAAGCTGGCGTACAACCGCGTGATGCGCGAATTCCGCACCTGGAAGTACTATCGCGGCGGCATGGCCGACGACATCTGGATCTGGGATCCCGCCAAAAAGAAGGTCACCAACATCACGGAGAACGACGCCCAGGACATCTTCCCCATGTGGATAGGCGGCGAGATCTTCTTCATATCCGACCGCGACATGACGATGAACCTCTTCTGCTACAACGTGAAGAGCGGCAAGACCGAGAAGGTCACTGACTTCTCCGACTTCGACATCAAGTTCCCCAGCACCGACGGCAAAACCATAGTGTTCGAGAACGGCGGATGGATCTACCGCTTCGACCCCGCCGACCGCAGCTGCGTCAAAGTACCGGTGACGCTCGCCTCCGACGACGTTCAGGCGCGCCCCGAAAGGCGGGCGGTAAGCGACCGCATCAGCTCCGCCGCCCTCTCGCCCGACGGCGCCAGGATGGTCGTCTCCGCACGCGGAGAGATTTTTGATATCCCTGTGAGCAAGGGAGTTACGCGCAACCTGAGCCGCACCCCCGGATCCAACGACCGCGGCGCCGACTGGAGTCCCGACGGCAAGTGGATTGCCTGGATAGGCGACGGCTCCGGCGAGACTGAAGTGTACCTGTACGACGTGGCCGAAGGCGGCGAACCCAAACAGCTAACCAGCGGCACCGACACCTATATCCGCAGCCTGCAGTGGGCTCCGGACAGCAAAACCCTCATCTACTCCGACCGCAAGAACCGTCTCGTGGAGCTGAGTGTTCCGTCCGGGACGCGCCGCACGCTGATGCAGAATCCCGAGGCCGAGTTCCGCGGAGTCTCCTTCTCGCCCGACAGCAAGTGGCTCACCTACACCCGTCCCGCCAGGAACGAGATGAACATAGTGTACGTGTACGACATCGCCGCCGGCAAGGAGTACCCTGTCACCGAAAGGTGGTACAACAGCGGCTCGCCGGTCTTTTCCGCCGACGGCAAATACTTGATATTCAGTTCCGACCGCGACATCAACCCTCAGTACGACAGAGTCGAGTGGAACTTCACCCTGGGCAACATGTCGTCGGCATACATGGCGATGCTCGACCCCGCCACCCCCTCGCCCCTGCTGCCAAAAGACGGAGCGGAAGTAAAGGACGAAGGCACCAAGGGCCCCAAACCCGACAAGGACGCCAAGGCTGGCGGGAAAGACGGCGGCAAGCCTTCCGACAAAGAAAAGGAGAAGCCAGCCCCGGAGGTAAAAATAGTGCCCGACGGCATCTCCGCCCGCATAGTCAAACTGCCCTTCGGAGGCCGCGGCTTCTACTCCGACGGCAAGAAGATATGGCACGGCGATTTCGGCGGCACCAGGGTGTACGACCTCGCCACCGGCAAGGACGAGGAATGCACGCAGGGCGCGGTCATCTACCGCTACGGCAACAAGAAGGCGCTCATCCGCGACAAGGGCGCATGGATGGCGGCGAAGCTGGATCCCAAGATGAAGGGCGAAAAGATCGACACCCGCGACGCCGTCGCAGTAATCGATTACATGCAGGAATGGCCGCAGATATTCGACGAAGTGTGGCGCGCCTTCCGCGACGGATACTACGTTGAAAACATGCACGGGCGCGACTGGAAGGCCATCAAGGACAAGTACTCGGCGCTCCTCCCCTACGTGCGCATCAGGCTCGACCTCAACTATGTGATAGGAGAGATGATCTCCGAACTGGCTTCCGGCCACGCTTACGTGAGTCCGGGCGAGTATCCAAAGCCCGCCCGCATACAGATGGGCCTGCTCGGCGCGGAGCTCTCCGCCGACAAGAGCGGGTTCTTCAGGATTGACCGCATACTCCAGGGCGCACCTTATAGCGAAAAGCTGCGCTCTCCGCTCACCGAGCCCGGGCTCGGAGTAAAGGCGGGGCAGTTCATCACCGCTATCGACGGAGTCAGCGTGAAGGGCTGCGACAACATCTACCGCATGCTCGTCGGAAAGGCCGGGGTGCTCACCGAGCTGACCGTGAGCGACAAGCCGGCCGCCGGCGGCAAGAAGGTGGTTGTCAAGCCAATAGCCGACGAATACCCCCTGTACCACTATGAATGGGTGCAGAAGAACATCGCCACCGTGGACAAGCTCTCCGGAGGCAAGGCGGGCTACATCTACATTCCCGACATGGGGCCCGAAGGCCTGAGCGAGTTCGCCCGTTACTACTATCCCCAGCTCGACAAGGAAGCCCTGATCATCGACGACCGTGCAAACGGCGGCGGAAACGTTTCGCCCATGATCATCGAGCGCCTCAGGAGGGAGGTGTACCGCATGACCATGAGCCGCACCTCAAGCATGACCGGCACCGTGCCCGACGGCACCCACACCGGTCCCAAGGTGCTGCTCATCAACAAGTATTCGGCTTCCGACGGAGACCTCTTCCCCTGGAGCTTCAAGGCCAACAACCTTGGAACGGTGGTCGGCACACGCACGTGGGGTGGCATCGTGGGAATCAGCGGATCGCTGCCCTACATGGACGGCACCGACGTCCGCGTACCGTTCTTCACCAACTATGACCGCAAGACCGGCAAATGGATAGTGGAGAATCACGGAGTGGATCCGGATATCCTTCTGGACAACGACCCCGTGAAGGAATACGCCGGCGAGGACCAGCAGCTGATCAAGGCTGTGGAAGTGGCCATGGAGCAGCTTAAAGACCGTGTGCCCCTGCCTCCCGTCCCCGCGGACCGCACCTTCGAAGACCTGGGCCTGCCCCAGCTGCCGTAGGGCTATTCGTTGCGGCTGTATTTGCGTTTCCAGCTTACCAGCGACCAGATGCCGTTGGCAAGGTAGAGAGCGCTGACTATAGGCATGACGTAAAGCCCGGAGGCGATATACAGCGCTATGTTGGCGACATTCACTATCAGCCAGACTATCCAGCACTCCCAGTACTTGCGGGCGCTCAGGAACTGTGCCGACAGTGTAAGCATAAGGATAAAAGAATCCAGCAGCGGCTGAGGGTCGGGGGCAAAGACGTCGGGCCACCTCTCCGGAAGCCACTGCAGGACTTTTGCCCACAACAGTCCCACCAATACGACGACGGTAAACAGGTTGGCCCACTGCCAAGGGCGCATCCTGCCTATCCTCAGGTCTCCCTTGGAGTTCCTCTCTTCCGCCTTTGGATGAGTCCAGCGCCAGTGGCCGTAAGCGTTGATAGCAAAGGCAACGGGCTGGATCAGCATGGCGCTGTATAGATGCTGGCGCCAGAAAAGGACGAACAGGAACACGTTGTACACGTATCCCACCCAGAAGTTGTACTTGGAGCCGCGTCCCGCCAGGAACACGCAGCTCAGGCCGAGTACGGCCGACACTATCTCCACCCAGCTCATCCTACAGCACCCTCCAGGGACACGCTCAGCAGTTTCTGGGCTTCGATTGCAAATTCCATCGGAAGGCGGCTGAGTACCTCCCTGGCGTATCCGCCGACTATCAGCGCCGTGGCGTCTTCGGCTCCTATCCCCCTCTGGCCGCAGTAGAACAGCTGGTCGTCGCTTATCTTGGACGTGGTGGCCTCGTGCTCCACCACCGCCTGCGGGCAGTGGTTCATGATGACGGGGAAGGTGTGCGCTCCGCATTCGGAGCCTATCAGCAGCGAATCGCAGCTTGAGAAGTTGCGTGCGCCCACGGCTCCGGGATTCACCCTCACCAGGCCGCGGTAGCTGTTTTCGCTGTGCCCGGCGGAGATGCCTTTGGACACGATGCGGCTGCGGGTTCCGCGCCCGATGTGTATCATCTTGGTGCCGGTGTCGGCCTGCTGCCAGTTGTTGGTCATGGCGACGCTGTAGAACTCGGAGGAGCTGTAGTCGCCGAGGAGTACGGTGCTGGGGTATTTCCAGGTGACGGCGGACCCGGTCTCCACCTGAGTCCAGCTGAGGTGTGAGCCGGTGCCGCGGCAGAGACCCCTCTTGGTGACGAGATTCAGGATGCCGCCGCGGCCCTGCTCGTCGCCGGGGTACCAGTTCTGCACGGTGCTGTATTTGACGTCGGCGTCCTTCTCGACAATGATTTCAACCACCGCCGCGTGCAGCTGGTTCTCGTCGCGCATGGGGGCGGTGCATCCTTCCATGTAGCTGAGTTTCGCCCCCTCGTCGGCCACGATCAGGGTGCGTTCGAACTGCCCGGTGCCGGCAGCGTTGATGCGGAAGTAGCTGCTCAGCTCCATGGGGCACTCGACGCCCCTGGGCACATAGCAGAAGGAGCCGTCGGAGAATACCGCCGAGTTGAGAGCGGCGAAGAAGTTGTCGCCCGCGGGCACCACGGTAGCCAGATACTTGCGCACCAGGTCGGGATGCTCCCGCACGGCCTCGGAGAAGGAGCAGAAGATAATGCCCTTGTCGGCCAGGGTCTTGCGAAACGTGGTTGCCACGCTCACGGAGTCGAAGACTGCGTCAACTGCAACCTCCCTGGGCTTGCCTTCGGAAAACTCCTCTTTGCTCTTGACGCCCGCAAGCACCTCGCGTTCGCGGAGGGGTATGCCGAGTTTGTCGAAGGTCTCCATGAGGGCCGGGTCGATTTCGGTGGGGCGCTCGCTGTCTTTCTTGGGTGCGGCGTAGTAAATAATATCCTGATAGTCAATCCGGGGCAGCTTCAGGTGGCCCCAGTGCGGCTCCGGCATCTTCTGCCATCGGCGGAACGCGTCCAGGCGGAAGTCCAGCAGCCACTGCGGCTCCTGCTTCTTGGCGGATATCAGGCGTATGATGTCTTCGTTCAGGCCCTTGGGAACATATTCCTGCTCCACCTGGGTCACGAAGCCCTCCTTGTATTCGCTTTGCGCTATATCTTTCAGCAGATCATTCATTTGGCGTGGAGTGTAATCTATTGTCTCTCAATATATTGCACAAAACCGATTAGGCTATTTCTCCCAATCGGTTTTGCGGAATTCATTGTCTGTCAGGGGCTTGCAAGTCACGGCAGCCGGCGTTGGGGGCACAAAGGCAGCGGGCGGTTTCGGCGGCGAGGCGGGCGTTGTTCAGCACCAGCTGGATATTCGAGGCGAGGCTGTCTCCGCCCGTGATTTCCGCAACGCGGGCAAGCAGGAACGGGGTGGTTTCCTTGCCCCGTATTCCTTTCTGGGCGGCTTCGGCAATCGCCTGGTCGATGGCGGCGTTGATACGCTGCGGATCCATCGAGTCCTTTTCGGGGATAGGGTTGGTCACCAGCATCCCGCCCTGGAGGCCCATTTCGAGTTTGGCGCGGAAAGCGGCCGCCAGTTCGGCGGGGGTGTCGAGGCGGTAGTCCACCTTGAAACCGCTCCTGCGGGTGTAGAAAGCGGGAAGCTCATCGGTTCCGTATCCTATGACAGGCACGCCCTTGGTCTCCAGATACTCCAGCGTCAGGCCGAGGTCCAGGATGGATTTTGCGCCGGCGCAGATTACCATGACCTGGGTCCGGGCAAGCTCCTCCAGGTCGGCGGAGATATCCATCGTGGTCTGCGCTCCGCGGTGCACGCCCCCTATTCCGCCAGTGGCGAACACCTTGATGCCGGCCATGGCGGCGATGATCATGGTGGTGGTGACGGTGGTGGCGCCGTCCTGCCCCAGGGCGACCAGAACGGGGAGGTCGCGGCGCGAAGCCTTCGCCACCCGGCGGCCTGTCTTGCCCAGGTGCTCTATTTCCTGCTGGCTCAGGCCGGCCTTGAGGCGCCCCCCAATGATTGCGACAGTAGCGGGCACGGCTCCGCAGTCGCGTATTGTCTGTTCGACCCTCAGCGCCGTCCGGACGTTCTGGGGGTACGGCATGCCGTGCGAAATGATAGTGGACTCCAGGGCAACCACGGGGCCCCCTTTGTCAAGGGCTGCGCGTACCTCGGGAGAAATATCCAGATATTTATTCATCGTTTGCTTTCTTGTCTTGGTTACGCCAGTTCTTTCAGCCGGTCGCTGACGGCAGAGGGGCTGAGCAGGGCGAACCTGGCACACTGCTGTCCGAAGGCGGCAGCCTCGACCGCGGGAGCGTCGGGACCGCAATGGACTATTCCGGCGAGCATCGCGTCTCCTGCGCCCGTGGCGTTCACGATGCCGGTTACAGGCAGGGGCGGAACGGCCGTCACCACTCCGTCTTCAACCACCTCGACTCCTTCGGAGCCCAGACTGACATACAGGCGGCTCACTCCGGCCAGGCCGCTGGTGCCCAGGACCTCCGACTCCAGACGGTTGCACTTCAGCGCAATCGGGCTGCTGCCGGGAAGGCGCGACGCGGAAAGGGCTACGCGGAGGCGCTGGACCTTTGCAGAAGAGACCGCGTCTATATAAAGCGGGGGAAGACATGCTCCCACCAGAAGGCTGAGGGTCTCGACGGGAAGGTTCGTGTCGGCCACGACGACGTCAGAATCGTTGATTTGCGGGAGCCGGGCCTCCAGCCACTCCGGAGTCATCAGTCCGGTTATGGCCATGTCGGATATTCCCCCGAGCAGCTCGCCGTCGGAGCCGCCCAGACTTACGAAGCACGCGTTGCGGGCGCCGGAAACCGTTTCCGACAAACTCAGGTCAAGGCCTATAGCCTCGCAATTGTCGCGGAGGATGCGGCCGAACCCGTCATCTCCGAAAATGGTTGCAAAGCGCACCTTGTGCCCAAGCAGCGTCAGATTGTGGGCGATATTGCGTCCGACTCCGCCGGGAGCCACCGTTACCGTTCCGGGGTTGGAATCCCCGGTTACGAACAGACCGGCCGCCCTTGCGGCAATGTCCATGTTCGCTCCTCCGATTACGCAGATACTCATCGTTATTTTTTGTTACAGAGATTCTTCAGGGCGCAGCCGGCGCACAGGCTGCTCTTCCCGGCACGTGCCCTCCGGTGCATATAAAACAAAGCCGCCGCAGCTCCCAGCACGACGACCCCGACCACTATTGCGCTTGCCAGGTTCATCTTGCGAATATACAAAGATTCCCTGACTTTTTCGATCCTGCTCCAAAAGTTCCGTATATTTGCAGTGTATGAATTCGATAATCATAGCCATCTGGGTGCTGTTTTACCTCACGGTACCCGCCGGAGTCATATGGCTGTGCCGGAGGAGCAAAGCCGCGGCGCAGGCCGGAGCGATACTTATCCTGTATTTCATCGGGCTGATTGCAGGCAACCTGCTGATATATCCTTTCCCGGGTGCTGCAGAGACGCTGTATCCCGTCCAGGACGCACTCTCAAGCGTAACCATCCCCCTGGCCCTGCCGCTGATTCTTTTCGCCTGCAATTTTCATGGCTGGCCGGTTAAAAAGGCCCTCACGTCGCTGATCATCGGACTGGTGTCGGTAATGACGGTCGCCCTGGGCGGATACTGGATATTCGGCGGGCGGCTCGGCGCCGGGGCGGAAGCCATAGCCGGCATGACCGTGGGAGTCTATACGGGAGGAACCCCGAACCTTGCCGCAATAAAGATGATGCTCGGAGTGCCGGAAAGCACTTATCTGATAATGAATTCGCTGGACATGCTGGTCAGTTTCGCCTACCTTGTGTTCCTTATGGCGGCGGGCATACGTCTTGCCCGGAAGATTCTTCCCGCGCAGGGAGAATCGGCTGACGGGCAGGGCGGGACCGGCAACGCCATGGCCCGCGACGAAAGCAGGATGTACCGCGGAATACTGGCGCGCGAGCACCGTGCGGGAACGCTCAAGGCAATTGGCCTGGCCGCAGCAATCGCCGGCGCAGGCATAGGCCTGTCGCTGCTCATCACCGGGGAGATAAACATGATAGTGCTGATCCTCACCCTCACCTCGCTGGCCATAGCGGCATCCTTCCTGCCGGCGGTGCGGAAATGGGAAAAGAGTTACGACGCAGGCATGTACCTGGTGCTGGTATTCAGCGTCGTGGTCGCCTCAATGGTCGATATCAGGAGCCTGGACCTTGCAAGCTGCGCATGGATGCTGGCCTATATCACTTTTGCGATTTTCGGATCCCTCGTGCTGCAGGTGCTGCTGAGCAGACTGTTCAAGGTAGATGCCGACACCGCCGTCATCACCAGCGTGGCCATGATCAACTCGCCATTGTTCGTGCCCATGATAGCCGACCGCATGAAGAACCGCAGCGTCATCCTCACAGGCATAACCATCGGGGTAATCGGCTATGCGGCAGGCAATTATCTCGGAGTCCTGCTGGCATCGCTGCTCAGCGCCTGACGCCCGCCGTCCTATAGCACCGCGGCGGCAAGCAGGTAAGCCAGCCAGGCGACCACCCAGGCGACGATGCACTGGAACACCACCACGAACAGCGCCCACCAGCCGCCGAGCTCACGCTTGACCGCTGCGATAGCGGCGACGCATGGGGTATAGAGCAGGCAGAACACCAGCATAGGCACCGCGGTGACCACCGTCAGTGACGACAGCACGCCCAGGACCTCCATGGTAGAAACCACGCTCTCCTTGGCCAGGAATCCCGAAATGAAAGCCGTCACTATCCTCCAGTCGTCCAGCCCCATGGGCGCGAACAGCGGTGCCAGTAGCCCGGCTATCCATGCCAGCATGCTGCCCTCGCCGTTGGCTACCATATTGAAGCGGAAATCGAAGGTCTGCAGGAACCAGATCACCAGCGTCGCCACAAAGATAACCGTAAACGCCCGCTCCAGGAAGTCCCTGGTCTTGTCCCAAAGCAGATGGCCCACGTTCCTGAGCTGTGGCAGGCGGTAATTGGGCAGTTCCATCACGAACGGCGCAGCCTCCGACTTGCCCCCTATGTGCTTGGACACCAGCGCGACAACCATTCCCACACATACCGACAGCAGATACAGGCACACCAGCACCAGCCCCCCGTGCCCCGGGAAGAAGGCGCTGCTAAGGAAGGCATAGACCGGCAGCTTGGCGGAGCAGCTCATGAACGGGATGAGCAGAATGGTCTTGCGGCGGTCGCGCGCCGAGGGCAGCGTACGCGACGCCATCACCCCCGGAACCGAGCACCCAAGGCCGATCAGCAGCGGCACGATGCTCCGTCCCGACAGCCCGAGCTTCCGCAGGAATCCGTCGGTGACATACGCCACGCGTGCCATGTAACCGCTGTCTTCCAGCATCGAAAGGAAGAAGAACAGGATCACGATGACCGGAACGAAGCTGCATACCGCACCTACGCCCCCGAACACGGCGTCCACCACCAGCGACTGCACCGCGGGACTCACGTTCCAGCGGGCCAGCAACGCGCCCACGCCGGCGCCCAGGGCCGATATTCCGTCCGCCAACAATTGCTGCAGCGGCGCTCCCAGGACGTCGATGGTGAGCCAGATGACCAAAGCTATGATGACCACGAAGATGGGCAGGGCCGTCCATTTGCCGGTGAGCAGCCTGTCGATGCGGCGGCTGCGGAGATACTCCCTGCTCTCGCGGGGCTTCACGACGGTCGCATCGCAGAGCCGGCGGATAAAGGTGTAGCGCATCTCGGCGACAGCCGCGGCCCGGTCGAGCCCGCGCTCCCTTTCCATGGTAACGATGATGCTCTCGACCGCTGCGCGCTCGTCCGGAGTCAGCGCCAGCGCCTTTTCCACCCAGTCGTCACCCTCGATGAGTTTGGTGGCGGCGAAGCGGGCGGGGATGCCTGCGGCGGCGGCATGGTCCTCAACCAGATGAATCACGCTGTGCAGGCAGCGGTGCACCGCTCCTCCGTTGTCGTCCTTGCCGCAGAAGTCGTTGCGGCCGGGAGCTTCCTGGTAGCGGGCTACGTGAATGGCGTGCTCCACCAGTTCGTCGATGCCCTCGTTGCGGGCGGCGGAGATTCCCACCACCGGGATGCCCAGGATGCGCTCCATCTCATTGATGCGGATGGCACCGCCGTTCCCGCGCACCTCATCCATCATATTGAGCGCCAGCACCATGGGGACTCCGAGCTCCATGAGCTGCAGCGTCAGGTAAAGGTTGCGCTCGATATTGCTCGCGTCCACGATATTTATAAGCCCCTTGGTGGAGGGATTCAGGATGAATTCGCGGGAAACAATCTCCTCCGCGGTGTAGGGCGACAGCGAGTAGATGCCCGGAAGGTCGGTGATGGTGGTGCCGGGATAGCCGCGTATGACGCCGTCCTTGCGGTCCACCGTCACGCCGGGGAAATTGCCCACATGCTGGTTGGAACCGGTAAGCACGTTGAAAAGGGTGGTCTTGCCGCAGTTCTGCTGGCCAGCGAGCGCGAAGCTCAGCACGGTATCCTTGGGGAGAGGATTCTCGTGGTCGCGGGAGTGGTACTTGCCTCCTTCGCCCAGACCGGGGTGGGCGTTATGGTCGTGAAGCCATGCGTTGCGCCCCTTGTCGCCGGGAAGCGCACCGTCGCCCCGGACATCGGCCCCAGGATCGGCATAGCGGACGGTTATCGAGGCTGCGTCGGCCTTTCGAAGGGTCAGGGCATAGCCGCTGACCTGCAGCTGTATGGGGTCGCCCAGCGGAGCCCTTGCCACCACCTTGAGCACGGCACCCGGAATGAGGCCCATGTCGAGGAAGTGCATACGGCCGGCACCCTCGCCGCCGACCGTTTCCACAACGGCGTAACGCCCTGTTTCAAGTTGGTCTATCGTAAGCATCACGCCGCAAAGTTACCTTTTTCCCGCTCCACGGGCAATACCAATTAGTTGGTATTCTCAAACTGAGAGGATTTTTTCGTATCTTAGCACTCGGTATGAAAAAGCTCAAGAAAACCATTGCCGGAGCGGCTGTACTTGCCGGTCTGCTGGCCTGGTACGTAGTAGAGAACAAAGGGGACGGAACGTCCGCACCCGACCCGGCGGAAACAAGCGTCTCCGCCGGAACGGAGGGCCAGGGGCTCCCCGGCGCCGCCGCATCCGGCCGGCTCGAGATTCCGGCGCCATCCGGAGGCCGCACGGTGAGGCACGGAGCCTACGTCAGCTCTTACGACACCCGGACGCTCATCCCGGAATGGGTGGCCTACGAACTCACCGCCGACGAGGCGGAAGGCCGCCGCGAACGCGGAGGAATCGAGTTCCGCATGGACCCGGACCTACGCGGATGCACCCAGGCGATGCGCGAGGACTACAGCGGATCGGGTTGGACCAAGGGGCACATGATTCCCGCCGCCGACGCAGCGTTCGACGGCACGGCCATGGCCGAGACCTTCTACTTCACCAACATCTGCCCCCAGAACCAGACCCTCAACGCCGGCGACTGGCAGTATCTGGAAAAACGCGTCCGCAACTGGGCCAACCGCTACGGCAGCGTGTGGGTCGCCACCGGGCCGATAGTTGGCACGGGGCGCTACGGAACCATAGGGGAGCGCCGCGTAGCGGTGCCCGATTCCTTCTTCAAGGCCCTTCTGGTGCGCCGCAAGGACGGTTCTTACAGCGCCATCGCCTTCGTCATGGACAACGACGACGAGCGCTACCTGCTGAAAGACTGCTTCATGAGCATAAACGACCTGGAACGGCTTACCGGACTGGATTTCTTTCCCGCCCTGGACGACCGTATAGAAGAAAAAGTTGAAGGAAGCGTCAAACTCTCCGACTGGGGAATCAAAAAGAATTAGTAAATTCGTCCAAAATTTCTACTGTATATGGCTAATACTCCTACCGCCCACATCGGGGCCCAGAAAGGCGAAATCGCCGAAACAGTCATAATGGCAGGAGACCCCCTGCGCGCACAATTCATGGCAGAGAACTTCCTTGAAGACCCCGTGCAGTTCAACAACGTCCGCGGCATGCTGGGCTTCACCGGAACCTACAACGGCAAGAGAGTCAGCGTCATGGGGCACGGAATGGGCATCCCGTCGATAGGAATCTACACCTACGAACTCTACAATTTCTACGGAGTCAAGACCATAATCCGCGTCGGCTCCGCAGGTTCCTACAGCAAGGACCTGCACATAGGCGACCTCGTACTGGCCCAGGGAGCATGCACCGACTCCAATTACGGCAAACAATACAACCTGCGCGGCACTTTCGCCCCCATAGCCGACTTCGGGCTGCTCCGCAAGGCGGCCGACGAATGCGAGAAGCGCGGACTGAACTACAAGGTTGGCAACGTGATGTCGTCCGACGTGTTCTACGCCGACTCCCCCGACATCAGCGGATGGGTCAAGATGGGCGTGCTCGCCGTCGAGATGGAAGCGTCGGCGCTGTACATGAACGCCGCCCGCTCCGGCAACCGCGCCCTTGTCATCTGCACCATATCCGACCATGTCCTTACCGGCGAGGAAACCACGTCGGAACAGCGCCGCACCGCGTTTACCGACATGATGGAGGTGGCTCTTTCACTGATTTGACAACATGAAGAAAATAGCAGTCATCGTCGCCCTTGAAAGCGAGTACGCCATGACCTCCCGCTTCCTTGCCGACAGGCCCGGAATAAGCCTGAGCCTGTGCGGCATGGGCAAAGTAAACGCCGCCATCGGAGCCACCGCCATAATCGGGAAAGAACGTCCCGACGCCATCATCTCCACCGGTCTTGCAGGAGCAATAGACCCGTCGCTGCGCACCATGGACATAATCGTGGCGCGCCAGGTCGCGTATCACGACGTATGGTGCGGCGAAGGCAACGAATGGGGCCAGGTGCAGGGACTTCCCCGCTTCTTCGACGCCGACCGCGATCTTTACGGCAAGGCCATGAGCCTGAAGGTCGAAGGCTTGAGCCTCAAAGGCGGGCTGCAGATCAGCGGCGACCGCTTCATCAACGCCGAGGACGTCCCGGGCCTGCGCAGCATGTATCCGGAGGCCCTGGCGGTGGATATGGAATCGGGCGCCCTGGCGCAGACCTGCTTCCGCTACGGAGTGCCGTTCATCAGCTTCCGCATCATATCCGACGGATGCGACGAATCGACCTACAACGACTTCTGGACCAAAGCGCCCGAGAATTCCTTCAGGCTGCTCCGCTCCTACCTGGATTTGCTCTGACGGCAGTGTCTAAAGCGGACGGAACACCATCACGCCGTCCACATTCTTGCGGTTCCGGACGTATTCGAGCAGCGTCGTGGGATTGTAAATGACCTTCATCGCAGGGCCGTTGGACGCGTGTATGAAGCCCACGGTGCCGTCGGCGGCTACGGAAGCCACCGCCACATGCGCGATATCGAGACCCGGCACTGTGGACGTGAAGCAGATGAGGTCGCCGGAGCGTATGCCTTTCTGGCACTCCTCCAGCCTGTCCTGCGGAATATACCACGACGGCTCCGAATTGATTTCCGCCTCAACCTTGCGTATAGCATCGACGTCGGTCATAAGCGGATAGGCGCCGGGGTGCGACGACATGTAGTTCACGGGATGGTCGAAGATTTCGCCTCCAAGTTCCTTCGACATATCCTTGAGCGTGCCTCTGCGGCATGCCCGGCGGAAGTTTTCGGTGGTATAGTGGATGCGGTCCTCGAAGCGGGTCACGACCCCGTCGCGGTAGCGGCCCTCAAGAACCAGGTCCGCAAAGCGGCCGAAGTCTCCCCCCTCCCTGGCGGTACGGGCAAGCGCGAAGCAAGTTTCGACGAAGATTATGCAGTCGGTGCGGGTAAGGAAGATGCGGAGCCGCTCTCCCTCCCCCTCGTTGAGCGTGCCGCCCACGTAGGCCTGGCCCATCAGTGCGTTCGCCGCCTGGTGCACCAGCTCCGCCGTCGGGAGCTTGCGGTTGCGCTCGAGGCGCTGGATAACCTTGACCGCCAGCAGCGAATCGGCAGGGGTGGTAACGTAGTCGCGTGCGCTCGCGCAAAAGGGCAGAAGCAGGGCCAGAAGGGCCGGGAGTAATCTTTTCATCTGTCAATAATTGAACTTGAACTCATCCACGTAGATCACGGTCCCGCCTGCACCAGTGCCCTCGCCTCCCCAGCGGCTGCCAGTTACGGTAAAAACCGCATAGCGGGGGGTCTTGCCGCTGCGGTAGGTAATGGGGACGTCGAAATGGACATAGCCGGAAGTGGCCTTCCTGACGACCAGGGTTGCATACCCCACTATATGCGGATCAGTTTTGACGTCGATGAATCCGTCCTTGTGGCTTATCTGGGTATAGGGCTTGTCCCAGTCGGTCAACAGGACCTCGATAAGGCCTTCGTCAGGCTTGCCTTCCTTGTCTTCGTGGGGCGGCCTGGTGACGTTGATGCGCTTTGGCACGTAGTGATAGTATCCTGACAGGCTCTTAGGGCGGCCGGTAAAAGGAGCCCCGAGCCGCGTCTCGGCTCCGGCCATGTCAACCACCTTTATGAACCGGCCGTTGAAAATGTTGCCCGCAAGGAAGGTCCAGGCCAGCTTGCGGCTCTCGATTCGCGCAGCCGCCTTGCCTTTGCCTGCGACAGCGACGTGCTCATACTCGGGAGTGGCGATGTTCATTCCCAGCTTGCTGGTCCCGGAATTCGGGGAATCCCAGATCCGACTGCCGGCAGGAGCGTCCTTGGCGTAAAGGTACCAGGCGCCGCCGCTCTTCGACCACGTATCGAAGCTCATATTGTACAACTGGGGCCCCTCCTGCGCCATTGCCGTGGCAGGTAGCAGTACCGACAGAAGGACGGCGAAAATGGAAATCCTGTTTTTCATCATGGCAAATTTAGTAAAAAAAAGCAGGAAAACGGGCTTCTACAGGTTCTTTTCAAGGAATTCAAGCCGGCGCAGATAAACCTGGCGCAACTGTGCCACAGCCTGGCCGAACGGAAGGGTCTCGTCGCCGTTTATGAGCATGCCGTAATTAATCCAGCGGTCGTCCGCAGGGTTCCACATGGCAAAATTCAATTCGGCCGAGGCCGAAAGCAGCCGCCCGCAGTCGTCGATGTAATCTGCAACCTCCCTCAGTCGCGGCAGCAGCTCCAGGAACCGCTGTCTCACCTTTTCGGCGAATGCCGGGTCCTTGAACAGCCGGGCGTACCAGATGGAACCCCTGTTCACGAATCCCGTCCATTCCTGCACCGAGGTGCTCACTTTCCGCAGGCAGCAGTCGAAGTCCCAGCAAGGGCCGGCGGCAAGCTTGCCGCCGGGAGCTTTATGGAAATACACGCTGCAGGGATTCGCAAGCTCGGGATTCCCCATCAGCTCGAAGACCAGCCAGTAATCCACGAACGAGTCCACGTCGATCCATGCCGCGTACCCGGTTTCAGTATCCGCAAATCCGTCGGAATACAGGGTGGCCGCGGTATCGGATACATACTTCCTGATATAGTCCAGCTGCTCCTGGCCGAGGTCGTCCGGAGATGGCTGCTTCACGGCGAAAGGGATGCCTGTAAGCAGGCGCGACAGGCCGTGGCCGTCTATCCACTGCACCTTGTTGTCGTAGCGGAAGTCCAGTTCCAGGAGGTATCCGTCATCGACGGCCACTTTCTCGATGAGCAGATAGCTCCCGGCATGCCTTCCGTTCATCACCAGCTCCACCGGCACGCAGGAGGGAGTCCGCTCGAGCGAAGTGAGCGACGACACCTTCATGGCAACGAGGTTGCGCATGAGGGACCTGTCGGGGAAGTTGGCAAGCAGCACCCAGTGCTTCGAAGAGGGCATTCCCAGCAAGGATACAGGCGCGCTGAAATCTATGCGGCAGGGCTTCTTGGGCAAGTTCCAGCTGGTGTTGCCCCGTCCCCTTACAGTACAGGCCGCAGGGGCCATATCCACATAGCCGGCGGCGCCTTTGATGCGTATCTCCGCCGGATAGTTGATGCCTTTGGACTCCACCGGGCGGCCTCCGTCGGTGTCGATACAGACTACCGGCAGGCCGGTGTCCGGGAGGGCGGCGGGAGCGGAGGACGGGTCGTCTTTCCGGCAGGCCTGGAGAAGCAGGACCGCAACGGACAGGGCAACTATGGCAAGGCGCCTGGCATCCATCTACTCGGCAATCGTTTTATAATGTTCCCAGGCAACGGAGGAATAGCCGGCGTCTGCGTGCCTGCGAAGGCTCTTCACGCTTCCGCGGCCCGCTTCGGTCCAGGAGCATCCCCTGTTATAAGCCGCCGCCGACATCCGGACCTGGTCTTCAATGGGAAGCGGCGCCAGGATGTACGAATGATACAGCATGATTATAAAAATACCGACATACACAGCCTGCCATCTGTCCGAGCTCATGCGGCCTATACGCCGGCTCTTTGCCGACAGCGTATCGGAGACATCGAAGGAGATATTGTATTCTTCGGCCAGGCCGCTGCCGATCCATGCCTTTTCAAGGGCCTCCACAAACGACGGCCTCATCTGGAATACGCCTATGGAGTAATCCGGGCCGTCTTCGCCAATCAGATAGAAGCCGAAGTTCGCCGCCGTCTCGGCCACGTCGCGAACGGCGCTGTACCTCTGCAGTTCGGGCCATACCACCGATTCGGCCAATGCGGGGTCCACTCCCATCTGGCACCATGTACGGCGCCACTCCTCCCTCACCGGATCCACACCGTCAGCGTCCGCCATGGAAGAGGCGGCGAGAAGAAAGAGGGTGATGCAGAGCAGCTTTTTCATATCATCCAGATCACACAAAGATAAGAAAAACCAAAGATTATTGCTATTTTTGCCTTCACACATAGTTCCCGCAGTATGAAAAGGATTATCATAACCATACTTATTTTACTTCCTGTCATTATGGATTGTTCCGCCCTGAACCCCGCCCCGAAAGGGCGCCTTGTTTACTGCAGTTATTCATCTACCGGAATGGCCGGGCTGGGAAAAGACTGGTGCGAACTCATCGCCGACGTGGATTCCGTGCCCAAGGTAGTGGTATGCCTGGATTACGGCAACCGCTTCGACAGGCCGGAAATACGGGCCGAATACACCGTGGACGACAGTGTTGTGGACAAACTGCAGAAGGAACTGGCGCGCATGAAGGTTCACGAACTTGCCGGTTACGATGTTGACGAGCAGATGACCGGCGGCCACGCCTATCGCATCTACATGGAATACAGCTCGGGCGAAAAGATCAACGCCCGGTGGTACGGGCACGACATCAAGGAGGAAGCCGTACTCGCATACAGCTTCATAGAGCGCTACTTCGCCCCCTGGAGGGAAAGGGCCGTCACCGACAACCTCGTCAGCCGCGTCAGGGAAATGGAGGAGCGCTTCGACCGCCTGCTGAAGGCCCAGAAGAAGAAAAAGCCTTACGACGGCATCGAAGAGGACTACCGGATTCTCGACGACTACTTTCAGTCCGGCCAGTGGCAGATGGACTATGAGGCCGACGAAAGAGGCCTTATACCAAAGGACGTCAAGCGCGGCGTACTCAGCCAGGACGCCCTTTACGACGTAATGTCAACAGGCATTCCGGGTTCATCAAAATAAGTTATCCGATTACCGACATGGAAGTTATACAGAGTTTCACAATCGACCACACGCATCTCAAGCCCGGCATCTATGTTTCGCGCATAGACAAGGGGTTCACCACCTTCGACCTGCGTATAACCGAACCCAACAAGGAGCCGGCGGTCGCCCCGGCCGCCATGCACAGCATGGAGCACCTCATGGCCACATGGTTCCGCAATTCGGAGGCGAAGGACGACGTGGTTTACGTCGGACCGATGGGATGCCTGACGGGAATGTACATCATCATGACGGGGAATTACGGCGTCGAAGACATGAGGCGCCTGACCATCGAATGCCTCCGCTGGATACTCACGCAGGACAAAGTTCCGGCCACCACCCCGGAAACCTGCGGCAACTGCCTGCTGCATGACCTTCCTATGTGCAAATGGGAGAGCGCCCGCTATCTGGAACGCCTGCTGAACGATTTCCACTGCGAGTACACCAGCCTGCAGGTCGTCCTCGACGACGGAAAGACCTTCGCCGACGCCTGACAATGCGGACTCACCTGCGCCTCAGCGTAATCAGGGTTATCTCCGGCCTCGCTCCCACCCGCGCCGGGAAGGCTGTCTCGCCCAGGCCGGCGCTTACATAAAGATACTGGCCGTTCTCCTGATACAGCCCCCGGTCGTACTTGTAAACATAAATGCTGGGTCTCCACCCAAGCAGGGAAACCTGCCCGGCATGCGTATGGCCGCTGAGCGTAAGCGGGTAGTCCTTTCCCCTGACCTCTTTGTCCCAATGGGTGGGATCGTGCGTCAGGAGGATGCGGAAAGCGCCCTCGGTACCTTCCGAAGCCTTCGCCAGGTCGCCGCTTGACGGGTAATTGAAAGCCCTGGACCAGTTCTCGACACCGACGACCACAAGGCTGTCGGAGCCACGCTCAAGCGTAAGGCTCGCGTTAAGCAGAAGGTGCCAGCCAAGCGCCAGTTCGCGGCGCTCCAGCTCTTCCATGCCCTCCTCGTCGGGTTTGCCTATAGTGCCGCTGATATGGGTGCAGTAATCGTGGTTTCCGAGTACGGACACGACTCCGTCCGGGGCGGACAGAGCCTTGAGGGACGGCGCCGTAAGGTCAAGCTCGTCCGGGCTTACGGTGATGAGGTCTCCCGTGAACGCCACCAGGTCGGGACGGAGGGCGTTGACCGCCGAGACCGCCCTGTCGAGGACCCTGATGCGGTTGCGGAACGAACGCGAGTGAATATCGGACAGGTGCACGATGCGGTATCCGTCAAAGGCCTCGGGGAGACCGTCGAAGAACAGCTCCGCCTTGTTGGTCTCTATCCTGTTGCGATCCACAACTATGCCATAGGCAAGAAGGGCTGCGGGGAGCAGGAATGACAGCAGTCCCCAGCGGAAAGCCTTGCCGAACCTGACGCCAAAGAGCAGCCGCAGCAACAGGCACACCACGACGTCAAGGACGGCCAGTATCGCACAGGCGGCCAATAACGCCGCAGCAGTGAAAGTAAACTCGTTGTACATCCTCTGCGGCGGCCTAATGCTGTATGGCCATCAGACGTATGTATTTCAGGATGGTGGAACTCCAGGCCTCGTCGCCGGGGAGCTGGTAGCGGCAGTTGCCAGCGGGGTCGGGAGTGAAGATGGTCTCGCCCCTGGGGGTGAGCACCACGTGCCCGCGCTCCGAGAGGGTGTAGAGTTCGTCGCCCTCGACGGCGTTGATCACCGCCAGCGGGTCCCACATCTTCTGGCCGGTATCGCACTGGAGGTACTCATAAACCCACTTGATAGGGTGGCAGTCGGTCCAGTTGATGTCGGCAAGGACCTGGGGGTCCGGATAAAACAAGGGGTCGCCCACCTCGCCGGGAGAGAACACCATGTCGATCTCCTTCGGCCACAGTTCGAAGAATTTGAGAGAGAAATCTATGGCCTGCGTGAAGTTGTAGTCGGGTTCCACGGCATCGCCGAACACGCCTCCCATACAATAGATGTCCTTCACTTTCGCACGCACGAGCTCCACTCCGTCAAGCGGCGAATACTCGTCCGGCACCGACTGCAGCAGACGGGCAAGCGATGTCACGAAGCCCACGGCGGCAATCGTAACGCTGTGGTCGGGCTGTTCGCTGAGCAGCTTGCGGTACAGCTTATACGCCTCCGGATACTCTCCGGGAGCCTTGTAGGTCTGCTTGAACAGGGGACGTGCGTCCTCGTCGCGGGCGTACGCCACGTTGTGGTAGGGAATGAAGACCTTGGGATCCTTGATGCCGGCGCGCTCCAGTCCCACGGGAATCTGGGGATATCCGTAAAAATTGTTCATCACGTCCACCGCGTCGGCGTTTGCCGCACCCATACGGTCCACGACCACGCCCAGCAGCCGGCAGCGCTTCATGTCCATGTAGCGGTAGAGCATCATGAGGGCGAAAAGGTCGTCGGTCGAGGAGCCCATGTCGCAGTCAAAGATGATGCGGCAGTCGCGCTGTTCGTAGTTGGACTTGATGTTGATCTGCCTGCCTGCGTCGTACACGGTTGACTGGCCGTTCTCGCGGGCAAAAGCCAGGGCGGCTGCAAGACTGTCCTGCGGGAAGCAGCGCGTGGAGTCAAAGTAGTATTTCCCTGTGGCCGGATCCCGCCATCCTCCGACGAGGTTGTTATGGGAGCGGGCGTGTTTGAGCACCGCAGGGATGCTCTTCTTGTCGAAGCTGTTCTGGGTTGCGGCGTAAGAGACCATCAGCCCC
>ODAJ014789966.1_pt1 | contig 19989 bp, 11 predicted proteins | sample 1539241 | NCBI WGS metagenome assembly ODAJ01 (sample SAMN02144231, study PRJEB22623) | gut metagenome | biome: sheep rumen | host: Ovis aries | place: New Zealand | reverse complement strand
GTATACGAGGCCGGAGAAAGGAAGAAGGGAAGATATTTCGGAAGGGTCTGGTATGACAGGGGAGACCTTTACTTTGTCATGGCGGATTTCCCGGAGGGGATCATCTCCCTCATGCGCTTCGATACAAAAAGAAGAGAGCCGGTCCCGGAAGGGTGGATCGAAAGGAGCAGCATAAAGGACTGCTACAACCTGATGAGCGCCGGCAGCCCTCCCATGATGATCCGCCAGGGGAATGAAGGCTTTTTTGAGATGGTATGGCCCGAAAGAGTGACCTTTCCCATCGAAAGGACGGAGACCTTCAACTTCCGGGAGGGAGAGAGAATCTATTTTACGGCCTGGTACGAGGACCCGGACTACCGGGAGGAGACCATCGTACGGAATCTGAAGGGAGAGATCCTGGACAGGTTCCCGGGGGATATACGCATTATGCCCGGCGGAGAAAAATGGCACTTGGGATGAAGACGGGAAAGTCCCTGCAGCCTGGAAAAGGGCAAAATGAAATAAGACGGGTATGGAGCAGAGGGAGACTCTGCTCCTTTTTTGATGCTGCCATTTATGAAAAACGCTTTTACAGAGGGAGCGCCGCTTCTGATGTGATTGCATGGGGATGCTGCAGTTAAAAAAGTGATAATATAAACAGGAAGACAGCACAGACTGCCGGGGGAGAAAAATGGATATCAGGGAAGCTGCCGCCATGAAATGGCCGGATCTGAAAATAGAAGAATGTATCGGGCAGGGCTCAGGCGGAAGAGTATACAGGGCCTCCATGGTCCTGGAAGGCGGGGAGGAAGTCTATGCCCTGAAGCATGTCATGGTTCCGGCCAATGACCTGGAGACAGGCTCCATGTACAGGGAAGGCATGAGCGCAGACCAGGTAGAGGACTATTATGAGAAAAAGGTGGATGAATGCCTGCAGGAGATCAGGATCATGCATGCCCTGGAGGAAAAAGACCATGTCGCAGCCATCGCGGACGATTTTGTATGCAGAGAACCGGACAGGATCAAGTGGCATATCCTGATTCTGATGGAGTATCTTACACCGCTTCCGGACTTTCTGGACGGCCGTGAGGCAGACGAAGGCTTTGTCAGAGAGCTGGGAATGGATATCTGCCTGGCCCTTTCGGAATGCGAAAAGAAAGGGATCCTGCACAGAGATATCAAGCCTGAGAACATTTTTGTCACAAAGGAAGGACGCTTTAAACTGGGGGATTTCGGCATCTCCAGGCTGGTTCCCAGGGACCCGGCTGTCCTCTCGCTGCGGGGGACGCCTGCCTATCTGGCACCGGAGGTATATCTGGGGGAACCCTCTTCCCCCAGGGCAGACCAGTATTCCCTGGGAATTGTTCTCTATACCCTTTTGAACCGGGGCAGGCTCCCGCTTATGGACCAGGACAAAGTCCTTCTGACGACAGATGAAACAGAAGCCGCCATCTTAAGGCGGCTTGGCGGGGAAGTCCTGCCTCCCCCTGTCAGGGCGCCCGGCAGGCTCGGAGAGGTGATCCTGAAAGCATGCCGCCCGGACCCCGGAGAGCGCTTTGAAAGTGCAGAGGCTTTCAGGAAGGCCCTGGAAGATCCGGGGCTCTTTGCGGAGGGCGGAAGAAGGCGCATAAAAACAGGCCCTTTAAAAAGGGCAGTGCTCCTTATGTTTTCTGCAGCCGCCGCCGCTATCATCGGCCTTTCGGTCTTTACGGCAGCCGGCCCGGGAGCGCAGTCAAAGGACATAGGCGGGGAGATAGAAGATACCATTGCCTGGACCAGCAGGGCTCTGGAAATAGAGGCCTGCGCCGCCTGTCAGCTGCCCCCGGGCTCCCCCCTGACCAGGCAGGATGCGGCCGGCATCGAAGCCATGTATTTTAAGGGAGAGGAGCTGGGAGACATATCGGATCTTAAGTGGATGACGGGCCTTAGGATGCTGTATCTGGAAAACTCCAGTGCCGATGATCTTACGGTCATAGCTTCCCTGAAAAATCTGGAGATCCTGTCCCTGTCAGGCACAGAAGCAGAGGACCTGTCCTTTCTGACGGAATGTCCCTCTCTGAAAAGCCTTGATCTTTCAGGGACCGGAATATCGGATTATTCTTTCCTGCCCCTCATGACGGGGCTTACCGGGCTTTCTCTTGCCGGAAGCGTTTTTGAAGACGGAAAACTGCCGGCCCTTCCTCCTTCTCTGGAATATCTGGACCTTTCCGGTACGGAGGCAGAGGACCTGTCTTCCCTTTCCGGCATGTACAGCCTGAAAGAGATTTATACGGACGATATGCCGGGCAGGATAAGGGCTCAGATAAAAAATACTGTCCCCGCCGGCTGCATCGTAAGGCAGCAGGCAGGGACAGCAGGTCATCGTTTAATTGAGGGGAGTCACGTCCTGAAGGCGGAGAATATATCTGCCGTCTTCCACAGAGAATTCCTTGATCACATGGACGTTATAAAGCTGGTCGTCAACACCGATGATCCGGATATCCGCACTGCCGTCTTCACAGAGACGGACGGCATCCGTACGGGTAAAACAGGGGTCATATATGTCGCTGCCGGTCTTCATTGAGGAGACAAAGTAGACGTCCCCTTCTCTGCGGAAGTAGTATGCGGCTCCGTCATCATAATCACCGGGGGCCATATCCCGCAGTTCAGGAAAGACAGACCAGTCGGCGTAGAGAAAACGTCCCATGGCAGCGATCTGGGACCTGCTTTGAGCGTAGTAGCACAGCTCTTCATCGATGGGGCCGGGAGGGAAGCTGATGGTGTAGTAATCGCTGATACAGTCCCAGAAAAAATCAATGGTCGGATTATAGACCCTTGTCATGGCCGCTTTTAAAACAGACTCGTCGATCTCGTCCATTGTAATGACGGTCCCGGGGTCTACGGGCTTCTCCTTATCTTCTTTTTCTTCCTTTTCACCGGCAGGAACTGCAGGGCTGCTGCCCTGACGCCCCGAAGATCCGGAGGAAGAGGGACGGGCGGCCGGGGTCAGAGAAGAATGGCCGGATGTGCCGGCCGGTGCGTAGGATGCCGTTTCCCGGACGGCGGTCTCAGAGGGGGCGGGGGCTGCCTTTTCGGCTTCTTTCAGGGAAGCCGTATCTTCCGCGATCCTGTCATGGACGCTGACGGCCAGGGGAACGGCTGCTTCCGCAGGCGCCCTGAAAAGAGTCCCTGCCCCTTCCGCATCTTCATCCCGGGACAGGGCCGCAGCAGAGGATGCCTGGACGGCCTCTTCAGGGACTTCGGCTTCCTGATAGGATCCGGGATCCACTTCCTCCCGGGCGGTCATTTCATTGAGGAAAGATTCTTTCTCTGCCGCAGAATGTGTATGCATAAGGCCCGGCAGAAGCAGGGCGGCCAGAATAAGAATAAGCACAGCCATCAGAACAGTCAGATGGGTGCGGCGGATCCTTAACGGGAAATCCGCACTGGACGGAATTCGGATGATGTCTTCATTCATAAGAGTATTCTCCCAAAGTATTGACGGACGGCTGCATGTGCAGCCGGTTTTTAGGGATTCTTGAGATACAGAGAGCTATTTTATCACATCCGGATGATATGTAAATACTTTATTTCGGCCGGAAAGGCAAAAAGAATGTTCACAGAAAAAGAGATCGGCAGGGTATGGCCCGAATACATATGCGAAGAGGAAATCGGCAGCGGTGCCTACGGAAAAGTGTTCAGGATATCAGACCGGGACGGCGGGAAGAAGGGAATCTATGCCCTCAAATGCACTACCCTCCGTTCCTTTCCGGCCCCCGGAAGCGGCCGGGACAAAGACCAGGCAGCCTATGAGAGAGACTATGAAATGTTCGTAAAGGCATCCCTGGGCGAAGTGGAGATCATGATGAAGCTCTCCGCCTGCCCCTGCATAGTCAGGATCTGTGAGTACAGGACCGTGGAACGTCCCGGGGTCCATGAACTGGATCTTTATATCCGCATGGAATATCTGACTTCCCTGACCGATTACCTGCTCTACCATGACGCGGACGAAAAAATGATCCTGAAAATGGGATCGGACCTCTGCCGGGCTCTGGAAGCATGCGAGAAGGCCGGAGTCGTTCACCGGGATATCAGGCCTGAAAATATATTTGTGACCGGAGACGGCGCTTTCAAACTGGGGGACTTCGGCATGGCGGGCCATGTCCTGGGGACGGAGGACGCCTATATCCGTCTGGGGACCTATGAATATGCAGCGCCCGAAGCCTTTAAGAGGGAAAAAGCCGGCCATCTGTCGGATCAGTATTCCCTGGGCCTGGTCCTTTACCGCCTCCTCAACGGCAACAGGATCCCTCTTCTGCAGGGCAGGAACTCTCTCATGAACATGGAAGAGAGAAAAAAGGCTGTCCTTGCAAGGCTGAGGGGGGAAAAGCTCCCGCCTCCGTCAGAGGCTTCGCCCGCTGCTGCCAGAGTCATTCTGAAAGCATGCAGTCCGGAGCCGGGAAAAAGGTTTTCGGATTCTGCCGCCTTTCGAAAGGCCCTGGAAGACCCGCTTTCCTTTGCCGCAGGGGAGGATTTTCGGAGAAGGGCTGCTGCCGCCGCCCTGGTCTGTTTTCTGGGAATCGGTGTATTTCTGCTGGTCCGGAACGTCCCCCGGCTGAAAACGGATTTTTCCCCGGAGCCGCCTTCCTCTGAAGAGGCTGGGGAAAACTATGCTTCCGGAATCTTTGAGACACTGGACCGGGAGGAAGTGCAGAAGAGAAAAAGAAAAGAAGGAAGGCCGGTCACCTTCCATGACAGTGTCCTGGAAGAGGCCGTCAGGGAAGAGATCGCGGCTTACGATGACAGACCTGTGACCAGAGAAGAGATGGAGAACATAGCAGAGCTCCGCCTGGGCGGCCTTGCGATCGTTGATTTTCAGGATCTGGCCCTGTGTACGGGACTCCGATATATAAATCTGGAAGATACTCTTTTTTCGGATACAGGCCTTCTGTCATCCATGTCCGGCCTGGAGGAGGCCTGCCTGGGCGGCTGCCCCGTAGAAACCATCGAGGGCCTGGAAGGCCTGGAAAAGCTGACATATCTGGATCTGTCGGGAAGTGCCCTTACAGATGAGGGGACCCGTCAGAGACTGCTGCAGGGGCAGATCAGATATCTGGATCTTTCGGATACCGGGATCTCCGGCCTGGACTTTCTCGCCTTTCCTGAAATGCTGGAACATCTGCAGGTGGAAAATACCGGGATCCGCGACCTGTCCATGCTTGAGAGATGCGGACATCTGACACTGCTGGACCTTGGGGGAACGGAAGTGGATGACATTTCGTTTCTGCTGAAAGCATCCCCTGCCCTGGAGGAACTGGACCTGTCGGATACCCGGGTCATGGATCTGGCCCCTCTTACGGAAATGTACAGTCTGAAGTCCCTGGATCTGACAGGGACCGGCATTACCGACATATCCCCCCTGTCAGGCCTTGCTTTTCTGGAGACCCTCAGGCTGGGGGAGGGGATATATGACGATCTCTACAGGAAGATCCTGCCCCGGGGACTGAAATCACTGAAGGTATCTTCTCTGAGGGTCACGGATATTTCTTTTCTGTCCTCTCTTCCGGACCTCTGCAGTCTGGATATCTCGGGGACAAAAATAAAGGATCTGGAAGCCCTTGCGGGCACCGGGATCGAGGTCCTGGATCTGTCGGGGACGGATGCGGACAGCTATTCGGTCCTTGGGGACATGCCGGAGCTGAGAGCGGTCGTGGCAGAGAATGTGCCGGAGGAGTGCAGGGAGGTGCTTGCCTCTCTGGATGTCCGGGTCTTTTACAGCCGGGAAGAATTTATCTCCTTTATGGAGTCGGAGTGAGCGCCTGCGGGCAGGGGCCTTTTATGAGGTCTCTCCCACATAGGCATATTCCCACACCTCTTCAAAGGAATCGAAGGGATAGTCCGTAAGAAGGCACATGAGTAGAAAGCTTTCGTAGGGGTTGGAGATGTTCAGGTCCCCCATAAAGCAGTTGGACAGGCGCTGATTCATTTCGGCGATAAAGTGCCTGCAGCGGTCCACGGGATCCTCTTCCTCGCTGCCCTGATCGGAAAAGGTCAGGTTGTAGAAGGACAGGGTGATCAGGTCATAGCGGCAGACAGAGGTCTTTCCTGCAAGCAGGTTGCCGATCCTCTGCCGGTTGAGCCTTTTTTCAGAGAAGTTCCTGGCCAGGCTGGAGGCCGAGGCCTTTTTCAGATTGCCTGTCTTGGTGCGGGGGATCCCGCTGTAGAGAGAGCTTTCAAGATCCGCAGGGGTAATGTCCTCCGGGCAGGCGGCCCTGCAGTCCGGCCGCTCCTTCATTTCCGCATAAAGTCTTTCCCTGGCCTTCGAGTAAAGATGCTGAAATTCCCTGAAGGCGGTGGTGGAGAAGATGTATCTCCTGTGCTGTCCTTTGAGGATCTGAAGGGACCGCCGCAGATCCTGGTCCGTATTCATGGACATGGCCACGTCTTTCATGAATACTGTGCCGGCATCGGGATGGATCACTTCCTGGTTGACGGGCGGGAGAGCCTCATATTCTTCCCGGAAACGGATGGCCGCGGCTGCCCGGTACTGGTTTTTCAGGCAGTACCAGCAGATCATCTCGAAGGGATCCTTGAAGTTGAAATCCTGTTCCCGAAGAGCCTTTGTCAGAAAGACGGATACGTCCCCGGGGGTCATCCGAAGACCGAAGCCCAGAAGAAATACAGTCTCTCTGGATACGCTTTCCTGTTTCAGCCACCCGTTTATCAGGCTGCCCAGCTTTGCACTGGTGGTCCGGAAGGCGGGCGGCGTGCGGTTCTCCTTAAAGGAGGCCAGAATGATGGCTTTGTAGTCCTGAAGGGTGACCTGGCTGAAGGGAACGGTCAGCCCTGCCTTGGTATAGACATAGCGTTTCAGATAGTCACAGAAGGAGACCAGGCGCAGATCGTTGCAGAGGCCTTCATAGATGGTCCTGGCATCCACATCCAGAAAAGCGTCCGCATAAATGACCTTCTGGAATCTGCTTTCCGCGATCAGTGTGTAATTATAGGAATCCTCATCCATATTTACAGTGCGTTCAAAAATATCATCGTACCAGTTCATACGCTGTCTTTTCCTTTCACTTAAATAAGTATGCCGGTCCCTGCAGGCCTTTGCCCGGCAGGATATCACATATGTGCATCATAGACCGAAGGCGCCGGGCTTCTGTAATTTCCTTTTTCCTGCCTGCCCTGCCCGGAAAACGAGATTTACAGATAAGGATGAAAGAACAGTATAATATTACCACATCCCTCAAAGCAGACTTCATGACAAAAGGGCAAATGAAAAGGCGGGATGCCGGAAAAATGCATCGAAACGATATGAATGACAGGGGAAAAGTATGGATATCCAGGAGCTTGTTCATGAACACTGGCCGGACCTGACGGTAAAAGAGAATCTGGGGCACGGCACAGGCGGGACAGTATATAAGGTGCTGCGGTTCGCTGAACAGAAAGAGGAAGTATATGCGCTGAAATATATCTCCGTGCCCAAAAACCCCATGGAGATCTCCGTTTTATATCAGGAGCACAGAACAGAAGAGGAAATAGAGGCTTACTGTGAGGAAAAAGTCAGTGAGTGCCGGGAAAGAATAAAGATGCTGTATGAACTGCGCAGCAGCAGTCATATCGTCAGGATCCTGGATCATTATGTCAAAAAAGAACCCCTGCGCGACCAGTGGCATATTATGATCCTGAGGGAGTATCTGACCCCTGTCCCGGCCTTTCTGGACAGCAGGACCGCAGAGGAATCTTTTGTCAGAAAGCTGGGGATCGATCTCTGCCATGCTCTGATCGACTGCGGGGAAAAGGGGATCCTGCACAGAGATATCAAACCCGACAATATATTCCTGACCAAGGACGGGAACTTCAAACTGGGAGATTTCGGAATTTCCAGGTTCCTGCCGGAGGATCTCTCGGATCTTTCCAGAAAAGGCACGCCGGCCTACATCGCTCCGGAGGTCATCCAGGGAAAGCCCTATACTTTTAAGGCCGATCAGTATTCTCTCGGTATTGTCCTGTATACGCTTCTGAACCAGTCCTGCCTTCCTTTTCTGGACCAGAAAAAACTGCTTCTGACTCCTGCGGAACGTGAAAGCGCCATACAGAGGAGGCTGGGCGGTGAAGCACTGCCCCCGCCCAGCGAAGCGTCAGAGGCTGTGGGAGAGGTCATTTTAAGAGCCTGCCAGAGCGATCCGGCCCGCCGGTTTGAATCTGTGCCTGATTTTCTTTTTGCCCTGCAGGATCCGGAAGCATACAGGAACAGGGATTTAAAAAAAGGTACCGCTTCTTCCGGGGCACATGTGAAAAAGATACTCCTTTTTATGGCAGCAGGGCTGATTCTGCCGGCAGGCCTTCTGTGGGGGCTGACCCATTCCGCAGGACAGGACTCCCGGGAGAAAAAAACTGTGGATCCCCACGGGGAGAAGAGCACGGAATCCAAAGAGGAAGGCATCGATGCTTCCGCAGACGGAAGCGGTATGGACGGGGGCCCATCCGGGGAGGATGCCATCGAATGGACCAACCCCTATATAATGGAAAAGGCCTGCGCATGGTATAACCGCAAGGCGGGATCACCCATAACCCGGAAGGAGGCTGCAGCAATCACGGATCTGTATCTGGACAGCAGGGAACTTGGTGATATTTCCGATATAAAGTGGTTCAGCGGGCTGACGATCCTTTATATGAAGGGCAGCAGAGCAGAGGATTATGCTCCGATCGGGCGGATGGACTCTCTGCAGGTACTCAGCCTTTCAGAAACAGATATTAAGGATATATCATTTCTGTCCGGCTGTACCAGTTTAAAGAAACTGCATCTTGCCCATACACAGATCACGGATCTGTCGGTGCTGGAGAAACTGAAAAATCTGGAAGATCTCGATATTTCCTATACGGAAGTCAGCGATCTTTCGGTCCTTTCGGACTGCAGCTACCTTGAAGTACTGAATATTTCGGGAACGCCGGCTGCGGATCTGTCCGTGTTGGAGCAGATCAAAAGACTGAAGGAGCTGAAAGCCGGAGAACTTCCAGAAAGCAGGCTGAAGGAGATAGAATCTCTGGATCTGTATGGATGTCAGATCATTACGGAGGATATGGAGTACTAAAAGGCGGCTCAATCTAAAAGCGTGACGCTCTGGACCCGGACAATATAATCTCCGTCTTCTTCAGAATATTCTTTGATCAGATGGACCCGGTAGGTCTCACTGTCCACGGCATCCTGGAGAACATAAAAAGACATATGCAGTTCAATGTCTGCGCTGCCGTCATCGTTCAGGACCAGAGCAAATATGTCGCCGTTTGTATCCTCAATTCCCATACTGCAGCAGGCATAGTAGATACCGTTTTCCTTATATGCATAGCCTAAGGCATCCGGATCGTCCTTCAGATCCACAAGTTCCGGATAGCCGCTGTAATCGGCATACAGAAGGCGTCCGACCCTGTCTATTTCTTTATCGTCGAGCTGAATGCAGGGAAGACCCAGGGCGTTGTCTTCAGTGGTTTTTTCAGGGAAGGAACCGAGAAATGTATAATAGGCAGGGACACAGCTCCAGAAAAGGGAAGGGTCGGGAGCAAATACCCGCGCGTTTACGGCGGCTATGACAGATGCATCGATATCTTCTTCCGCAATGACGGTACCGGAGGCGTCTTCCCGGGCAGATGTGCCGGATAAAGAGGAACTGTCTGATTCCGTGACGGCTAAAGAATAGGAAGAACTTTCGCCGCCTGCAGTTTCCTGCCTTTCCGGCGCTTTGCCTTTCCGGTCTGGTCCTGCGATCAGGATGACAGGCACAAGAACGGCGATCAGTATCAGGGGCAGTACTATTTTAAAAATAAAGGAAAAGTCGGTTTTCTTCATGGAGCAGCCTCGCTTATTTAAGAAATCTACAGTATTACTATCATAGCATACATGACATGTTTTTTCACCGTTGTGGGCCCGGCAGGCACAGGCGGCAGCGGGGGCCGGGATCTTTTTTAAAAGAAAGGCAGCAGAATCTCTTTTAAGATTTTCTGCTGTTTTTTTATTGTGCCCGTGCCGGGACAGGACCCGCGTTCCTTACGGGAAAAGCAAAATTACAGAAGCCCTGGAGCGGCATATTACAATCATCATGTAAACTGAAAGACTTCGGGTCTGTTGCACAAGGAGAACAAAGATGGAGAAATTAGTAAAGACAGGAATTATCGCCGCAGCCGGACTGGCAGTCAGTATGGCTCCGGTCACGGCCCAGGCTGCGGAAACAGGTACAGAACCTGCTGAAAATGCGGCCCAGCAGTCAGCTGAAACAGCAGCGCCGGAAACAGTCGCTGAAGCTGAAAAGGCCGTGGAAAAGACAAAGTCGGATGTCAGAGAAGCCGATGCCGCCGTAAAGGAGGCGCAGAATAAAGCGAATGATGCACAGGCAGCCGCAGATGAGGCGTCCAGGGAGACTGCGGCAGCCAGAAAAGAAGCGGAAGAAGCGTTTGATACAGCAAAATCTGATGCTGAAACAGCGGACGCAGCTGCACAGGATGCTGTGGATGCAGCGCAGGAAAAAGCTGATGAAGCGGAAGGCAAAAAGCAGCAGGCAGAGGAAGAAGCAGCTTCTGCCCGGGAAGAACTGAAAAAAGCCGAAGACAGTGTCAGGAAAGCCGAATCGGAGTGCCCGGCTGCAGAAAAAGACATCTCGGAAAAAGAGTCGGAACTGGACGCTGCGAAGGCAGATCTTGACGCGGCAGAAAAATCTCTGGAGGAAGCAGAAGAGGCAGAGAAAAAAGCTGCAGCTGAGGCAGGGCAGAAGGAATCGGCAAGGGATGATGCGGCTGATGCCGTAAAAGAGGCCCGGGCCGGAAAAGAAAAGGCCGATGCAGCCGCGGCCGCTGCCGAAGATGCGGCGCAGGCAGCAGACAGAGAACTTCAGTCTGCAGAAGACCTGAAGAGCGGAAAAAAAGACATTAAAGATACGGTGCAGTACAAAGAAGCACAGGAAGCGGAAAAAAAGGCGGATGATGCAGCTGAGGCGGTCAGAGCCGCGGAGGATGATGCAGACAAAGCTACAAAGGATCTTGAGAAGGCCAAAGCAGATCTGGATGCCGCAGAAAAAGAACGCGACGCTGCTTCTGAAGATCTGAATGAACGGGAAGAGGCATTATCTGAGGCTGAGAGGGCAAAGAATGCCGCTGACAGCGCCAGAGATAAGGCTCAGAAGACCAGTGACAGCGCATCGTCCCGCGCTGACGCCGCAGGAGAAGCTGTCTCGGAAGCAGAAGGCGCCGCAGTGGATGCAAAGGACGCCGAAAAAGCGGCTGAAGAGGCGAAGACAGCCGCCGATCAGGCAGTGGAGGCAGCCGAAGGCGCCGCTGAAACTGCCAGGAAGGATGCCGAAGCTGCCGCAGATGCAGAGATCGCAGATGCCGGAAAGGAGGCCGAAGAAAAACAGGCGGCCGCTGAGTCCGCAAAGAAAGCCCTGAATGAAGCCGAAGAAAAATTCAGGCAGGGAACGCTGGGGCTGATCGACTGGATGCTGGCAAAGGATAATCTCACGGAAGATCAGACCAAAGATCTTACAGAAGCCAGAAAGATCCTTACAGATGCTTCCGAAGAAGATTTTTCGGAATGGGCCGGCGGCGATAATACCTCTCTTCCGGAGGAGAGGAACGGAAAGGTCGTTGTGATCGGCGACGAGAAAGATGCCACGAATCTCGATAACCTTTTAAGGGCCATAGAAACCATGAAGAAGATCAACGAGCTTCGTGCTTCGGATGAGAACTTTTCCGGAGATCTGCAGACAGATCCTTCCTATACGAACTTTTACTTCACGGCAGTGGCGGAAGCCGGCGCCATGCGCGGCGCAGGGCTCAGGCGTCATTCTCTTCTTATTACGTCATGCGAGAATCTCTGCTTCGGTTTCTCTGATCCTACTGTCGGATGGTATAACCAGGAAAAAGCCGTCTTTGACAGGATCAGGAAGGAACTTGGCATCGAAAAACTGACCATGGGAGAAGTGGCAAGGATCGAGGAAGAAGCCGAAAGACAGGGGGATGAAGTCGGACACTATACCAATCTGTTCTGTGCCGTGGACCAGGTGATGGGCGTCGGTTATACCCGGTACAGCAGGACCTACTGCTATAACGCTTCTGGCGCCTCAAATTATAGAGACATAAATTATCATGTGTATACCGTTGCGGAATTTGAAAAGCTTGTCAGGGAGTATTACAGCAGCGTCGATAAGACTGCCCTCGAAGAGGCGTATGAGGAGGCCGCTGCGGCTCAGTCTGAGGCGGAAAAGAAACTTCAGGATCTTCGTGACGGCAAAGAAGCTGCCATAGAAGAGGCGGCAAAGGAGGCAGAAGAAGAGCTTGCTGCCAGAAAGACCGATGCCGAAGCTGCCTCCCGGGCTCTGACGAAGGCACAGGAAGATTCTGCCGCTGCCCGGAAAGACCTGGAAGACGCACAGACGCGGAAAAACGCTGCGGATCAGGCGGCGAAGGAGGCAAAACAGGCACTGGATCAGGCGGACACGGAATGCAATGCCGCTGATAAAGCGCTTGCCCTTGCACAGGAGGCAGTAAACGAGGCCAGAGCGGCTGAGGAAGAAGCGGAATCGGCCTTAAGGACGGCAGCAGCCTCCAGAGAGTCGGCTTCTGCCGCCCTGGAGGAAAAGAAAGCGGAGGCCAAAGAGGCAAAAAAGGCGCTGGAAGAAGCGGAATCATCCTTACAGGCTGCCAGAAAGAAGCTGGAAGACCTTACCTCTGACGATACGCTGGATGCCCTGCGGGAGCAGAAGGACCAGGCGGACGCAGCTCTAAGGAGAGCCCTGGAGGATCAGACCGCCGGGGACGAAGCTCTGGCGCAGGCACAGGAAGCACTGGCGAAGGCAGATGCTGAGGCTTCGGAAGCCGGAGACGCTCTGCAGAAAGCAAAGGAGCGGCTTACGCAGGCAGGCCTGGAAAAGGAGAGGCTGGAAAAGCAGATCCGCTCGGATGAGGAAGAACTGGAGGATCTCCGCAGTCAGTATGCTGTCGTTGCGGACGCAAAGGCAGAGCGTGACGCTGCCAGAGAACAGGCCGGGGCAGCTGAGGCTGCTCTGAAAGACGCTGAATCGGAACTGGCCGGAGCGCAGGCAGATCTCACGCAGGCCCGGCTTACAAAAGAAGGCGCGGCAGACAAGCTGGCCAGGGCAAGGGATCTTTCTGTAGAAGGCGCACTGGAATCCCCCATTGAAGATCCGGATTTCGAGTATCTGAACGAATATATTTCTGCCATCAGATCTGCAGATGCAGTTCTTGCCGCGGCAGAGACGGCACTGGATGATGCGGAAAGGGAACTGGCCGGGAGAAAGTCAGATCTTGAGGATGCGCAGGACGCCTATACGGCAGCGCTTGCGGATCTTGCCATTGCTAAGGACAGAGAGAAGGCGGCTTCATCGAAGTCCGGTATGGATCATGGCCCGCAGCCCTCTGTAAAAGCTGCCGGATATCAGCGCAGGACGGCCCATCCGGCCACCGGAGACAGCTCGAACGTAATGAAGCTTATGGCCGAATTCATCACAAGCGCAGGCCTGATGTCATTTTTCTTCAGGAAGAGAAAGAAGGAGACACAGGAGTACAGGTAAGACCGGATCTTTAAAGATGCGGCCGGAGGCAGACCGGTCAGGGTCTGCCTTCTTTTTAAGAAAATCATAATTGAACAGGGGAGGAAGAATGAACAAAAAGATATGTGCAAAGTGCGGAAGAGAAGTGGATGACAGTAACGTATTCTGCCCCTGCTGCTGAAACAGGTTCGAGGCAGAAAGTACAGAGGAAATGTCTGCGGAGGAAAAGCCTTCGGAGGATAATCCCGCCGGTGAAAAACCTGCAGAGGAGAAGAGCGATGCAGAGAGCAGAAAGCCGGATAAAGCTGCGGTCTGTAAAAAAGCTATTCCCACAGCGGCTGTCCTTATTCTCTGCCTGTGCGTCTTTGCGATCATCCGGAGCATGCCTGTTACTCTGAAACTGAGCGACTATACCACCCTTACAGTGGAGGGCTATGACGGGATCGCTTCTGCCAAAGTGGATTTTGATTCGGATGCCTTTAACCGGGACGTTAAGGAAGCCATGCAAAAAAAAGGGACCGACAGGCTTCTTGAAGCAGCAGGCGATGAGGATTCTGTCCTCGACAATGACATTCTGGAAGATTTACTGTTCGCCTCCTATGCCGATTCGTTCCTTTCCTGGGACCTGAATAAATCTTCAGGCATATCCAACGGAGACGAGATCGAGCTGACCTTCCGGTACGATAAGGAACTTCTGGAAAAATTCAGGATTCAGCTGGAAGGAGATACCATATCCATGACAGCGGACGGACTGCCCGAAGTGGGCGTCATGGATCCTTTTGAAGGACTGGAAGTCACCTTCAGCGATATCGAGCCGAATGGCAAAGTTACCGTAACAAACGGAGACGACAGGATGGTATACAGGACAGACAGAAATAATGAAGTATCCAACGGAGATACTGTCACGGTCACGGCAGATTACAGGACCTATTCGGAGGAGCAGTTCGCCGAAATGTATGGCGAGATAGCATCTCCCCTGGAAAAGACCTATACGGTAGAGGGCCTGGACAGCTATCTGTCTTCCTTCGATCAGCTGACAGAGGCATTTCTGGAGACACTGGATAAACAGTCCAGGGATGTCATTGCCCAGTCCATCTCTGACAACCGTAAGATCGAACAGAGCCAGTACAAAGGCGCAGACAGGACCGGCATGTATCTGCTGACAAAAAAGAAAGGGACTTATACCTGGAAAGAGAACCGCCTGGTCCTGGTTTATACGGTCCACTGTAAAATCGGTGAAAAGACATATGATTATTTCTATCCTGTTGAATACAGAAACATACTGGTCCTGCACGACGGAAAGATCAGTACCAATGTGATGAATTATGACAAGCCGGAAGGGGGACAATTCTTCGGGATCTATGGCGACGTAATCAAACTCACGGAGGAAATCTATGCCGTCGGCTTCGACACCATAGACCAGATCTTCAATAAGTACGTCGCTTCCCATGTTGAAGAATATAACTATCAGGAGCAGTTCCCCGGGGAGAAGGAAGAATGAAACTGTCCGGTCTGAAACAGTATGGAACTGTCAGGAACCTGATCCGCTCATGCGCTCTGGCTTCCGTGATATTTTTCTTTGTGCCGGCATTTTCAGTATCCTGTGCCGGGCATACGGAGACGGTGGGTGCCTCCCATATTCTGAAAGGGATCCGTTATAAAGGGTCGGAAATAATCCCGGCCCAGCCGGTCCTTCTGCTCCTTCTGCTCCTGCCTGTCCTCATTTATGGCGCCTGGCATATCAGAAGGTTCGGGGAAAGGACCTGCCTCCTGGTCTGTATGGGCTGCTCTCTGGGGGAGTTCCTGGGATGGATCCTTCTCTATTTACGGTGCAGAGACATGGAGGATTACGGGTTCAGAGTGACGGCGGCTCCTGCCTACTTTGCCGATCTTCTCTGGCCGGCTGTCATCTTCGTCCTCGGCCTGCTTATATGGACAGGAAGGCTTTCCGCGGATGACCATCCTGCTGAGATACTTCGGGAGAATCACAGGAAAGCGCTTCCTGTCACAAAAGCAGGACCGGGCTGGAAGTGTCCTTCCTGCGGCAGGGAAAATGAAGAAGGGCATGCTTTCTGCGCCGGCTGCGGGACAAAAAGAAGTACCCTTTCAAGGTGTCCTGCCTGCGGGGATGTCCTGGGGGAAGGAGCACTTTTCTGCGCTCACTGCGGAAAAGACCTGTCAGAAGGCTGAGCAGCAGGAATGTAATGGCAGCGGGGAGCATTACCCGCTGCCTTTTACGTATCCTGTTCCTGTATAATATAGGAGAACGGCTCTGACAAATGCAAAATATCAGATGGAATTTTCGTTACGGGAGAAAGGCATAAAGTGATTGAAGATAAAGACATTCGGAAAATATGGCCGGAATACTCTCTGGAAGAGGAGATCGGGAGCGGAGCATACGGCAGAGTCCTTCTGCTTTCCGGGCCGCAGGATGAAAATGAGCCGCAGTACTATGCGGTAAAATGTGTCCGCATTCAGCCGGACAGGCATGCAGCAGGAGGGCCTGATGTCGGCGGGGCGGATTATGACGGAGCATATGAACAGTTCGTGGAATATTCGCTCAGAGAAGTGAAAATCATGAAATCCCTGAGTGATTCCGAGCACATTGTCAGGATCCTGGAGTACAGGATCTGCAGACATCCGGAGGAATACGCGCTGGATCTTTATATCCGGATGGAGTATCTTACTTCGCTGCCGGAATATCTGACTTATAACGACGCGGACGAGGCATCGATACTGAAGATGGGGGCGGATATCTGCCTTGCCCTGGAAGACTGCGAAAGAGCCGGAATCCTGCACAGAGATATAAAACCGGAGAATATTTTTGTGACGGAAAGCGGAGCGTATAAGCTGGGCGACTTCGGGATGGCAGGCTATGTGACCCTGACGGAAAATGAATATGTCCGGATGGGCACGTTCCAGTATGCCGCTCCGGAAGTATACCGCAGGGAGAAAGCAAACGGCCTGTCTGACCAGTATTCCCTGGGGATCGTCCTTTACCGTCTTCTGAACAGGAACCGCCTGCCCTTTCTGGGCGACAGCACCGTACGCATGATGGAAGAAAGAGAAAAAGCCTTCAGGTACAGGATGGAGGGCAGAGAACTTCCGCCGCCCGGAGATGCCTCTCCGGCTGCTTCGGCAGTGATCCTGAAGGCATGCAGTTTCTCTCCGGGGCAGAGATTTTCCTCTTTTTCCGAGTTCAGAAGATACCTGAACGATCCGGAAAAATATATCGAAGAGCAGAAAAGAAAAAAACGGATCATAGACAGGATCTCGATCCTGCTCTGGAGCCTGGCGTTTTGCCTGCTCCTTGTGACTGCATGGATCTTTTTCGGAAAGCCCCGGACAGGGGAAGGCGGCCCTGTATATGAAAATGCGGAGGCGGGATCTGGCTCCGGAGAAGCCGCCGGGGAGATGGAGGCAGATTCTCTGACGGAAGGCCCCGGTGCGGCAGGCTATGAGGAAATGACATGGCATGATGAAGTTCTGAAAGAAGCTTTACGTAAGGAATGCGAAACATACATGATACCTTTTACGGAAAGAAACCTTATGAAGATTGATTACCTTGATCTGAGCAGTCTTCCGATCAGGGACTTTCAGGATCTTTCAAAGTGCAGAAACCTTATGACTCTGAATCTTGATCAAACAGACTTTTCCGATATCAGCATCCTGCAGGATATGTCTGAAATGACATCTTTATCAATCAATGGATGCCCGGTAAAGGATCTGACCGGCATCGGAACGTATATGCCGATGCTGGAAAGTCTGGAGGTTTCGGATACACTCATCAGAGATCTGAGCGGCCTGGAGGGCCTGACGTGTCTGAAGTGCCTGTACCTGCGGGGAACGGATGTGAGCGATCTGCGGACTCTGTCTCCGGATGTATACAGTACTCTGGAGAGACTGGATATTTCTGGAACAGATATCGAAGAATCCCGTTATATCGGTGCACTGAAATTTCTGACGCATCTGGATATATCTGATACGAAAATATCCAGTCTGGATTTCTGCAGATATATATCCAGTCTGGATACTTGTCTCATGCGGAATACGTCCGTTACGGACCTGTCCCCTCTGGCGGATGCTTCCAGCCTTGCCGCTCTGGATTTAAGAGGGAATCAGATCACAGACTTTGGCCCCCTGGAGGGACTGAATCTGCAGGACCTGATCGTATCTCCCATACATCTGCCGGATATCACCTGGCTGCTGGACAGCGGACAGCTGCTGTCCCTGGACCTCTCCCTTCTGCAGGGGATGGATCTGGATGAGGTGGTGAGGGCCCTGAAAGGAACCTCTGTAAGGGATCTGTCGCTGGCGGGATTTCAGTCCGATTCATTCAAAGTGCTCCAAGAGCTTGACCAGCTGGAAGGGCTTTCGCTTTCCGGCTCCAATGTTAAGGACCTGTCATGGATCCGGGGCATGAACATCAGGAGGCTGGATCTGTCAGATACGGATCTGGCCGCAGAGGATATGAGCGTTTTAGGCGGGGCAGGCTTTGATACTCTGGACATTTCGGACACCCGGATCGAAGACCTCTCCTGGGTCGGGGAACTGCAGTATCTGCATTCGTTTTATCTTGCAGATATTCCCGCAGCAGATCTGAAGCCCCTGGCGTCCCAGTTATATCTGGCGGTCCTGGATCTGTCGGGGACCGATGCGGAGGACTATATTTTTCTGGAATATTTAAACCCTGATCTTATCGGGACGGAGAATGTTCCCCGGTCATGTATCGATACGATTTTTTCCATAGGAGGAATCACCTGTACCGGACGCCTTGAAAGCTGTATTTATGCGGGCCGTTATTATGGTTATAATCCGTGGCAAATATAACCTGCATGGATTTTAGGAAAAAGATGGGGCAGTTCTCATCGGAAAGGAAAAACAGAACAAATGGAAAAAAGATATAAGATCATGAAAAGAATGCTGGCCATGGCGCTGGCAGTATTATGCATGTCCGGATGCGGCGCCTTAAGGGAAGAGCCGGTAAAGCCCCCGGAAAGCGAAAGGACCGAAGAGAAAGAGGAAGCAAAAGATCCGGAGGCAGAAGTGTCTGAAGATCGGAAAGAGCAGGGAGAGAAGGAAAAGGATCCGGAATCTGCAGCGGATAACAGGGAGGAGAAAGTTCTCTTTACGGAGGAAGCAGAAGAAGAGATGATACCCTATATAAAAACTGCGGCAGGTACTTACTCTCTTAATGAATGCCAGAGTATTCCCACGATTCAGGAGGCCGGTGTATTCTGGTGCACTCTGTTTAACTATTACACTGTCACCGGGCAGAAACGGAGCCGGGAAAACTATGATTTTGCAAAAGACAATGTCCTGTTTCCCAAAGAACTGGTGGACATGATCGCGTACCCTCTGTTTCCGGATTACAGGGGAGAAGTTCCGACGGACAGTGACATATATATCGGGGAAACGGAAGACAGCTATGTGATCCATGCACTGCAGGGAACTGCATTCGATTTTGAGATAGAGAAGGAGAAAGAGAATCCGGAAAAAGGGGAAATAGCTTTCAGGGTGAAAGTTACGGACTGGATGGAAATGTCAGCTTATTACAGGATAACGATCATGCCCAATCAGTATGTGGCAGAAAATGGTATTGACGCGCCTGCATATACGATCTGCAGAGTGGAAGATCTTGGAGAATAATGATGGCATATGCGTCGGAGCAGCCATAGAAAAAAGTGCCGGGTCCCTTCATGGCGTTTGAAGGGATCCGGCATTTTAATGAGGAAATTTCATTTTTCAGCAGCCTGCTTTTTCCTAAGGAAGGAGAATGGCCCATGCTTCGTTCAGCATCCCCTTAAAGAAGCTGCCTCAGGTCAGAAATGACAGGAGGGATAAAGCCAAGGCCTTCCGCAAGGCTGGCGCACTTTTCCGGGCTGTTCCCGTCGGTATTAAGAAAGATCCCGTCCACGCCGCATTCCGCGGCGATCCGCATGTCGGAGCCGTATTCGTTGCCGATCATGACGCATTCCTTAGGGTCCAGGTCATAGGCGGCAAGAAGGTCCTTCATGAAGGCGGGGTCCGGCTTTCTGATCCGGCGGTCCGAGGAGATGAAGATGCCGTCGAAGATATCCCAGATCCCCTTTACCTTCATTTCCGGCTCTGTAAAGACTCTCTGGGCGTTGGAGAGCAGGTAGATCCCCCGTCCCTTTTCCTTCAGCTCTGTGAGGGCCGGCAGGGTCCCGGGGTAGAGGCCGTAGCGGAACCTGGACAGGATGCGGAAAAAGCGGGCCGTATCCGTGACCCACTGGTCCATGTCCGAAATGCCCTCTCTTTTTCCGCCCAGAAGGTCCAGGAAGACCTCTGCGATATCGATCTCCGGCCAGTCCGTTCCCAGCTCCCTGCCCAGGAGAGCGTCCTTTTCCCGGCAGATCCTTTCATAGGCCCCGCGCAGGCTCTCTCCCGTGTAGGAGGTGCCGAAGCAGTTGTAGTATTCTGCCATTTTCTTCCAGAAATAGGGCCA
>ODAJ012137655.1_pt1 | contig 20003 bp, 19 predicted proteins | sample 1539241 | NCBI WGS metagenome assembly ODAJ01 (sample SAMN02144231, study PRJEB22623) | gut metagenome | biome: sheep rumen | host: Ovis aries | place: New Zealand | reverse complement strand
AAGCCGTAAAACTTCGTCATAACATCGGCTTTTTCCGCCGCACCTATGCAGTGTGTGCGTGTGAAAGACGATTTACAGTCCACAATACCCGCAAAAAAGAGGGCAATATCGTGTATCTGCTCATCGGTGTAATCCTTTTCGCCCACACCCGTCATATCACGCAGCAGTTTTTCCGCGCCGTACTGCTGAAATCTTAAAAAATCCTCGAATTTTATACCTTTTTTGAAAAGTTCCACACTCTCTTTTGAGAACATTTTGCCCGAAAGCGAGCATATCCTCTCATACATCCCCTCAAACTCACGTTCGGTCAGCGTGTTTATGTTCCAGATAACGTCTATGGTGTCCGCAAGATGCACGATCTGCGATTTAAAGTTGGTCTCGGCGGCAGTTTTTTTGAACGGTCCCGTTCCGTCCGCATTTTCATGGTGGTAGAGTATAACATTTTTAACATCCGTGCCGAAAGGGATAAGCGCGATATTGCGCTCGCCTGCCGCAGAATGACGGCTTCCGCTGATAAAGCATATATAATCGTCGCCGTTGAGGAGGTCTGCGCGCTTTTTCAGCTCATACACATCAACAACATTGCCCGCACTGAATTCCTCGCGTGCATATTCGGTAAAAGCGTTGTCATGCAGCATAGCAACACAGGCAAGGTCGGAGAGCTCCTCGCCCTCAAAGCCTGCGGCAATGCCCATAAGCGCAGTCATATAAGCAACGTGCTTGCCGTGATCGGATTGCACACCCGTCATTTCATGCTCGACAATATCCAAAGCCTCGGAAAGCGAAAAAAGCATATCGGTAAGGTTAAGCTTCATTCTATCACCCCTTTTTGTAAATACAAGAAAAGTATAACATAAAATCAAAATTATTTCAATAGAGTTGATTTTATTTTTAGTGAAACGCTGATATTACAAAATCTCTTTAATTATCCATACGTTGACCCCTGTCCCCGTAAAAATCTTTTTTGGAAAAGCACACAAAGCCCGCCTTTTTCATATATTAGCAGTAACAAAAAACGGGGGTCACCTATGTTTTTGTTGATGCTCAAATACTTTTTTGTGTTTTCTTATGCGGGCGGAGGCGGTTTTCCCAAGCCCCTGACCGCGGCGGAAGAGAAATTCTGGCTTGAAAAGCTGAAAAGCGGCGATACGGCGGCGCGCGACAAGCTGATAGAGCACAATCTGCGGCTTGTGGCGCACATAACAAAAAAATATGCAAATTACCAAAAAGAGTCCGAAGACCTTATATCGGTAGGCACGATAGGTCTTATAAAAGCCATATCCACCTTTGACCCCGACAAAGGCAGCAAGCTTGCCACCTATGCCGCGCGCTGCATTGAAAACGAGATACTGATGTGCATACGCAGCGTAAAAAAATACCGTTCGGATATAAGTTTGCAGGACCCCATAGGCACGGACAAGGACGGAAACCAGGTAACTTTGCAGGATAAGATAGCGGACGAATCGAAAAGCATAGAGGACAGGATAGAAGACAAACTGCAATTGCAGCAGGTAGCACGGAAAATGGGCGATGTACTGACCGACAGGGAGCAGCTGATAATATGTCTGCGGTACGGTCTGCAAACGGGCAGAGAGGTGACACAGCGCGAGATAGCCTCCATGCTTGGCATAAGCCGAAGTTATGTATCCCGTATCGAAACACGGGCGCTTAAAAAGCTGAAAGACGGGCTTTGAGCCTACACTGCCCTATGCTCGTCTGCAAAGGCAAAGACCCTGCGCCAATAATTAAAACTGTCGATATAGGCACTCACGCCGTGCCCTGCGCCTTTTATTACGGCAATTTCTTTGGGACAGTCGGCGGCGTTGTAAAGCTCATAGACCATATAGGTCGGCACGATATTGTCCGCACTGCCGTGGATAAAAAGCACGGGTGTTTTTGAGCGTTTTACGTACCGAACGACATCCGCATCCTTAAAGCTCAAACCCGTTCTTTTGCGGTACATTTTATCAAGACTTGCAACTATGGGCGCAGTCGGCACACGGAACATACTGCCTATCTGGAAACGGAAAATATCCCTTGCGGTTGTAAAGCTGCAATCGCTTACGATACAGCTTACATTTTGCGGCAGATCTTCCGCACCCGAAGCCATAAGCACGGTAGCGGCGCCCATTGAAACACCATAGAGCATTATATCCGCACCGCCGTCAAGCTCGGCTATGCGCTTTGTTATCTTCACTATATCCTTGTGTTCGTACTGTCCGAGACCTATCACCCTGCCGTAGCTGCCGCCGTGACAGGGAAGATCGGGCACAATAACATTATAGCCGTTTTCATAGAGTTTTTTGGCGCAGGCAAGCATGGAGCGGCCGTTGCAGCCGTAGCCGTGCACAGTCACAGCCCAGCGGCGGCTTTTTTCGAGCCTGAAAATGCGCAGATAGACATTTCTGCCCGACTCGCCGCGTATATACGCAGTCTGCGGCTTTACCGCGGCATACCAGCGTTTTATATTTTCTATTTCATCTTTCATAAGGAAAAGGGCATTAAGCTCGTTTGAGATATTGTTGCAGTTAAACAGAAAAGCCTTGCTGCCGCGGCAAAGGCAAAGGCGGTAAATATAGTCGATGGCGTGGATATATTCGCGGTAGATAAGGCAGGCGGCAGCGGCGCCGAGAGAAACAGCAAGGTATTTTTTCATAACAGCCTCCCGTGGCAAAAATATTTGCTTTAGTATCTCCGCGCGAACAACATTTTATTCATCCGCCGAAATATCCATATAAAGATAACCCAGATCGTTCGATATGCCCTCCGAAAGATGTGCAAGGTCGCCGTCGCCGCTCAAAGTAAGCCCGATAAGCAGGTTACGGTGGTTTTTGTCAAGGTCGTCACGCTTATTTTTATATATGCCTTCTATCACATTATCACCTCCCAAAAGCTACATTTTTAGTTTATCCGCACACACGCCCGATATGCTTGAAAATAATTGCCTGACAATGCGTTAGTCTAATTGCGAAAACTTTTACTTTTTGCCGAAAGGTGCCGAAAACAAGCATATTTTGCTTTAAAATCCTAATTGACATTTGGCGGTAAATGTGGTATTTTAAGTATGTAGACGAAATAAGGCAGAATTTACCACCTTATGAGTTTGGATTATTAGTTTTAGGAGGATTTTTTTAATGAAACAGGGTATTGTAAAATGGTTTAACGCAGACAAAGGCTATGGTTTCCTTTCTGTTGAAGGCGAGAAGGACGTTTTTGTTCATTTTTCCGCTATCAACTCCGAGGGCTATAAGACTTTAGAGGAAGGTCAGAAGGTCGAGTTTGATCTTGTTGACGGTCCCAAGGGTCCCATGGCTGCAAATGTTGTTCGCTTATAAGATATATTTTATAAAAACAGTTTCAAAAAGGGATTGTCGCACTTATACGACAATCCCTTTTTATATGTTTTTTCTGTCTTGTCTTATCGGGAAATTTTTGCGTATTTCCTTTATTTTAGCGGTATCGGCTTCAAAGCCTATGATGTGTTGTGTATGTTCCGCGGCGGTCACAAGGCTGCCGTTTGCATCGAAAACAGCGGTATTGCCGTAATCTTTGCCTGCACGGTTTATGCCTGCGACATAGGCCTGATTTTCTATCGCGCGCGCCTTTAAAAGCGTGAGCCAATGGTCTTTGCGCGTGACGGGCCAATTTGCGGGCACTGCCATTACATCGTAATCACCGCCGAAGATATAGGGGAAGCGCAGGTCATAGCAGATAACTACGCCGAATTTTACGCCCTTATACTCAAAGCGGCACAATTTGCTGCCGCCCTCGAAGTATTTATCCTCATCGGCAAACGAGAACGGGTGTATTTTTGCGTATTCGGCTAAAAGTGCACCGTTTTCGTCAAGGACGGTATACATATTGCGCGCCTTTTCGCCTGCGGCTTTTGTCCAGCCGAAGCCAATGGCGATATTATTCTCTTTTGCAATGTCTTTAAAGAGGTTTACGGTCTCTCTGTCGGTCTCCTTTGTTTTTTCGGTATTCATTGAAAAGCCCGTAAGCGACATCTCGGGCAGGAATACAATGTCGTATCCGTCTTTTGCCGCAGTCTTTACAAGGCTTTTGGCGGAAACAAAGGTGCTTTTTTTATCCTCAAAATTTATCGCAAGCTGTGCCAAAGCAATTTTCATATTATCACCATCCCAAAAACAAAAACCGGGGGTTGCCGAAAAGCAACCCCCATTTTATTAGTTAATATTTTGTATCATTAATTTAAAGGCTGGTCGGAACCGCCAAATGATACGGTATTGCTGTCATTCTTTTTAACCTTAGTGAGGTCAAGAACAGATGAAATACTAACTGCGTTTGTCATATCCTCGCTGCTGAAAACTGTGAAAGCAGCTTCGGGTTTTGCATATGTTTTCTTCATTATACTTCAAACTCCTTTCGATCAGCCTACAGTTACAGTAGCGTTGTTTGAATTAAGGATGTAAATATCACCGTTTGTTGTAACGGCTGCGGATCTAACTTTGAACTTATCGGGTACGTTGTCAATGTAAGAAACGGAGTAAGCCTGAGCATTTGTTGAACCCTTGATCTGGTAAACGCTCTTGCTTGTTGCGGTACCTATATAGTTGTTGTCCATATCAAAGATAGCGAAACCAACGCCGTCTAAAGTTTCCTTGTATTCTTCGTTGAAATCACCGATAAGCTGGTAAGAACCTCTTACTTCGCTGCCCGATAATTCGCTGTTGAACTTGTTGATGTTTGCCCATCTTGTTGAAAGGTAAACCTTGTTTTCAACGTCAACGCCTACAAGCCAGTCAGCTGTCTTGATAGTATCGGGTGTTGCGCTTGCCTCGGAAGAGTCGTAGCCGTTCAATACACCACCCTCGATAAGACCGTTGTCGTCTGTGTAGCTGTTAACTATACACTGTGTTGAGCTTGCAGGTGCGGAACCGTTGCCCCATGCACGGCCTAAGTATGCCTTGCTGTTCCAAGCTGCGTCTGTGTAGCCGCCTGTCTGCTTTGCAACGAACTTGTCGGCAAGCACTATGTCAAGGTCATTAGCTTCCATTACTGTAACGAGACCGTCGGTACGGCACTGGGGAACAAGGAAACGAGCATCGCTGTCCATGTTGATGACCCATTGACAATCGTTCATTTCAACGTTGCCGCCGCCGCATACAACATCCTGGAAACCGTAAATATTACATCCGTTGAACATCCACTGATCTGTACAATTGCTCTTACCTGTGTAGATAGTGTCTCTTGTTGCAACTATGTCACAATCACTTACAGTGATAGTGTTGGCAGACTTATCATAGCAGGAAGAAAGTGCCGTAGCATTCTGAACAACGCCGGGGATATTGGCCTCGGCATAGTTGCCGATTACAAGGTTACTAAGAATTACCTCGGCTTTTTCGGCTCTTATGGCAAGTGTATCGCCGTGGAAACGTGTCTTGTTGTTGTCGTCGTTGCCCTGCTGGTTGTCATCATAGCAGATAACAGGCTTTTCGTCGCCGTAGCCTACAAGAGCCATGCTCTTTGTGATAGTAATAGGTTCATAGTATTCACCGGGTGCAACAAGTACAACATCGCCCTCCACTGCCGCATCAACAGCTTCCTGAAGGAATGAGTAAACAGTGCAACCTTCTTCGGGCTCGAAACCTACAAATTTAACATTCGGATGATCCTTGTATTCCGCGGGAATAGCAGGAAGAGTTGCCTTTGTTGCTGTGATAGTATCGGTCAAAGCGCCCTTAGAGGGTGAATATGTATCCTTGTCAAGTGTGTAGCCGGGTACTGTAACGGAGTAGTCGCCGAATACAAGGTTGAACTTTGCAAGACCGTTTTCGTCTGTAAGCACCTTTTCCTTCTTGGGTGTGTAGCCCTGATAGTGGTCAAGAACTACGCAGGCATCCTTGATAGGATTGCCGTTGGAATCTTTAATGTAAAGACCTGCATCGGCTGCGATAACTTCAAGGTTAACTGTACTGTTATATGTACCGTCGGCATCTGCCTTGAATGTGCCCTGATATGTTACGCCGTCCTTAACAACGGTGAATGTGTAGTCATATGTAGCAAGACCATCGAAGACATATCCGCCAGATGAACCTGTATACAAACTACCGGGAACAAATTTGAAGCCCGAGCCCGCAACTTCAACAGGCTCCGTTACTGCTTCGCCGTCAAGTGTAAATGTAATTTCAGGAGTGATAGCCTTTGAACCTGCTTCAACCTTGATACCGAGGAAGTTATCGTTTGTGCCCTGGCCGCTGAAATATGCAACCTGGTTGCCCTCTATATCTGCAGAAACAGAGCCCGTGCCTGCGATACCGCCAAGGATAGTAGCGGGACCCTGCTCTACATTGGTGCTGCCAAGTGTTACATTGGGAGAATCTGCCGTGCCGCTGTCAAGGAAAAGCACATGGTTACCGCCCGAAGCGTAAGCAGTGATCTTACAAGCCTGCTTTGAAACTACCTTATAAGCAACACGATGATTGCTTGAAAGCTTGAATGTGCCGAGGTTTGTTGCGGGGTCGGAAGCGCTGTTTGTCTGTTTAGCCTTTGTGTTAACACCGCTTGTTCTTACCTTGCTTGTGAAAGCAACATCGCCGAAAGTAAGGTCAGCGGGGTTTTTGCCTGCTGCGATAAGGTCATCATTTGCAGGGTCAAACTGAAGTTTCTGACCTGCGTAAACAGCAGCATAATCATTCTCAAAAATAAGAGTATCAGCCTCAACAGCAGCATCGGACATGAAAATCATATTATCGACAACAGTGCCGTAATCTGTCTTGTCGCCTACTGCTTCAAGATAGTCCTCAACCATAGTTTCCGCAGCATCGGATGAGCTGCTGTCGGCAGTAACAGCTTCGCCGCTGACTACCGCATCGGCCTCTTCAACTACATCGTCTGCAAAGATAGTAACGTTGTTATATGACATTGAAGACATTAACATTGTAACTGCAAGCAATGAGCTGAGAGTTCTCTTTTTTGCATATTTTTTCATAAAAAATTTCCTCCTTCGTTATTTTATGAAACACGCAAAGCTTATTTTTGCTTTGTATATTTTAATATAATTATATACCGTCCGAAACAAAATTGCAAGCAAAATTAAGTGAAAATATCAAAAAAATGTAATCAAACTGTAATATTCGGCGGTTTATATGAAATCCCGCGAATAAAATTGTGAAGTTTGTACAAAAAAGCGCCGCATCACCCGACTCGTTTTTTGAGCAGGGGAAATGCAGCGTTTTCCATTACATCATATTGTTTTACCGCTTATTTCTTTGCGAAAAAGCCTTTTATCACATCCAAAAGACCGCTGTTCTTCTGGATAGATGCGATAATATCGTTTATATCCTTGCCTGCAAGGTTATCCTTTACCGCCTTTATAACGGTGTTTACAAGTTCATCGGGAAGATCGACACCGAGGATGGACTCAATGGTCTTTACGGGGTCTGCCGCAAAAGCCGTTCTCTTTGTTTCGTCCTGCGAAATGGTGATAACCGCGTTCTTGATTGCATTTACATCAATTTTATCCATAAATATTACCTCCTGTGAGCGGTGCTGCCGCATGATTTGGTTTTATTTTACCATAACAGACGAAAAATGTCAATCGGATACAAAGTTTAAGTTTGAGTTTCACCATAAAACAATTGACATTTCCCAAAAAAGTTAGTATAATAATATATGTCCTGTGCTAACCGGGGAGATAGCGGTGCCCTGTCGCCTGCAATCCGCTTCAGCAGGGGTTATGCCTTAACCGAGGCTTTTGTTTGTGCAGTCTGCCCGTTGTAAGTGGTGTTGATGCCTGAGTCTTGCGCAATAGGAACTTGTGAACCGTGTCAGATCCGAAAGGAAGCAGCACTAAGCAACCATTCTTATGTGCCGTAAGGTCGCTTGGGCGGAGCTAACTGCTGCGGTAACGTGCGGAAATAACTGTCGGAGTTGGGCGCACAGGATTTTTATTTTTTGATTTGATCGGCATTTCCCGATCGGCATTTCTATAGATGATTTTAACAGATTAGGGGCAAATCGCCTATTATGATTTTCATAATGCGACAGCCCCTTTTAAGTACAGGGATGATAATATGGCATACAAGGCGCTTTACCGCCGTTTGAGACCGCAGACCTTTGATGCGGTAGTCGGACAGCAGCACATTGTAAAAACGCTTAAAAACCAAATAGAAATAAAGCACATAAGCCATGCTTATCTTTTCTGCGGCACAAGAGGCACGGGCAAGACATCAATGGCAAAGATATTTTCACGCGCCATAAACTGCACGGGCGAGGGTGATACGCCGTGCAACAAATGTGAAAACTGTCTTGCGACACTTAACGGGCAGAATGTGAATGTTGTGGAAATGGATGCGGCAAGCAACAACGGTGTGGAGAGTGTGCGCGATATAATAGAAGAACTGAAATATCCGCCGAGCATCGGAAAATACCGTGTTTACATAGTGGATGAGGTGCATATGCTCACAACATCCGCTTTCAATGCGCTTTTGAAAACGCTTGAGGAACCGCCCGAACACGTTGTGTTCATACTTGCGACCACAGACCCGCAAAAGCTGCCCACTACGGTGCTTTCGCGCTGTCAGCGCTTCGATTTTCACCGTATAAGCGTTAAGGAAATGACAGAGACCCTTAAAGACTTTACAGACAGCGAGGGTGTCGATATAGATACCGAGGCTCTCGAATACATATGCGAGCTTTCGGACGGCGCAATGCGCGATGCTTTGAGTACGCTCGATATGTGTATGAGTTTTTACTACAACGAGCAGATAACGGCGGAAAAGGTGCGCGATATAACGGGCGCTTCCGACAGAAATGCGTTTTTCGACCTTACAAGGGCAATAGCGGCAAACGACAGCGCCGCAGCCCTTGACATGGTGAACGACCTTATGCTCAAAGGCCGCGATCTTCAGCAGTTCGTGAATGAATATATCCTGCATCTGCGCAATCTGCTTATCTCGATAACGGTAACGCAGACTTGTTCCGCACTTGATTATGCACAAAGCTATATAGACAGGCTGCGCGAACAGGCGGCAGAGCTTTCACCTGCATATCTGCTGGATCTGCTGAATTTGTTTTCGCAGCTTCAGGAAAATATAAAGAGTACACGCAATCCGCGTATACTGCTTGAAGTTACGTGTATAAAAGCCTGCTCGCCAATGACGGCGAACACAGATGCTTCGCTTGAAAAACGCATCATTAATATAGAAGAAAAGCTCGACAAGGGCGTACCTGCCGTATACACGGTGCAGGCAGCGGCGCAGCCCGTTCAGCCCGAAGCGCAAAAAAAAACGATAATTAAGGCTATACCCGATGATATAAACACCATTATCAAAAATTGGCAGGCCTTTATTGATTCGATAGACCCGAATGACCAGTTGGTAAAGACCGTGCTTGCATCAAGGGTGCAGCCCGCATTTTTAGAGGATAACTTCCTCACGCTTGTATGCGAGAGCCCGAGTGATTTTACCACCGTCACCAAAAAACGCGACATCATAAAGCAATATCTTGCAGATTTTTCGGAAAAGCAGTTTGAGATGCGCCCAATGAAGCAGGATGAATATGACAGGCGGCACAAAGAGCTTTACGGCGGCTCCGACGAGAGCATAAAATTGCAGAACGCAGAAGAAAGATTTAAAAACATAGATTTTGATATAGACTACAAATAAGAATTCAAGGAGGAAAAAACAATGGCAAAAGGACACGGCGGTTTTGGCGGAATGGGCGGCATGAATATGAACAACCTTATGAAGCAGGCGCAGAGAATGCAAAAGCAGATGGAACAGGCACAGCAGGAGCTTGAACTCAAGGAATTTGAGGTAACAAGCGGCGGCGGTGCTGTTAAAGTGGTTATAACAGGCAAAAAGGTGATAAAATCCATCGACATCAAGCCCGAAGTAGTCGATCCCGATGATGTGGAGATGCTTCAGGACCTTGTTCTTACAGCCGTAAACGAGGCTATAAGACAGGCTGATGATGCGGTAACAAGCACAATGGGCAATATCACGGGCACAGGCATTCCCGGCGGTCTTTTCTAAAACGGAGTTTTTGAAATGAACTACTACGGAGAGCATGTGACCAAACTTATAGAGGAACTCGGACGTCTGCCCGGAATTGGCGGACGCTCCGCACAAAGACTTGCTTTTCATATACTGAATATGCCGAAGGAAAATGCGCAGGCGCTTGCGGACAGCATAATGCAGGCAAGGGAGAAGGTAAAATACTGCTCGCGCTGCTTTAATCTTACCGATACAGACCCCTGCCCCATTTGCAGCAGCTCACGCAGGAACCCGAACCAGATAATGGTGGTGGAAAGTCCGCGTGATATGGCGGCATATGAAAAAACCAACGATTTCAAGGGCGTTTATCACGTTCTGCACGGACTTATAAGCCCAATGGACGGTGTAGGCCCCGAGGATATACGCATACGCGAGCTTATAAACCGCATAAACGACAAGACGGAAGAGGTAATTCTTGCGACTGCCTCGACCATTGAGGGCGATACCACGGCAATGTATATCGCGCGCCTTATAAAGCCGCTCGGTGTTAAGGTGAGCCGCATTGCAAAGGGTGTACCCGTCGGCGGTGAGCTTGAATATGTTGACCAGATAACGCTGGCGCAGGCTTTGAAAAGCAGGCTGGAAGTTTAAGAGGAAAGAAATTATGAAAGTTATTGAACCGTATTATGTAATTGAGGACGAGATAGATGCGGCACGCATTATGTCTACCATAGAGCGTGCGGGCAGGACCTGCTACAAAAGCGAGGGCAAGATGGGCGACGGCACGGCGGAAAAATTTATTGCCGCAATAATCAAGCGCGGACACGAAAGTGTGCTTGAACACGAAAAAATAACCGTGCGCTTTATCTGCGACCGCGGTGTTACACACGAAATGGTGCGCCACAGAATAGCAAGCTTTTCGCAGGAAAGCACAAGATACTGCAATTATTCGCAGGACAGATTCGGCAGCGAGCTGACTTTCATCAAACCCTGCTTCTGGAAAGAGGGCGAAGACGATGAAAAAATCAAGCTGTGGAGCGACACAATGGCGTTTATCGAAGAAAAATACAACAAGATGATCGAGCTTGGCGTAAAACCCGAGGAGGCAAGGAGCATACTGCCCAACAGCCTTAAAACGGAGATAGTTGTAACAATGAATATACGCGAATGGCGCCACTACTTCAAACTGCGCACCGCACCTGCGGCACATCCGCAGATAAGGGAAGTAAGCTGCAAACTGCTTGAAGAATTCAAGGAAAAATTACCCGTGCTTTTCGGGGATATATAATAGAAAGTTTATGCAAAAGACTGCATAAGGGACTGAAACATTGAGTATTATCATATTCTTAATGCGACAGCCCCTTTTTTAGTTTCCGAAAATTTTTCAAAAAAACTTGCCGATATTTCCTTTATGGGTTATAATTAAAAAAAGTGCGTTTTGATTGGAGGAATACGTATGATACAGGACATAGGTTCTCACACGTACACGGTCGCGTTTGAGCCGAGTGAGCCGACCAACGATGATATTTTGCTTATTTTCAAGGGGAACAGTGTTTTGGTGTTCGAGGAAGACGGCAGGATATGGTTTCCGACGGTAGGCGGTTTTGACCTTATGGGCGAGCCTGTTTTTCTGTTTAGGATAGATGATGCTGACATATATATGCAGGATGTGGATGCAGAGCTTGAATTTGAGGGCTGGAAGTTTGTGCCGCCCGAATACTTCCGTGATGCCCTGCCTGCGTGGAAAGCGTTTGCGGGCATAACCGCAGTCCAGCTGCACCGCTGGTATGACAACAACTGTTTTTGTTCACGCTGCGGCGGCAGGATGCTTTTGAGCCGTGAGGAACGCGCACTTGTGTGCGACACCTGCGGCAGAACGATATATCCGTCTATTGCGCCCTGCGTGATAGTTGCCGTAACCAACGGCGACAAGCTGCTTATGACGAAATACAACCCCAAAAACCACAAATACACACGTTATGCACTTATCGCAGGCTACAATGAGATAGGCGAAACGCTTGAAGACACCGTGCGCCGCGAAGTAATGGAAGAAGTCGGACTGAAAGTGAAGAACATACGATATTTCGGCAATCAGCCGTGGGCATTTACGGACACGCTGTTAGTCGGCTTTTTCTGCGAGCTTGACGGCAATGACCAAATAACCATAGACCAAGATGAGCTTTCGTTTGCGCAGTGGTTCACAAGAGACGAAATACCGAAGATGACATCAATGATAAGCCTGACAAATACGATGATAGAGCATTTCAGGACAGAGGGTCGGAGCAGACAATGAAAAAATTTCTTATAGACAGCCTTTCAAACTACATACGCACTGCAATGCTGATAAACGGCAGCCTTGTCGAGCTTATTATCGAGGATATAAACGACGAGCCGCGCGCAGGTGATATTTATGCCGCAAGGATAAAGGACATAGTGAAAAAACAGTACGCCTTTATCGACATAGGTGCGGAGAAAAACGGTTTTATGCAGCTTAACGGGCGGAATTTGCAGCAGGGGCAGGCGCTTACGGTACAGGTGGAAAAGCCCGCCATAGGCGAAAAGGGCTGCGCTTTGAGCCTTGATATTGCGCTTTCGGGCAAGCTTGCGGCGGTCACGAATGACGGCAAGCCCATAGGCGTATCCCACCGCATAACCGATGATGACACCCGAAAAAAGCTTACCGAAACGGCAAAAAGCGTTCTGCCCGAGGCTTTCAGCTGTGTAGTGCGCACCAATGCGGAAAAAGCATCTGTTGACGATCTTAAAGCCGAGATAACCGAGCTTTCGGCGAAGCTGAAAGATATATTGGAAAAAGGGCAATACGCAAAACCGCCCTGCCGCCTTTACAGGCAGGAGGACGATACACTGCGCCTTATACGCGACTGCTGCGCCGAGGGCGACGAGATAATAGTAAACGACAAGGCATATTTTGATATATTGAGTACGAAATACAAAAATGTGACCTTTTATGACAATGATATACCGCTGTTTTCCGAATACGGCATAGAAAGCAGGGTCGATAAGGTACTTGACCGCAAGATATGGCTTGACTGCGGCGGTTTTCTTATTTTTGACTATACGGAGGCAATGACGGTTATAGACGTTAACTCGGGCAAGTTCACAGACGGCAGGGATATACGCAAGACCGCCTTAAAGACCAATCTGCAAGCGGCAAAAGAGATAGCATATCAGCTGCGTTTGCGCAATATAAGCGGCATTGTTGCCATAGACTTTGTTAATATGAAGCACAAAGAGGATATTGAACTGCTTGAAAAGACACTGCGCGAAGCTTTGTCGCACGACAGGCTGAAAACGGTGTATTCGGGCATGACAAGTCTGGGTATAGCCATGCTTACACGGCAGAAGCAAAGTGCGCCCCTGCACTCTTTTCTGATGTGTCAGTGTGCGGCGTGCAAAGGCAGCGGCGAGACCAAAAACCGCCGCTATATATGCGGACGTGTACGGAATGATGTGATGAATATTTTTGCGCAGACCATATACAAGGGTGTTGTGATAAAAGCCGACAATACGCTTATTGCGCATATAAAGAAATACGCGGCACTTGACAGGCTTGCCGAAAAATACGAAAAAACTGCGGCATATGAGGTTATACACACCGCTGCTGCCGACTATTACGAGATAGAGATAATACACTGAACACGGAGCAAAAAAAATGAAAAAGCTGAAAATATTTATTATAATACTGCTTTTTGCCCTTTGTTTATGCGGCATTGTATATGCCTTATACGGCATTTTCACAGAAACGCGCGAGGTGGAGACCGCCGAGACCGTCTCCGCCGTATTTACGGAATTCTCCCCTGCTGATACGATAGAGAAAACGGAAAGCGGCAGCGCACTTGATGCGGTGATAGATGAATTCCGACCGAAGCTTACCGCAATGCAGGAGAAAAACAGCGATATTATCGGCTGGATATATATTCCGCAAACGCATATAAACTACCCTCTTTTGCAGGGCAGCGACAATAAGTATTACCTGACCCACGGTGCGGACAAAAGCAGGAGTGCGGCAGGCTCGGTTTTTATCGACCAAAACGGCTTTGCGGAAAACACAGTCATATACGGGCATAATATGGGACGCTCAAGCAATGTCATCTTTCACGATATAACTAATTTTTCGGACAAGGCATGGTTTGAAAAGGCACGTTTCGGCTATATAATAACCAAAGATGAGGTCATAAGGATAGACTTTTTTGCCTATGCGCTGACCCGACCCGAAACGAAGTTTTATGCGAATATCCCCGATATTGAGTTTATAAAAAACAATGCAATGTACTGCCGTGAATACAGCGGCGGCAGAGTGTTCACCCTGTCCACCTGCGCTTACGATTACAAGAACGCAAGGGCGGTGCTGATAGGAGAAGAAAAAGCACGTCAATAATACTATCGGTATTGCAAAGACACTTATTATTGTAAAAGCAAAAATTATCTGTTATAATTATAGTATAAAAAAAGAGGAGGACGGTTTTATGTATTACACCGATTATCATATGCACACAAGTTTTTCCGCGGACAGCGAAGCGCCAATGGAAGATATGATACGCGCAGCCATAGATAAAGGGCTGGAGGAGATAGCTTTCACCGACCATGTGGATTTTGACCCGCGCTACACTCACCCCGACTACAACCTTTATATACCCTATCTTGAAGAACTGAAATTCAAATACAAAAAAGACATCACTATCCGTCTGGGCATAGAAGTAGGGCTTGAAAACACCAAAGCCGATCTTGTCAATACTATAACGGCGGCTTTCCCGTTTGATTTTATAATAGGTTCATCACACAGCGTAAAGTGCCTTGACCTGTATTTTGACCAAAACGAGTATTTCTCGACACGCACAAAACAGGAGGCTTACAACACCTATTTTGAAGAGATGCTGCTGAATATTCGCACCTGTACGGACTTCTGCGTATACGGACACCTTGATTTTGTGTCGCGCTACGGGCTTTACAGCGACAACAGCGTGAATTATATGGAGTTTGCGCCGCTTATAGATGCCGTACTCAAAGAACTTATCGAACGCGGCAAGGGTATAGAGATAAACACTTCGGGCTACCGCTACGGCATTGACGGCTGCTATCCAAGCCTTGATATTTTAAAACGCTATAAGGCGCTCGGCGGCGAGATAATAACGGTAGGCTCCGATGCGCACTTTGCAAAAGACGTCGGCGACCACATAAAAGAAGCCTATGAACTGCTGCTTGCGGCAGGTTTCAGGCATGTTACCGTGTTTAAAGGCAGAAAACCGAGTTTTATAACCCTGTAAGGAGGCAATATGGCAACAAACACCTTTCTTTCGGGAAAGCACAAGCTTCTGTGCCTTATGAACTTTTTTATGCGCTATACGGACGAGGAACACGCCGTCAGCTCGCAGGAACTTATAGACTACCTTAACTCGCTCGGACTGACTGCCGAGCGAAAATCCGTATACAACGATATAGAAGCCCTGCGCCTTGCGGGTATGGATATCATCTGCAAGGGCAGACGAGGCGGCTACTACCTTGCAAACAGGGATTTTCAGCTGGCGGAACTTAAACTGCTTGTGGATGCGGTGCAGGTATCGCGCTTTATAACGCCAAAAAAGTCCGAGGAGCTTATAAAAAAGCTGTCTATGCAGACAAGCGTTTACAACGAGGGCGATTTCCGCCGCAATGTTGTGCTTGCAAACCGTGCAAAGACAGCAAACGAGCATATTTATTACAATATCGACCACATACACACGGCTATTGCAAACCGCACGGAGATAACATTCAAATATATGGAATGGACGCTTGATAAGGAACTTGTGGAAAAATCCCGTCTTTACCGTGTATCGCCGTGGCTTTTGGTATGGGATGATGAGAATTACTATCTTGTGGCATATGACAACGCTTCGGGCGAAAAGCGGCACTACCGCGTGGATAAGATGAAAGATGTGTGTGTGACGCGCGCAAAATGCAAGCACGATGATAAATACAGGTCTCTTGACCCGTCCGAATATGGCAAAGCCACTTTCAATATGTTCAGCGGCGACCAGATGAAGCTGAAAATAAGTTTCGACAACAGTCTTATAGGCGTTGTGCTCGACCGTTTCGGTACGGATATAACCGTTATGCCGTTAGACCGCGAAAACTTCTGTGCCTATCTCGATATTGATGTGAGCCCCAAGTTTTTCGGCTGGCTCGCAGGCTTCGGCAATAAGGTGAAAATACTTGAACCTGCCGCTGCCGCAAACGAATACAAATGGTTTATATTGGATATTCTGAAGAATTATCAATAAAAAAATATAACTCAAATAAAAAAATGGCCGAAAAGCCATTTTTTTATTGTTTATTTTTTTTGAAGTAAGCCCTTGTTTTCTTTACCACCACACCGTTCAGCGCAAACAGTGCGATCATATTCGGCAGAGCCATAAGGCCGTTGAAGATGTCGGCTATCGTCCATACCTCCGAAACGGTCATATACGGACCGATAAACACCGCAAGGATATAAAGCCAGCGGAATATTTTTATTGCCTTACCGTTTTTGCCGCAAAGGTATTCAAGACAGCGTTCGGAATAGTAGTCCCAGCCGAGTATCGTTGTAAAAGCGAAGAACACAAGGCAGAGCATAAGCAGAAATGCCGATATTTCCCCCGGGAAAGGCAGTCCCTTGTCAAAGGCATATGTTGTTATGCCAACGCCCACAAGTCCTGGCTGACTCCATGCATCGGTCATAACGATAGACAGGCCCGTCATTGTACAGATAAGAATGGTATCTATAAAAGTACCCGTCATGGACACAAGGCCCTGTCTCACGGGTTCCTTTGTCTGCGCCGCAGCCGCCGCAATGGGTGCGGAGCCGAGACCCGCTTCGTTTGAAAATATACCCCTTGCAATACCGTTTTGTGCCGCAGCGATAATACTGCCGACCGCACCGCCCGTTACCGCAGCAGGCGAAAAAGCACCTTTTACGATAGCGACTATTGCGGAGGGTATCTTATCCAGATTGCAGAGCACAAGCATAAGGGTAATTATTATATAGATGACAGCCATAAGCGGCACTACAAGCTGCGAAACGCCCGCTATACGCTTTATGCCGCCGATAAGCACAAGTGCGACAAGAAAACTCAGCACGATCGAAGCTATGACCACGGTTATGGAATATTCGCCTATATGCGGTATCACAACGGTATGCATCATATTCGGGTCGAAAAAGTTGTTCACGGCAGAAGAAATGCCGTTCACCTGCGAGAATGTGCCTATACCGAGTATACCTACGCAAACACCGAAAAAGGCGAAGATTTTTGCAAGCCATTTCCACTTTTTGCCCATACCGCGCTCAATATAGTAAAACGGACCGCCGAGAGCGTGTCCCTCGTCATCCACGGTGCGGAAATGCACGGCAAGCAGACCCTCGGCATACTTCGTTGCCATACCGAAAAATGCCGCAAGTTCCATCCAGAAAAGCGCGCCCGGGCCGCCCGCTGCGATCGCCGTTGCGACACCGACTATATTGCCCGTGCCTATGGTGGCCGAAAGCGCGGTACACAGCGCCGCAAAGGACGTCACCTCGCCCTTGCCGCCTTCCTCGTTTTTTAACATATATTTAAGGGCGAGGGGCAGTCTTCGCACCTGCAAAAGTCCGAGCCTGACCGTAAGCATGATGCCGCCCGCAAGTATGATCGCCATAAGCGGCGGTCCCCATACAAAGCTGTCTATCTTTGTCAGTATATCGCTGAATGTCATTGTTTAGTTTCTTTCCTTTCAAGAGAAGTGAGCTCCAGCGCGCCCATATTGTTTTTGAGCGTTACCGTGCCGACCGCTTCCTCGCGTGTATCGGGCATGGTAAGCTTCACTCCCTCAATTTTTTTATCTTTTAAAACCGTCCTTACAAAATCCTTGTCTATCTCGACACCGTGACTTTGCAGAACGTCTTTCCATATGGTAAATTTGCAGCCGTTGCGCCAATTTGTACAGTAATAGCCCCTGCTGTTTTCAAGCACTACACCGCCGCAGTTCGGGCAGATGCCGAGTATCTTGTCGGATACCGTGCGTTTGCCGCCCCTGCCGACACGTTCCGCAGGGAACTGCACATTGGTTTGGCTTTTATCCGCATTATCCACCAAAAAGCAGACATAGCGGCGGATGCTTGCCATAAAGCGTTCTGGCTCCATTTTGCCCTTTGCTATGGAAGAAAGGCCTTTTTCCCACTTGCCCGTAGTCTCTGCGGAGCGCAGCTCGGGCGGACAGACGGAAATTAACTTTACCGCCTTTTCCGTAGGCACAAGCGCCTTGCCGCTGCGTTTTACATAGCCGACCTGAATAAGCCTTTCTATTATGGCAGCTCTTGTTGCGGGCGTACCGAGACCCGAATCTTTAAGCTGCTCTTTCAGCGCCTCGTCCTCGACAAAACGTCCCGCATTTTCCATAGCGGAAAGCAGAGTCGCCTCATTATACGGCTGCGGCGGCTTTGTCTTTTTCTTGTTGGCTTTTATCGCCTTCAGATCAAAGGTATCGCCCTGTTTCACATCGGGCAGTACAACTTCTGTATCTTTTTTGCCTTTTTTCTCCTTATCGGCACGTTCAAGTGCTTTCCAGCCCATAGCAAGCACAGTCGTGCCGCGTGTGACGAATTTATCAACGGCCGTATCCGAATTTATATCGGTAACTATTTTTGTGGTACTGTACACATAATGTGGATAGAACACCGACAAAAAGCGGCGCACAACAAGGTCAAAGACCTTTGCTTCCCTGTCGCTCAATCCGTCGGTGCGCAGCCTGCCGTTTGTGGGGATAATAGCGTGATGATCGCTTATTTTGGTATTGTCTACTATACGCTTTGTTATAGGCAGTTTCTGCAAAGAAGTCACATAATCGGCCATTTGGCTGTATTCATTTATGCCCTGCAATTTCCGCGCGATCTCCGTCAGCTGCGGTATCATATCATCGGAGAGATAGCGGCTGTCTGTACGCGGATAGGTGATAAGCTTGCGTTTTTCGTAAAGATCCTGTGCGGTATTGAGAGTTTCCTGCGCCGACATACCGAATTTTTTATTGCAGTCGCGCTGCAATTCTGTCAGGTCGTACAAAAGCGGAGGCGGCGTTTTCTTCTCCTCCTGCTCGACAAGGCTGACAACGCCCTGTTTGCCCTTGACGCGGGCGATTATCTCATCCGCCGTTTTTTTCTCGAATATCTTGGTATCGTTGTTGTTTTTCTCATCGAACCACAAGCCCGTATATGTACCGAGATCCGCTTCAAGTTCCCAATAATCGCGGCTTTCAAAACTGTCTATCTCCTGCTGGCGCGCAACTATTATCGCAAGTGTGGGTGTCTGCACCCTGCCTATGCTCAAAAGCACGTTGTAGCGTATGGTAAAGGCGCGGCTTGCATTTATGCCCACAAGCCAATCGGCTTCCGAACGGCAGCGTGCGGATTGATAGAGTTTGTCATATTCCGCACCTGCTTTCAGCTTTGCAAAGCCGTCTGTTATGGCTTTATCCGTCATACTGCTTATCCAAAGGCGCTCGAACGGCTTTTTGCACTTGATTATATCATAGATATATCTGAAAATAAGCTCGCCCTCGCGCCCGCTGTCCGTTGCGCAGATAAGACTTTCTACCTCTTTATCGTCTGCAAGCTTTTTAAGCACATTAAGCTGTTTTTTCGTACCTTGTATGGCTTTGAGTTTCAGCTCGTCGGGCAGGATGGGCAAAGTTTCTTTGCGCCAGCGTTTGAGATTCGGGTCATATTCCTCGGGGTCCCACAACGTCACAAGGTGGCCTACTGCCCAGCTGACTATATATTCATCATTGTAAAGGTATCCTTCGCCGTTTTTGCCGCACTTGAGAACACGCGCAATATCACGTCCCACAGACGGTTTCTCGGCTATTACAAGTTTTTTCATATTCGTTCTCCGAGTAATGAAGTATAAAGTATTTTTCGTTTGTTTCTTGACCTTACGTTATAAATTTGGTATTATTTATAGTAAACGACAAAAGTCTTTGGACTTTGGGCGTTTACTTGCGCCGACTGCGAGCCGCAAAGCGGCTTTATTCCTTGTACGC
>ODAJ014741597.1_pt1 | contig 20053 bp, 15 predicted proteins | sample 1539241 | NCBI WGS metagenome assembly ODAJ01 (sample SAMN02144231, study PRJEB22623) | gut metagenome | biome: sheep rumen | host: Ovis aries | place: New Zealand | reverse complement strand
GATGCTCAACAACCGGCGCAGCCGGATCGAAATGATCAAATCCAGACTGAAAAAGCCCCGCAGCATCTTTGAAAAGATGGAGCGGCTGGGAATCGAATTCACGGTGGAGAACATCGAGGACTCCCTCAGCGACATCGCCGGCGTCCGGGTGATCTGCTCCTTCGTGGACGACCTCTACAAGCTCAGGGACTGTCTTCTGGGCCAGGACGACGTAAGGCTGATCCAGGAGAAGGATTACATCCACCATCCCAAGAAGAACGGATACCGGAGCCTGCACCTGATCATCGAGGTGCCCGTCTATCTGACCCACGAGAAAAAGAACGTACGGGTGGAGGTCCAGCTTCGGACCATAGCCATGGACTTCTGGGCTTCCCTGGAGCACAACCTTCGCTACAAGCAGGACGTGATCGGGGCAGACGCCATTTCCAGGGAGCTGCAGATGAGCGCGGAGATGGTCAACCAGCTGGACCAGCGCATGGTCCAGATCAGGGAGAGGATCGACACCACCCAGTCCATGCTGGGCGGGGGATCCGACGACTACTGGTCCTGAACAGGGGAAAAGCTCCCGAAAGCATGAGAACGATCAAAGGCATGCGGAAATCAGTTTAAGTAAGACTGATTCCGCATGCCTTTTCTCATTCTGCCTTTATGGTCTTAAAATGCCTGCCTTTACTCTTCCTTTCCCGCGATGCCGAAAGTAAAGATGGTGGTAGTGTCATAGCGGGCGCCGGCCCTGAGGACGGAGCCCTCGAAGGCGGGAGTGTTGATCTCGTTGGGATGGTGCTGGGTCTCCAGGGCAATGCCCGAGCGGGGGCCGTAATAGTGGCCGCCCTTACCCTGGTTGTCCAGAGCGTTGCCGGAATAGATCTGCAGGGCAGGCTGGTCGGTGGCCATGGTCAGGGTGATGCCGGATTTGCCGCCTTCCAGGTAGGCCACGTCGCGGAGGCCTTCCCCGGCCAGATCGAAGGAGTGGTCGTAGCCGCCCCCTGCCATGAGCTGGTCATTGTTCATGTCAATGTCCCGGCCCACGGTCTTTGCCGTGCGGAAATCGAAGGGGGTGCCGTCTACGGGATCGATACCCAGGGGAATGCCGGCCTTTATGGGCGTATAGCCGGGGGCATCCACGCAGAGCAGGTGGTCAAGAATATCTCCCTTTCCTTCCCCGTTCAGGTTCCAGTAGCTGTGGTTGCACATGTTGCAGACGGTGTCCTGGTTGGACTGGGCCTCGATGTGCATGGTCAGAGTGTTTTCGTCGTTCCAGAGGAAGGTGGCGGATGCCAGAAGGCGTCCGGGATATCCCTGGTCCATATCGGGGCTGTCCAGGGTAAAGCGGACTCCGTTCAGGGCTTCCAGGACCTCTCCCTCCCAGATCCTCCAGCTGTAGGTGTCGGGGCAGCTGTGGAGGTTGTTGTCGCCGTCGTTTTTATAAAGGGTATAGGTCTTTCCGTTCAGAGTAAAGGCGGCGCCTGCGATCCGGTTGGCGTTTCGGCCCACCAGGGCTCCGAAAAAGGCTTTGCAGCCTTCGTAGGGGGCGGCGCTGTCGAAACCCAGGGTGACGTCGGTCATTTTCCCGTCTTTGTCGGGGACGATCACGGACTGGATGGTGCAGCCCAGGTCCAGAAGCGTCACGCTGGAGCCGGATGCATTGGTAAGGGTATAGGCGGTCACACTCTGACCGTTTTTGATTTTTCCAAAATCGGATTTTGTTACAGGCATGGCAGGGTTCTCCTTTCAGGGCGGATCATGGTCTCTTTTTACAGAGGAAGGAATTAAGGGTATTTTACTACATCCTTCTTTAAATTTGCAGTGGATTATCTAAAATGGTCCGATTCATGTTACAATTACTCTGTATGCCGCCCGGAGGCGGCCAAAGAAGTAGAAAAAGAAGAGAAAGTGCAGGGAAAGCATGGCAGAAGGATTCATACCGGTCAGCAGAAAAGAGATGGAAGAGAAGGGACTCTCCGGAGTGGACTTTGTCTATGTGGTGGGCGACGCCTACGTGGACCATCCCAGCTTTGGCTGCGCCATTATCGCAAGGCTCCTGGAAGCCCACGGATTTTCCGTAGGCCTGATCTGCCAGCCTGACTGGAAAGACCCCGAAAGCATTGCCGTATACGGGGAGCCCAGGCTGGGCTTTCTTGTATCCTCCGGAAACATGGATTCCATGGTCAACCATTACACGGTCTCCGGAAAGCGGCGGTCAAAGGACTCCTATTCTCCCGGCGGGGTCATGGGAAGGCGGCCCGACTACGCGGTCATAGTCTACTGCAACCTGATCCGCAGGACCTTCAAGAAGACCCCTGTCATCATAGGGGGGATCGAGGCCAGCCTCAGGCGCCTCGGCCACTACGACTACTGGTCCGGAAAAGTAAGGCGGTCCATCCTTCTGGATTCCGGCGCCGATCTGATCTCCTACGGCATGGGAGAGCATTCCATTATAGAAATTGCCGAGGCCCTGGACAGCGGCCTCTCTGTCAGAGACATTACCTTTATCCGGGGGACCGTCTACAAGACCAGGGACAGGGATGCCCTGGAGGACGCCCTGGTGCTGCCCGACTACAACCTGATCTCCCAGGACAGCCCCGCGGGCAGAAGAGCCTATGCGGAGAGCTTTGCCATCCAGCACAGGAACACGGACCCCTTCCGGTCCTCCCGCCTTGCGGAGACCTATGACGGCAGCCTTTTCGTGATCCAGAACCTCCCCTCCCTCCCCCTGACCACCAGGGAGATGGACGACGTCTACGCCCTGCCCTACAAAAGGACCTGGCACCCCTCCTACGACGCGGCAGGGGGCGTTCCGGCCCTGGGCGACATCAAATTCTCCCTGACCTCCAACCGGGGATGCTTCGGCGACTGCAGCTTCTGCGCCCTGACCTTCCATGAGGGAAGGATCGTCCAGGTCAGGAGCCACGAATCCATCCTGGAGGAAGCAAGGAACTTTGTAAAGGAAAAGGATTTCAGGGGCAATATCTACGACGTGGGCGGGCCTACGGCGGAGTTCAGGGCCCCCTCCTGCCAGAAGCAGCTGAAGGTGGGGACCTGCGCGGACAGAAGGTGCCTTTTCCCCAGGCCCTGTCCCAATCTCCGGGTGGACCACAGCGATTACTTAAAGCTCCTTCGGGAGATCCGGGCCATCCCCGGGGTGAAAAAGGTCTTTGTCCGGTCGGGCTTCCGCTTCGACTACCTGATGGCAGATCCGGACAAGAGCTTTCTGAAGGAACTGTGCCGGTATCATGTCAGCGGCCAGCTGAGGGTGGCGCCGGAGCACATCTCCGACAACGTTCTTTCCAGGATGGGCAAGCCCCCCGTTTCCGTATACAACGCCTTCCGCAGGGAATTCGAAAAGATCAATCAGAAGCTGGACAAAAAGCAGTACCTGGTGCCCTATCTCATGTCCTCCCATCCGGGCAGCACCTTAAAGGATGCCATTGCCCTGGCGGAGTACATAAGAGAGCTGGGCTACATGCCGGAGCAGGTCCAGGACTTCTATCCCACGCCGGGAACGGTCTCCACCTGCATGTACTATACCGGTCTGGACCCTCTGACCATGGAAAAGGTCTATGTGGCGGTGAATCCCCACGAAAAGGCCATGCAGAGAGCCCTGATCCAGTACCGGGATCCGGCCAACTATGACCTGGTAAAGGAAGCCCTGATCCGGGAGGGAAGAGAGGACCTGATCGGCTTCGGGAAGGAATGCCTGATCCCGCCCCGCAGGATGGGAGGGACCGGCAGAGGCGCCGGAAAGCCGGGCAGGGAAAAGAAGGATGTCTCCGGAAAGAGGACCGGAGAAGACCGGGGAAGAGGGAGCAGCCGCCCCCAGGAACCCGGCAGAAACAGAAAACGCGAAAAAAACGGAGGCAGGAGATGATCTACTGCGTAGAAGACGATGTCGATATCAGAGAACTGATCGTATATACACTGGAGAGCGCGGGCTACCGGGCCGAGGGAATAGGAGACGGAGCGTCCCTTCGCGCCGCCATGGAAAATACCCTGCCGGAGCTGATCCTTATGGATATCATGCTGCCCGGCGAGGACGGGGTCAGTCTCCTGCAGTGGGTGCGGAGCAGGAACGAAACGGCGGGGATCCCCGTCATCATGCTGACGGCCAGGGGATCCGAGTTTGACAAGGTCAGGTCCCTGGATCTGGGGGCGGACGACTATGTCACCAAGCCCTTCGGCATGATGGAGCTTTTATCCCGCATCCGCGCCGTCCTTCGCAGGAGCGGCCGGGGGATCAGGACCACGGTCCTGCAGGCCGGCCCCGTCCTTATGGACCTGGACCGCCACAGCGTAAAGAGCAGCGGCCAGGACGTGACCCTGACCCTCAAGGAATACGACCTTCTGCGCAAGCTCATGGAAAACCTCAACGTGGTCTTTTCCAGGGACCAGCTGCTGGAGGACGTATGGGGCTATGACATCGGCGGGGAGACCAGGACGGTGGACGTGCATGTCAGGAACCTGCGGCAGAAGCTGGGCCTGCCCGGAGAAATGATCGAGACGGTCCGTGGCGTGGGCTACCGCATGCGGGACGTGATGAAAAATGAATAAGAAAAGCAGCAGGAGCCGGGTCAGGAGCATGCGCAGGGAGATCAGACGCTACATTCTCCTGATCATGGCCATTACCCTGGCCATGGTCTACGGCCTGACCATCTTTATCATGTACCGGGAGACCTCGGACCTTGTCAGGGAGCAGATCACCCAGGAGGCCGACTACATAGCGGGCGCCCTGAACGTATCGGGACACGGCTATATGAAGGAACTGGACCAGGCCCTGGTCTCCACCCGCGTGACCCTGATCTCGAAAGAAGGGGACGTGCTCTATGACACGGACGAGGAGGAATTCAGCTTCGAGAACCATCTGGACCGGCCCGAGATCCGGGACGCTCTGGAAAAGGGACGGGGCACGGACCTGCGCAGATCCTCCAGCATCGGAGAGGAAATGTACTACTGCGCCGTTCTTCTGGAGGACGGGAACGTGCTGCGCATCTCCAAGTCGGCAGGCACCCCTCTGGCCATCGCCCTGCATCTGCTGCCTGCCATCCTTCTGCTGGGAGCCGTCATGGTGGTGGCCGCGGTCCTGATGACAGGCTATTCCGTACGCAGCCTGATCCGGCCCATCAACCTCCTGGATCTGAACGAACCCTTAAAGAACGATGTCTATGAGGAGCTGACCCCCCTTCTGCAGAGGATCGACAGGCAGAACCGGGAAAAGGAAGCCGTGGGAGAGATGAGGATGGAGTTTTCCGCCAACGTATCCCACGAGCTGAAGACCCCTCTTACTTCCATTTCGGGCTATGCGGAGATCATGAAGAACGGTCTGGTAAAGCCCGCGGACACCGTCCGCTTCGCGGAAAAGATCTACCGGGAGGCCCGGCGGATGATCACCCTGATCGACGACATCATCCGGCTCTCCAGGCTGGACGAGGGCATCCGCAGTGATCCGGACCAGATCATAGACATGTACGATCTGGCGGCCGAAGTCCTGGCCAATCTGGAGGAAAAGGCCCGGGGCAACCGGGTGGAACTTTCCCAGAGCGGCGTCCACTGCAGGGTCAGGGGAGAAAGGCAGACCCTCTACGAGGTGGTCTACAACCTGGCAGACAATGCCATCAAGTACAACCACCCCGGCGGCAGCGTCTCCATAGAAACGGCCGCCGGCCAGGGCAGGACCCTGATCCGGGTGAAGGATACGGGCATAGGCATTCCCGAGGACCAGAAGGAGAGGATCTTCGAACGCTTCTACCGGGTAGACAAGAGCCACTCCAGGGCCACGGGCGGAACGGGCCTGGGTCTGTCCATCGTAAAGCACGGCATTATGGCTCACCACGGCCAGATTGAGGTGGACTCCGCCCTGGGAAAGGGAACCACCATGACCGTGACCCTGGAAAGCGCCTGAGGGCAGGATGGGATGCTTTAGTAATTTAAAGCTTTTATGTGCTGAGTTTTCTGGTTGCCAAAGAAGAGACGCCGTGGTATATTGTCCACAGGGCTGAAAGGCATTTTTTGAAGAAAGGAAATCCCATGCTCAGAGAAAACGCAGGTGCTTATTTTTACGGCGGTTATTTTTTCGGGACCCTGTTTCATGAACAGAGTTCTTATTCGCCGCGTCGGTAAGCAGGTGCGTCCAGGAAAGCACACAGATCATTCAGATCCCGCTTATCCGTAGGTGATGAGCGGGATTTTTTTAACGGAGGCATAAGAAGATGCAGATGACGATGGAATTCAGAAGAAAGCTCCCCACCCCTCTGGAACTGAAGGACCAGTATCCTGTTTCGGAAAGGGTAAAGAAGCTCAAGGAGGAGAGAGACAGGGCCATAGAGGATATCATGACGGGAAAGGACGGCCGGATGCTCCTGGTCATCGGCCCCTGTTCGGCAGACCACGAGGATCCCGTTCTGGAATATATCTCCCGGCTGCAGAGGCTTCAGGAGAAGGTGGAGGACCAGATCTTTATCGTGCCCAGGATCTATACCAACAAGCCCAGGACCGTGGGGACGGGCTACAAGGGCATGCTGCATCAGCCGGATCCGGAAAAGAAGGAGGACATGCTGGGAGGCATCATCGCCATCCGGACCCTTCACATGCGGGCCGCGGAGGAGTGCGGCTTTACCTGCGCCGACGAGATGCTCTATCCCGAGAACCACAGGTACCTGTCGGACCTGCTCTCCTATGTGGCCATAGGGGCCAGATCGGTGGAGAACCAGCAGCACCGTCTGGTGGCCAGCGGGATCGGGATCCCGGTGGGCATGAAGAATCCCACGGCCGGCGACCTGACCGTCATGATGAATTCCATCCACGCGGCCCAGAGCGCCCATACCTTCCTCTACAGGGGCTGGGAAGTGTCCACGCCGGGCAATCCCTTCGCCCACGTGATCCTCAGGGGCTACGTGGACAGATACGGCAGGAGCCACCCCAACTACCACTACGAGGAGCTCAGGAACGTACAGGACCTGTACGCAGAAAGAGACCTTGCCAATCCGGCCGTCATCGTGGATACCAACCACTGCAACTCGGGCAAAAAGTACGAGGAGCAGATCAGGATCTCCAAGGACGTGCTTCACAGCCGCAGGCATTCGGACGACCTGCGCAGACTGGTCAAAGGTCTCATGATCGAAAGTTATCTGGAGGACGGCTGCCAGGGAATCCACGAACACTCCTACGGCAGGTCCATTACCGACCCCTGCCTGGGATGGGAAAAGACGGAAAGACTGGTCCTGGATCTGGCGGAGGACTGGAAAAGATGATCAGCCCTGACGCCTGGTCCTGACGGGACGGCCCTGCCTGCCCGATGTCCTGGCGGAAGAGGTATATTTTGAGGATCTTCTGGATCCGGAGGCTTTCTCCGGTCCGGGGATCCTCTTTTCTTTTCTGGCCTCCTGGTTTTCGGAGGGCAGGGTGTTCCCCGGAAGATGCTCCAGCAGCAGGGGGCAGCTGGCCTTCTGGGTCATGGCCAGATTGAAAAGAGGGGTCTGGCCGTAGGAGAGGGCGTAAAGGGGAAAGAGCCTGATAAAGAGAGAGGCTGTCACGGCCGTATCCGTCACGGCGTTGTGGAATCTTCCCTTTTCCCTGGGAAGCCCCATGACCGCAGCTTCCTTTTCCAGGGACAGGAGCTGGGCGTTGTCATAGAGGCACTGAAGAAGGATGGCCACGTCGATGTATTTGCCGGACTGGAGGGGAAGGGGCTTGGTCAGCCGGTTCCTTTCGTAGATCAGGTGGAGGAGCTCGAAGTCCCTGACCGGGGTCTGGCCGCAGATGGCGGATACGCCGGAAAGGAAGTCATCGATCTGCAGGGCTGCCTGCATTTCGGGAATGCCCTTTTTCTCCAGCAGGTCCCGGCCTATGCCGGTGAGCCTTTGGACGTAGGGAGAGATGGAGACCCCCTCCGGCAGGGCGATATACATATTCAGTTCCTCTTTTAATTCGTAGGCGAGGCCGTTCCATTCCAGGATCAGGCCCGCAAACTGCATGGGATAGTCATCCTGCATTTCGAAGTCCAGGACGGCGATCCTCTCGATGGGAGAGGCGCATTTTTCCAGCCGGTCCAGGTTGCGGTTATGTCTGTCCTTCATGGGCCCAGAAAGGAGAGGAAGGCGTTCCCTGTCCGTACAGAGGGCATGGCTGCAGGCGGAAAAGGCGCTGCATCCGGGGCAGGCGGGAGAAAAGATCAGCTCTTTTCCGGCCCTGTCCTCCGGGTCCATGGTGTGGACGGAGGGGAGGGTATACTTGGCGGGATTGGCCATCCTGTACTTTTTCAGGATCCGGTAGGTCCTGGCAGAGAGGTCGTCCGCCCTGACCGCGATCTGGCAGGGGGCATCGAAGGGATCGCGGCTGAAGTCCCGGCGTCCCATGCCGAACACAAAGATCTTTCCGGTGCTTTCCGGGTCCGGGAAAAGGCTGGTCCAGAGAACGGTGTCGGACCGGGTCAGGTCCGTCTCTTCCCCGTCCTCCCCCAGGAAGCGGTAGTACTTTTCTTCCTCGTCGTAGAGGGCAGAGCCTCTTGTCATTTCCGGCAGGCGCAGGGAGGGATCCGCGTATGCAGTTGTCAGGACCTTGTAGAGAGCGAAGATCCTGTAGGGCAGAGCGTTGACCCTGCTTCCGTAGAAGACAAGGCACCTGTCCGTATATGCCCTGATGATTTCTGTCTTGTCCATAATGGCCGCAGGGCGCCGCCTCTTATGCGGCTGCCCTCATGGGCGCATAAGCCGCCCATGTCCTCCTTTCCTCTGCAGGATCACCTGCTTTTTTCCGAATCATACTTCAGGATGCAGTAAAAGATAATCTAACACAAAAGGCCCTGCCTTGTCCACCCAAATCCTTTCCGCCCTCTGCTCCCCGGGGAAAATCAAATGAAGGAAGTGCTGAAGTGAAAAGTTGATGTCCACTCTGAAAACACCTCCGAGGCGAGTTGACATTACTCCTACAAATATCGGGATCATCTGCCAAATTCAACTGGTTTTTATATAGCAATAAGTGCTTCCGAAGCTCAAATGGTCGAAAATACGTAAAAAGCAAAGCTGTTTTAAGTATGAAAAATAAGCGGATATTCCAGCAGATCCTCCTATGGAAAGACTGGATTCCACTTTTGATCGGTGTTTGACCGGTTGGAGCTGCTGTGACATCCGCGGCTCCAGCCTGAACTGTAAGGACGCTATATTTCTATTGCTGATCCTCTTGTTCCCTTTTTAGTTCTTCGAGTATAAGGTGCTTAATGGAGCCCTGGATATTGCTTTGGGCGTTCAGCCATTTAATGACAGATGCGTCCGTTCTGATATTAAACTTGAGGTAATAACGGACTGTATTGTCCCTGTCGTACTTTGCCTGGGCCTTGATCTGAGACCAGGAGGAAATGCCAAAGTTATACATCTGTTTATCCTTTCTGGATCTGCTGGTATTGTGACAGAAATGGTTCCTTGTCTTATAAGGTACATACTGTCAGATGCTCTGAAAAACTAAGTACCGACCTATATAGGTCGGTACTTAGTCCCATGCAGACCGGGAACCGGTTTATTTTAAAAGATACGGCTTAAGAATGATCTTATCTCTGGGGATCTCCATGATACCAAAAGCACTGAGCCTTTCCCAGAGTTCAGGAAACATGAACCGGGTGTACTCGATCGGGGATTTTCCGGCGAGCGATTCAAGACTGGACGAATTTATATGCGAGAGGGCAAGATTGAGCTTGTCCTGGCAGGTGAGTCCCAGAGCACGAAGATCGGTCTCTTTCGGGCAGATATATCTGAGAAGCTCATGGTTATTCTCCAGAGAGCCCTTCTGTGCCGACTGCATGGGGTCACAATAGAATACACGGCAGCGCCGGGTCTTGTCGGGCCTTTCCTCCAGACCGGCGGCATCCCAGAATTCTGATCCCCTGTCAGTGAGCAGGATGTGTGCATGCTCATTAAAGAGCTCCTGTCCGAGAGCTTCTTCCAGGATATCCAGGCCCTTTACCATATCTTCGGCTGTCTTGGTATCATGATAGATTCCAATCAGCATCCCGAGACCGATGAATTTAAAGGTCTGGATAAAGGGACCTTCGGTGATGCTGTTGTAGACCGTATCCATCTGAAGGATATGCGCAGAGGGATTGTCTTCCACATAGTCCAGATAATCTTTGTACTCCCGGCCCTTGAGGAAGGCCCGATCGGCCCGCTTCTTATAGGTCTTTGTCTTCTTTTTTGAGATCTTGCGGGAGGGCTTTCTCCTCAGGTCGATATTGCAGATGCCTGCAACGGAAAACACCTGCTGGTCAATGTAGTTATAAAGAGTCTTTTCGCAGATGCCCAGACTGGGGTTGTCGCGTACGATCTGATAAGGGGAATGTCCCTGTTTTAGGAGAGGGCCGATTACAGCAGCCATCTCCTTTGCCTGGGAAACGGTCAGATTGACGCCTGTCCTTGAGTCTACGAGGTCCCTCCGGTATTCGCTGTGTGCAGTGCCCGCTTCGTAATAGTATTTGTCGAACCTGCAGCTGCTGTACTTTTCGCATCCGTTGCATGCACCGGGAGAACGGTCCCTGCGGGGACAGTGAAACTTCTGATACGACTGACAGGATGCAGTACACTGCCTGCCGTATCTGCACCTGGCGTAGTTGGAACATTCCAGCGGCATCCCGCACTTATGCTTCAGTATGCGATGACGCTTTATTTCCTTGCCGATGGTAGACTTGTCCTTCCCAATAGTGTTGGCGATCGCAGTCTTGGTCGATCCGTTGGTTATACCTGTCTGGATGATCCTGCGTTCGTTCAGAGTGAGTGCACAATTCTTGTTTGATGCAGTCAAAAAAACCTCCTTTCCGGCATATGTGCCTTTTGGATGGTTATACCATCTGGGAAAGGCCGGCAGGAGAGGGCGGATTATGGTCTTGTGTCCGGCCAGGTGCAGGGATGAGGGATTTCCAGCGGAAGAAGGTGTCTCTGGATACGCAGAACCGGGTTTCCGGTTCGGAGCCGGATACCGCAGCGGAGATGAGTTCGCGTGAATATTTAGTCCGGGGGAGGAACTGGCTTCCATAGTAGGTAAAGGTCTTCCCTGTTGCAGTGTAAATGAAACGGACGAGCTCCACTGTGACAGATACCAGTTCTCCATTGCGGATAAAGCAGAAAATACGGGCATACAGCATTTTCCGCCAGATGCGTGCCTCAGGATGGGCAGAATTATAAAAGTACTGAAATCTCTTTGCCTCTCTGTTGTAGCGGGAAGACACCTCGGACTTCAGTGAATTAATAAGAACAGTCTTGTCAGCAATACGTTTTTTCATTATAGTAAAAATGCCCGAAGGTTAATCCGGAAGGCTGGGGACAGTCTAACGGCTGTCGATGTAAGGGAAAGACAGATGCGGGCGAGGCAGGTTGTCTTTCCCTTATTTTTTGTCTAAAGTTCCTGAAACACAGCTCATGTGTGGGCTATGAATATCAGGAAAGATCATATGATGTAGGTACGTCAGTGTAAATGGTCAATGTACATGAAGTGTAAGACTAAATTCAACCTGGGATTTGTGAAAGACAAGTTTCCACTCACCCCCCTCCAGAGTGGACATTAACTTTTCACTTCAGGAAATGAAGGAAGTGCTCATTTTTTGTGGATTATGAAGGCCCGAAGTGATAATATAAAAAGGTGCATGGCTGAAAAAGAAAAACGAAATAAGGAGAAATTTACTGTTTTGAAAACGAATATACTGCGCCTGATCGCCGCCGCGGCGGTCATCCTTCTTGCCATAAACGGTATCAGAAACTTCCGCTCCCGGGAAGAGGTCCCGGAGCTCACCGCCGGATCCTTCAGCGCCCCCGGTACCTATACGGCCTCGGCCCAGGGCTATGCGGGCCCCGTGGAGGTAACGGCCGTCTTTACCGACTGCCAGGTCACCAACATCACCATCCGGTCCGACGAGGACCCCGGGATCGGAAAGATCGCCATGAGTGAAATGGCCTCCCGCATCGTTTCCGGCCAGTCCCTTTATACAGACACCGTATCCGGCGCTACCGTCAGCGGAAGGGCCTTCCAGGACGCCTTCCAGGTCTGCTGCTCCGAGGCGGGAGCCGACGAGGAGACCATGGCCATGCTGCTGGAGGGCATCGAGAAGGCCAAGGCCCAGGCCGTGGCAGCTGCCGAAGAGGAGGAAAAGCCGGAAGAGCCTGTGGAGGAAGAGCCCAAAGAAGAGGAACCCGAAGAGCCTGTCGAGGAAGTGGAGCAGGTGCAGCAGGAAGAAGAGCCCGAGGAGGAAGAGGAGGAAGAGCCTGAAGGCATCTCCCATATCGACGCCATCATCGCCGCCGAGCATTTCTGGGGCCACTATCCTTCCGAGCAGCCCGCCGGCTATGACGAAGGCTATGTCTACGATACCTATATCAGCGGCTATCCTTCCGACGATTATCCCTACTATATCATTACCCTGATCATCGCCAACTATGAGGAAGGCATTCAGCAGGAGTACGCCAAGGCCAGAGTCGACATGTATACCGGCGAGGCCACGGCATACTGATCGAAGCCTCTTTCGTAAAAATATCGGAAATCATAAAAGCTCCTTAAGGAGGACCGGAATAAACCGGCTTCCCTAAGGAGCTTTTTCTCTGCGCTTTTCCTGTTTCCCGTGCCTTTTCAGGGCAGAAGGGGCATCAGGGTATTGGCGATATCGGCGGGCATGGGATCTCCCTCCTGCCAGTTTTCCACAACGATCATGAAGGCGGTCTGCTTTTCCCGGCTGACCCCCATAAGAAGGCGGTTGACAGTGCCATTTCCCTGTTCGGCGGTGCCGGTCTTTGCCATATCCACCAGAGAGGAGAGGCCCTTGCCCCCTTCTCTGTAATACTGCTTTGTGGCCCGGGACCAGTAGTCCGAAAGGAGAGAAGCCGTTTCCGGGCTGTAGAGGGTCTTTGTCTTTCCGGTCGCCTCTCCCGCGATGACGGCAGGCAGGGCGGCTTTGCCGCCGCCGGCGGCGGCCCCTGCGATCATGGCCATGTCGATCACGCTGACCTGGGTGCTGCCCTGGCCGATCAGTGACCAGAGGCTGCCCGCCTTATAGTCGATAAAGGAGGTGGAGGAGACGGTCTTGTCCAGTTTTCCCACGGAGTTGAGGCTGCTGCCGCTGACGCCGTTGACGTTGAAGCCCAGCTGTCTGAGGGTCTGGGCGGCGGCGTCCACGTTCAGGGTCCGGATCAGCTGGGCGAAATAGACGTTGCAGGATACGCCCAGAGCCCCCACCAGGTCGTGGGTCCCGTGGCCGCCTTCCTTATCGCCCAGGCAGGTCACGTCCATGCCCCCCTCCGTTTCGAAGCGGCCGCTGCAGTCGAAGACGGCCTCTGCCAGGGAGGGATCCTGCTCCAGGGCGCAGATGGTGGTGACCACCTTCATGGTGGAGCCGGAGATGTAGGAGGCGTCCAGGCAGCGGTTTAAAAGACGCCCGTCGTCCGCGTTTTCCTCCCCGGGAGCCAGGAAGGAGGCGGAGGGCAGGGAGAGAAGGGTATAGACTTCTCCCGTCTTATAGTTGTAGGAAAAAAGGCAGCCCCTTTTTCCCTGAAAAGCATCCTTCAGAGTCACCTGGTCCTGGATGGGCAGGAGAGTGGTCTCCAGGGACTTCCAGGACTTGTCCGAAAGGCCCGCCTCTCCCGTCAGGGCGTTGAAGCCGGAGGGCTTCAGCTTCCCGGAATAGCGGCGGGAGATGGTGTTGTCCGCCGACCAGCCGTTGCCGGTAAGGTTGCCTGTCACGGAGTCGAAATCGGTCTCGCCTCCCGAAAGGACGCCGCCCTTTCTGTCCGTAATGACGGAGGACCTGCCGGTCCTTTCCGTGAAGGTGCGGGCGCTGATCTGGGAGGCGGCCAGGCTGATGCGGACCAGGGAGGCCGGCAGCATGAAGAGCAGGACCAGGGCCAGAGCCAGGATCAGTTTTCTGTATCTTTTTTCCGAACGGTGCATAGGACCTCCTTCAGGCGGGGTACTGCCGCCTTCAGGTTATCTCTGCCAAGCCTGAAGAGGCCGGAGAGGATATCGACATTTTCCGTTTCCCTGACCTGGGAGTCCGTGCTTTTCAGAATGGGGCACTCCGCCGCCATGCACATGCCGGTCAGGGCCCCGAAGCAGACCATGGAGGATCCGCCCAGAGAGAGCAGGGGAGCCGTGATCCCGGTGAAGGGGATCAGGTCTATGCTGCCTCCGAAATTCAGGAATACCTGGGCAAAGATCAGCATGGAAGCCTGGACCAGGACCAGGTGGCTGAAGGGATAGACGCTGTGGTTGCCGGCGGCCTGCCAGATCAGGATGACGTAGGCACCCAGAACGATGAGGAGAATCCCGGCGCCGAAAACGGCCAGCAGGGCCCCCAGGGCCATGTCGGAGTCAATGGCATAGATGGATTTAAGGCTGCCTGCATGGCCTGCTCCCACGCCGTTTAAAAGGCCGCCGAAAAGGATGGCTTCCAGCAGGTCCGCCTGCTGATGGACTCCGCCGGGCCTTTCCATGGCATGGCCCCAGTTGGCCAGTCTTGCCGAGGCATAGGCGGAATGGCGGATCAGCCAGGCAAAGGCGGTAAAGGCTCCCGCCACCAGCAGCAGGGCCAGCTTCCAGCTGTCCAGCAGATAGAAGACCTGGACCACCAGAAGAAGGAAGATGACGGCGGCGTTGCCCATGTCGCTGAGCTTTAAAAGGATCAGGCAGGAAGCAAGGCACAGGGCGAAGCTGACGGCGCATCTCTGCCATCTGCGGTAAGAGGCGGCGCCCAGGAAGATCAGAAGGATCTTGACCATCTCGCCGGGCTGGACGGACACTCCGCCTATAAAGAGCCAGAGCCTTGCCGTGGTATAGCCGCCGGGAGGGGCGGAGCCCAGGAAATAGTTGAGGGCAAGAAGGAGGACGACGCTGCCGGCCCCCAGGTAAAAGAGAAGGTCGGAGACGGCGCATCTTCCCGCCAGGAAGAGAAAAACGGCGGCTGCTGCGGCCATAAAGAGGCACTGGTAGATCAGATGATCCCTGATATTGCCCAGAAGGAACTGGATGGTGCAGCCGCAGGAGGAGAGGATGGAAAGAGACAGGATCATGCTCTGCAGGCGGATCCCCTTTCCCATGTCCATCAGGAAGGCGGCCAGGGCCATAAATGAGGCAAGCAGCATGGCCGTCCGGTAAAGGCTGAATGCGCTGGGTCCAAGATCCGGGTCGGCGAGGCTGCTTACGTAAGTCATGAGCAGTATGGAAAACAGGATCGTCAGGGAGGGTGCTCCCAGACGGGGAAGAGTCTTTTTCATCGCGATTTCCCCTTTACATTGACATAGCGCACGGCGGTCCTGCCCAGCATGATCTCATCCCCGTCCTCCAGAAGGGTACCTTCCAGGGGCACGCGGATGTCGTTGACGTAGATGTCGCTGGTATAGGACCTGCCGCCGCGGGTGTGGCAGATGGGCTTGATCCGGTAGGTCCGGCCGTCATAGAGCATGGCAGCGTGGATCCTGGAGACATAGGGGTCCCCCGAAAGGCACAGATCGCACTTGCTCTGCATCCTGCCTATGATATAGGTGGCGGACCAGAGGTCGCAGGTCAGATCCTTTTCGGACCCGGGCTTTCTGACCAGGAGCCTTTTGTGGATCTTTCTCTTATAGACCCTGGCCCTGGCTTCCATTTCCAGGCGTCCGGTATAAAAGATGGCGGCAAGGGCCCCGAAAGCGGCCAGACAGATGAGAAAGAACATGGCTGCCTCCCGGCTCAGCCCCTGAGCCTTTTCAGGCCCGAGGTGATGAGGCTGGCAAGGACGCCCAGCACAAAGCCCGCGGCCAGGCAGACAAGGCCCACCACAGTCTTTCTGACGGCCTCCGCCTGCACGATGACATAGGAGCCGCTCTGGGACAGGGTCACGGACAGCATGTATTTAAGACCCAAGGCCAGGCCCAGCAGGAGGATCCCTCCGACCACAGCCTCGAACACGATGGCTGCCATCAGGGGGCCTGTGGAAGAACGGCCGTTTTTCTGTGATCTGCTAGTCATTTTTTCATTCCCTCTTTCACGTAAAGATGTGCTTTCGTCTTCGATGCCGGCTCTTTCCAGGAGCAGGGGCCAGGTGGAAGAGCCCGTATCCTCCGAAAGCAGGGGAGCCAGGCGGGCTGCCTTTTCCAGGACGGGCCTGTCGCTGCAGTTCAGCCTTCCTCCTGCCCAGTGGCTGAGGACGGCTCTTTCTCCTCCGTCGAATCCGGTCCTCTGCATCAGCGCATAGTCCTTTTCGGCGCAGAACTTCAGGATGCAGCCGATGCCTTCCGAGGCGGTCTGGATGCCGGTATGGAAGGACAGGCGGGGACGGATCTCTTCCGGCACCATGGGAAGGAGCCAGCAGAGGCACTCCGGAGCCGCGGAGGGTTCCTGGAGGGAGACCATGACCTGTCCGGACTTTCCTTCCGCCGCATAGAAAAGCGACATGAGAAGGGCCTTCTGCAGGCTGTCCGCGGGGATCCTTGAGGGCTTTGAGAGCTCTCCGGACAGGGAAAGAAGTTCCTCCGGTCCTTCATAGACGGGAAGGAGGGAGCCGGAAGAGGCAAGGTCTTTGTCCGCGGCGTTTTCCAGGGCGGAAAAGAGGCGGGCGGTCCTGCCCAGAAGGAAGGCTGCGTCCTCCCGGGAACAGAGCAGGTTCAGGACCATGCTGTGGGCTCTTTTTTCTCCCGCGTTGCCTTTGGGCTGGCGGATGATGACGGCGAAAAGGCACATGCCCCCGGCAAGGGGAAGGAAGGCGAAGCGCCTTGCGTAATCGTCGGACGTGCCCTGGCCGCAGAGCCGTCCGCAGACGGTGCGGATCTCCGCCAGATATTCTGTGGGGAAGCCGGGGCTCCTGTCATAGAGGTCATAGCCCCGGTCTCTGTTTGCGTAAATAATTTCGTATATCATTTTTTCCGATCCGTTTTTTTACTGTACGGGGAAGATCCCCAGTGTGTTGAGGGCCCAGATCAGAGGATCCAGCACGTTGATGGGATTGTTGAAGTCCTGTACGCCGCCAATGTTCTCGCAGGACTTGACCAGAAAGCCCCGGTAGAGGCCGGTGCCGGTCAGAAGTCTGGCCAGGTTGTGGCAGCGGGTGACGATATAGTCCTGCAGGGCCATTCTGGGGACCAGCTGGCGCATGCGGTAGCCCGCGTTGACGGCAAAGGTCTTGCTGTCGATCAGGGGCACCGTCCCGGAAGGATCTCCGGGGTGGGAGGGCTTTTCCTCCATGAGCTTGTCCGCGTGGGTCAGGATCAGGCCCACCGGCCTGCCGGACAGATCCGCGTTGTTGCGCAGGGTGTTGTAGGCGCTGGTCTCCTGGTCCGCATGCTTGTCGGACTTGACGGTGCTGTCCACGATAAAGAAGAGGTCCGGTCCGGCGTATTCGCTGCCCTGGGCGGCGAAGGTGGCCCAGTCGGAGCTGTAGTTCTGCCAGTCGTAGCTGCCCCATTCGGCGCTTTCCTTGGCGGGAGCGAAGAGCTCGCCCGAAAAGTCCCTGAGAAGGACGCCCGCAACGCCCTTTCCTTCCCGGTCACTGATCACCAGATAGGTAGTCCGGCCTATGCTGCCGGGAACGGTGGGCTCGGCCTTGATCCTGTTGCCGGAATAGCCCGCGGGCTCCAGGTGCATGGAATAGCCGGCCTCGTTGAGGCGGGCCAGGTTGTTGGTGTTGGCTATGGCGGTCAGCCAGGCGCTCTTTCCCGCCGAGGTCAGACCGGCCAGGGCGATGACGTAGAGGGGATAGATCCCGTAGTGCCTGGGAAGGACGGTGTTGTAATTCCTGCATTCGGGGCAGGAGTGGAGCATGGTCAGCTCTTCCTTTTCGCTCCTTCCCTCCGTCTGGCGGATCACGGTGATGGAGTAGGGAACGCCCTGCTCCTTTTTGCCGATCCGGGTGGAGAGCTGGAGGGTAAAGCCGGGATTTGCCGTTCTTTCGGGATCGTCCGGGAAATAGGGGTCCACCCGGTAGGTATGGTTCTGTCTAGAATAGCTGAGCCTTGCGCCTATGGCAGAGGGCGCGTTGTAGTAATAAGCCATGCGGAAGATCTTGCCGCATCTGGGACAGATGCATGTTCCGGCTTTAAGCATGTGATGCCTCCTCGTAGGTGACAAAGGTGAGGGCGTACTGGGGGATCCTGGCGCCCTGGGGGGTGGTGCTGTAGAGGATCAGGGGCCGGTCGGGGATCAGCTGGATATCCTCCTGGCCCAGAAGGAAGCAGGTCCCGGGACTGTACTCGAAGAGGAGCTCCGCGGAAGGAACGGGAGAATCCATGACCACCTGGTAGGTGCCTTCCTGGTCCAGGACCTTGACTCTGTCCCGGCTGCCTATGGCGGCGGTGCCGGAAAGCTGCTGGATCCGGATAAAGGAAGGGGCGTAGAACGGGGAAGCCTGGGGAGAGAGGGTCTCTCCGGCGAAGGAGGCAGGGGCGGGGGCGTCGAATTCGGGAACGTCCCGGGGCTCTGCCTTCTGGAAGGGAGAGGGGGCGGCGCCGCCGCCTCTTGTCTCGTAGCGGATGTCCGAGCCGTCGTTCCAGGTCTCGTATCCGTCCTCTTTATCTTCTCCGGGCGCATCATGGGATAAAAAGCCCAGAAGGATCCGGATTATGGGGATCAGGAGCAGCACCAGCAGGGTAAAAATGCCTGCCGGCTTCATCCCGGCAATGGCGTCCAGAAGAGGCGCTGCCACTTCCGGCATCACCAGCCCGGCAATGATATAGAGGAACAGAACCAGTGCTTCCAGTATGACGAGTCTTGTAAAGCCTTTTTTCAGATTTTTCAAGGGAACGTCCTTTCTGATGCTTTCCTTCGAAGTACGTAGATCTCACGGCCGTCCTGCCCCAGTGCGTAGAGGGCGTCGGGGCCCACAAAGAAACCGTTTTCCGTATCCGGACCGGCTTTCCGGGCTCCGTAAGAAGAGGTTTCCTCATAGGAGGAGTAATCCCAGTCCGGGGAGGCGGAAGCGCTCCCGGTCTCTGCCTTCGTTTTCGAACTTCCGGCCCCGGTAAGATCCAGGTCTGAGATCCGGAGATTTTTTACGTCGTACCAGTCCGCAGCATCGTCGCTGCTTCTTTTTTCGGGATCCGAATAGATCACTGCCTGAAGATGACGTCCGTAGCGCTCCACGGAAAGGCGCTCGCACTCATCCAGAATGTCTCCGAACTGTACTTCCTCCAGCTCTGCCGGGGAAGGAACGGAAGGGGTGAAGATGCAGACAGTGCCCAGGAAGGACTGGCTGCCTTCTTCCTGAAGATAGTCCTTTACATAAAGGAAGGCGTCCCTGAAGCCCCGGGCCAGGGATCCGGAGGGATCCGTCAGACGGACCATCTGGGGAAGGTAACGGTCCATAAGATATTCGCGGGAATAAAGGTGGAGGGGCATCTCCGTGCCGGCATAGCGGGGATCCGCTCCGTTTCCGGACCGGAAGGTGATAAAGCCCGCATGGAAGGAAGAGGGAGGCTCCCCTGTCCTTTTGTGCTTTTTCACTTCCTTTCTCCAGGCGTCCTCCATGGCCAGGCGGTAGGAGCCCATCATCTCCGCGGGAACGGAGGTGTTGAGAAGAAAAAGGGAATACTGGACCTCTTTTTCCTCTTCCGAAGACGCATCGGGGGATCCGCCTCCTGCGGCAGCCTCATCGGGTCCGGGAGAGGGGGCTTCTTCTTCCTCTTCGCCTTCCAGGGGGCCTTCCATGGTCACGGCCATGTCCAGGATGTCTCCCAGGCGCTGGCGGAAAAGGTCGATGCCCGGACGGGCATCCGGCCAGAGGAGGGTGGACTGGCGGAAGAGGCGCTGGACCTTGTTGAGAATGGCGGAGCCGATCTCCTCCTGCCAGCGGAATTCTTCACCCAGCTCCTTTTCCAGCCAGCGGAAATCCCTGGTCTGGTAGCGGGAGATCACGTCCTCGTAGGCGTGGAGCCAGAGTCTGTCGCTGTCGGCCTCATTCATCTGGGCCCTGTGGATCCAGTCCCTGAGGGGCCTGCAGCCGGAAAAGAGTCGGCCAAGGATCAGGCCCAGGGCGAATACGTCGGTCTTCTGGTTCTGGCCGCTTGTCTGGTAGAAGCTGATGACCGGGTCGTTTTCGGGAATGATGTCCTCGGGGGCCGTATTGGAT
>ODAJ012001037.1_pt1 | contig 20053 bp, 15 predicted proteins | sample 1539241 | NCBI WGS metagenome assembly ODAJ01 (sample SAMN02144231, study PRJEB22623) | gut metagenome | biome: sheep rumen | host: Ovis aries | place: New Zealand | reverse complement strand
CCTCGCCCGCGCCGTCATAAATCGTCAATGCATACGTCGGAACCTTATCGCCCTTCTTAGAGTTGTCGAGTATCGTCCAAAGTTGCGGCTTAGGTGAAACGCCTGACTGCGTGCCCTTTAAGCATTGCCGCTCCTCGTAGACATATTGCTCGTTGAGTTGTGCGCGCTGAGTTGTCTCCACGTCCATTGCCTGCAATACCCACGGCAAGCCCGAATACCTTAACTCGTGCAAAAGCGTCGTCATGTAACTCGATTTGCCTGCACCACTCACGCCCACCGCGCAGAAGCTTAAGAACTTGTCATGGAAGAGGATTTGCGGCGGCAGAGGTTCTCCGCAATGTTTGCAAGCCGCCTCGCGAATCGTCAAGCCGTGATTCCTGCAATATTTTCTTCTGCACACGGGGAGCCGCCCTTTGAACCTGTCGGCGAACGATAGCTTGACTTCGTGGCGATTGTCTTCGTCGGGAACGCAATAAAACTTCATGTCGCCTAACTTTATTTCCCTGAGGCAGTGCGGACAAACCGCCGCCGACTTGCTGAACATAGACATTTACAAAAACCTCCGGCTCACTTCTTCGGAACCTTCAAACTATCAGGTCGCGACGCCTTTAACTCGAATCGCCGCTCGTCTTCTTTGGAAATCCGCAACAAAATCAGTGTACCTTGCGGAATTTCCTTCCACGTTTCGTCTGGTAACTCTGCCTTATACCGTCCATTGGGGTAGCCTTCAGGATACTCGCGGATATTGCCGAGCCTTATCATCGTCACGTCGCCTGCCTCAATGTTCATGCGCATGTCTCTTCGACAAACCAAAGACATTTTCGGCGTCGGCTTAGCGCGGCTCTCGATTACCAGCTTGCAATCCTTAGCGTGCGTCTCCTTCTTGAAGGGTGGGAACATTTCACGAGTCGTGCCCCATTCAAGCCAATACGTAATGATTTCCTTCGGGCGATTGTCAAGCGTCAATGTGCTCGGTTCGCTATAAGCTGAAGTCCCGTCGCTGAACTGATATTCGCCTATGACCGTGATAAAAATTTCCTTCGGCGGCAAGTGCGGCTGTAATATGAAGGCGTCCTGCGTGTACTTCGTAGCGTAAATGCGATTCATCTGCCGCGCCTTAGCAGTCTCAATCGTTACGTAGGGTTCGTCGGCGTCGTTCGTGTTTATCTTGTAATGAATCAGGTAAAGGTTGTCGGGCACGTTTTTAAGGACGAGTTTTAAGCCGCCCGCGTCAATCTGAGTTCGCGCCGCGTCAATCTCGCATGGCTCGACATTCGCGCAAGTGACAATCTCATTGACAATCCCAAGCTCCCGCGTCGCACTGATGACGGCTACTTTAACGTTATCGGAGCTTAAAGCGAAGTCGCACGCCTCGTCGGTGCACTCCGCCCGCTTATAGACGACGCCGCTACCCAACAGCTCATCAATCTTATCTAGCCCGAAGAGTTTTCCGTCAGGCGTCGCGTCCTTGACTACCTCTTTAAACCAAATTGCAAAATCGCCCGTCGCCTTCCACTTAAAGAAAGCTCGACCGCCGCGCACAGTGTAGCTTAGGTTCTTTAAAAGCTTAGGCGGCTTCTCAGGCGTCAATGTCACCGTCAAGCCGTGGCTGTATTTATAAGTCCTGTTGATTATCGAAACCCTGCCCGCAATCTCGTCGCTTTGGCGGGAAAAATATTTCTCGTTATTGGCGGCGTCCTCCACGGCGTAATAAACGCATTGCAGACGGTACTGATACTGCATACGATTTTTAACCGCCCTGTCGTCGAAGGACAAATCCTCCACGCACTCCGCCACGACGACACTATTGCCCGCATTGTCACTGCGCAAAATCCTTATGCCCTGGCACGTGTCAGACGGGAGCCGCCAGATAAATTTGCAGAAGCCGTCTTCAGTCTTAGCGATTAACTTTTTCTCGTCGAGGTCGCTGTAATGGACGGCGGTCGTCGTCGTGGGCGCGGAGATTGTCCCCAGCCGCGTCGCGAAGACTGCATAACCGTAGAGGACGCCAGGCTTAACGTTAATGTCGGTGAACTCAAGCCGGTCAGTGTTCTCAATCAGCGGTTCGCCGTCGCGATAAGTCTTCGGCACGCCGCCAATCTTCTTTATCAGCGTGTAGGTTATGGCGAGGTCGGCGGGGGCTTGCCAAGAGACGTTGCAAATCAAATTCGACTCTACGGCGGCGGCACTCGTCGACTTTGCCTTGACGGATATTTTGCTGATGATTGAGCCAGACGAATAATTTTCCCGAAGGGTCGCGACGATTGTCGGCGGGTTCTTCGGCGCAATGAGTTTCAACCTTTCCAACGCGGGCTTGTGATTCGGTATCTTGCGCAAAATCTCGACGCAATCGCTTACGGCTTTGGCGGGCGCAATCGACAGGCTCGGCAATTTCTTATCTGCCCACGCGAACAGCTCCCGCTTCTTGAGTTCGTTGGCGACTTTGTTTATCCGCCATTCGATTAGCTTTATGTCGTTTGATTCGGACTTGAGGAGCTTAGCTTTGGCTAGGAGCTTTATAATCTCCGCCGTGACTAAGTGAACATCTTCATCAGCGTTGCGTGCCTGTTCGACGAGGTCAAGCATTGAATTCGCCTCGGCAATGTAGCTTGAGAACTTCCTAAGCTCCGCCAAAGAGAAATCGCACGCGGTACAATGCTCGGCGGTCGCGGGAATCTTCTTGCCGCACTTCGGGCACTCGACGAAAAATTTTGCCCCGCAGACTTTGCAACGCGCCCGCTCCGCCTCCTCACGAGTCCGGAAACTTTCAAAGGCTCCGCAGTTCGTGCACGTCATGCAGAAAGAATTCTCGCCCGCGTCGTTAGTCGCCTCGTAAGGGTCTCTCAGAAGCCCAGCCGCCTTATTGTAGAGGGCAACGCTCAATTCGTAAGTCAGGAAGTTCGGGAAGGTGCGCCTAATCCGATTAATGCAGTTGTCCGCAAAATATCTGTCGCGCTTGAAGAGGTCGGGCGCAGTCTTTATCTTGCTAAAGAAATCGGCTAGCGTCTCAATCTTCAACGAATGGTCGTACTTGAAGCGGTTGTCGTCGGTGTTGAAGACCTGCGTTTGCGCCAGATTGAGCAAGGCTTTAATCGATTGCCATTGCGGGATAGGCGCGGAGAATTTCTTAGCGGCGTCTCGGAAAATCTCTTTAAGGTCGTCAGTCGAACGGCGGCGATAGAAATCCGGCGAAGGCTCCGATTTATTCTCAAGGTAAAACGCCAGCTCGTAGAGGTCGTGAACGTCCGCTGACCACGGGAAATTCTTTTCATCGGGCACCCGCTGGAACGTCGCGAAATTTCTTCTAAGCTCCTCAAGCACCGCGTCGGCAAGGAAGAAGTTGTTTAGCATCGATAAGATTGTTTGCGCGGTCTTGGCGGGTTTAATCTCAAAGCCCTGTTCCTTGTACGTCGCCTCGATTGTCGCGGGGCTGAGCTTTAGCTTGTCGCGCACCTGCCGAATCTGCGACTGATTAACTTGCAACGTCCCTTGAGTTTCGCCGCGCTGAATGTCAATGTAAAGCCGCAATGCCTCGACGCGTTGTTGCTTGAGCTTGTCCGCCTCCGCCTGTCGCAATATCGGATTTTCTAGGACGCGGGCTATATAGCCGTCCATTTGCAGTTCCAGTTCCTCGCGAATCTTTGCTAGGCGTGCCGGGTCTACGCTCGTGTTCTGCTCGGTCGTCAGGCGTTTCTTCCACGCGTCATAGGCGGCGCGGATTTTCTTCGCATTGTCGGGAGGATCAAATTCCAAGCCGAGCATCTCAAAAATATTTCGTTTCGCCAAACTTAACCCGTTACTGAAAACTTATAAAAAGTTATTAAAACCTTTAAGTTTCATTCCTGCTTCAAAGCGTCCGCTTTTGCCGAGGCTACTTACGTTTGGTATGACGCTCCACAGGCTTAACTTCCCCGCTAACGAACGGGTAGATTTTCAACCAATCAGCTTGCGTATCTTTTGAGATTTATCGCCGCCTGTAAGTCGCGGTCTATCTCATTGCCGCAATGTTCGCAGTGATAAATTCGCTCGGACAGACGCAAATTTTTCTTTACGTGTCCACAAGCAATGCAAGTTTTAGAACTAGGATAAAATCTGCCGGCAATAACGACGCTTAGTCCTGTCCACGCCGCTTTGTACTTACTCTATCTGCCGCCTGAATTCGTAAAAACCTTGCTCATGCACTGCCTTTGCCAAATGCCGATTCGACATCATGCCGCGCACGTTCAAATCTTCAAGCACTATCGGATTTGGTTTTCGTCCGACAATTACACTTGTGATTTGGTGTCGGTAATTTTGCCGAAGGTTTGCCAATCGGTGGTAAAGCCTTAAAAGTTTCCTTTCGCTCTTTATAATGTTGCGTGTCTTCTGGTAACTTCCTCCTTTCTTGTTATTCATTTCGTATTTGCGCGAAATTGAGCGTTGCAACCTACGCTGTTTTTTCTTTAGTCTGCGGACTCTACCAGTCCTATTGATGTTCGGGTAAACCGTGCCGTCGGAGCACGTAGCCAAATTTTTTATGCCTAAATCAATGCCGATACTCTCACCGAAATTTTCAGCGGGCTTTGGGTCAGCAAATTCAACTGCCACGCTTAACCACCAGTTGAGACCGTCAAAAGTGATTCGCGGATTAAAATACTTCACGCCCAAAGGTATACGCCCGATTTCGGCTAGCCTGAACCAATTCAGCTGTTGACGATTTCTGCGTTTGCTCGTTGCTATTGCCTCAAGCTTAACGTGCGTATCTGTGATTCGGATTTTGTTCGTATCCTGATAAAAACTGAAGTCACCGCCCCTTCTACTTTTGAACTTCGGACGTCCCGCCAACTTCTTGAAAAAATTTTGGTAAGCGTCGGCGCAATCCTTTATCGCTTGCTTAGTCACGTTATTTGAAATGGTTCTAAGCCACGGGTATTCGGCGGAGTTTCTAAGCACGGTGAATTCTTTGCGCAAATTGTTGTTGCTGATAAATTTTTCGCCCGCTTTGTAGGCGTCAAGCTCTTTTCGCAATGCCCAGTTGTAAGCAAAACGAGCCGTGCCCGCGAATTGAAATAACCTCGTGCGTTGTCGATTGTTCGGTATCAACATGACTTTAAAGGATTTTAGCATTTCCACCACACTTTCTAGAAATCAATTTCAAAGTGATTGATAGAACTCGTCGAAGTCTCGCAAGCTCTTGTACATCTTGAATAGTTCCTTCTGCAGTTGCTCTTCGGGGATATTCGGCGGGAGGTCGTAAGCCTCAAGAACTGCTTTATCGTTTGCCTCGTGAGCCTTGCGCAAGTCCTTTGGCATGATAAGCGGGTCATAAAGGTCTGCAAAGCTCGCGTCGGGATATTTCGTTCGTGCGAAGAGTATCTCCGCCGCCGTAAGCTCAACCTCCCGATTGAACGGCGGCCACGGAAAATTGTTGTACACCACGTCCGCCGAGTATCGATAGCTTATGCCTAATCGCCCGCACGTCGCCCGCATCCACGCCATATGCGGTCGGCTCGTCAGAACTCCGAAATGCCAGTACATTGCCCCAGGCACCATCAAGTTTGCATTGCCGCAGATAATGTTCGCGTCCATCCAACCAATCGGCACATACTCGCGACGCTCGCCAGAATGACACGGCACCAGCAGATAATTAGTCGTCGGCTGTCGTCTCTCTTGAAAAAGCCACGGGGTCGCGGCGTCTCGACGGGTTGTCGCCTTCTTGCTCGCCAAGCGGAAATCTCTGACGGCTTGCACTCGCTGATAGACCAGCGGCATACGCCTGAGTTCATTGGGCGGGCAGTCGACTAACCAAAGGCAATAACGCGGCAACCTGTGAATGAACTCCCGCGAGCCGACGTAACGACGAATCCACTTAGCCGCCGTCGGGTTCTTTGCAATGAGTTCGTCGCGTTCTTCGGGCGACAGAATCAATTTGCCGTTATCCGTCGGCTTGCTCCCGTAAACCATTTCGGGCACGGTGTAAATCTGTTCGCCGAGCCAGCGGACGTAAGTTTGCTTACCGGTTCGGGCGAAGTGGTTCGGGTAGTCGTTGCAGTAGAAATCCTTGACTTCAACCTCAATGTAGCCGGTCATGTCTTCATCGTAAAGCTTAACCATTATTTGTCCTCGTAATGTCCTCTGCAAGATTTGACGGCGATAATATTTTCGTCCTTCATCTTGTAAATCAAGCGGTGCTCGTCGTTAATCCTGCGCGACTAGCCGTCCTCGTGCTTGAGCTTTTCTGGCTTGCCGATACCTTTAGCCACGCCGTTGCGGTCAATGTCGTTTAGGAGGGAATCTATCTTGTCGAGAATCTTACGGTCGTTGTGCGCCCACAATACATGAAATCTTTGAGGGCTTTATCTGATAAAAATACGTTCGGCATTAAAATGCATTCCTCAATTCTTCCAACGTAAACAATTTGCCTTTGCCCGCTTGAAGTTCTTCCTCGGCAACATCAAGTTTGGCAAGGAATTTTGCGTTGTTAATGCACGTGTCGATTTTTTCCAGCCCGCGCATTTTGAGTTCTTCCAAAAAATATTTCCATTCACGCGGCGAAAAGGTTGTCTTCTCGTCAGGAAGGTCAATCGGATTAACTTTATAGTTTTCCATAACAAAAGCTCCTTTCAGTCAGAAGAGATGCGCAGTTGGTGGACGGCACTTCGCTCAATGTCAATGTCGGAGTCGGTGCGCAAGAACGTTTCAAAGGTCTCGTTGGTCTTGGTGTTGACTGCTTCGACATGGACGCCCGACGCATCGACTTTGAACGTAACTTTAATCGGGGTATCGCGGCTGGTGTTGGGCGGCAGGTTCACGATAAGTTCGCCGAGGAGTTTAACGTTATGGGCGGGGTCGGTAGCTTGGGGGTTGCCCTCCTCGTCGACGCAGGGAATCAGCGTATCATCGGTTGACATGTTCTCGAAGGCACGCAGGCGGACGAGTTCTTGATTATCTTCAAGCGGGTAATAAGTCTTCGTGAAGACGGCGGGCATTTTCTCCCCAATCTTGATGAAGTTTTCCAAAACGTATTTGTGCTTAGCCCCGTTCATGTCGACGACGCCCGGCCCGAACGAACGCGGCGTTTGGTCTTCGACGGTAAATTTGCTCGTGAGCTGTTCGGCGCGTTGAGTGTCGCCGCCAGAAGTCTCATCGCCCGCCGAGGACAGGCTATCGACTTCCTCAACCAACATGCTAGCATAAATCGCCGCGCCTTTAGCAACTGCTTGGTCGGGGTCGTGCTGTTGAACTTTGCCAGGGAAACGGGCTTCGACTGCCTCAATAATCATCGGCATATAAGTTGAGCCGCCGACAAGCAGGACAGTATCAATCGATTCAGCGGAAACTTTTTCTAAGGTCGCGTCAACAAAATTCATCGTCCGCGCCACAAGGTCGGAAGTCATTTGCTCAAAGTCCGAACGCTTGATAACAATTTCAGTTCGCGAGCCGTTCACGTCGATACGAACCTTAGCGGATTGCTTTTTGCTGAGCTTGCGTTTAGCCTCCTCGACTTTGGAGCGAATGTCCTGCCGAGTCTCCGCCTCCACGTCTTCGGGTTGCAAGCCGGTATCGTCACAGCACGCCCGCAAGATATGGTTATAAAGTCTGTCGTCCCAATCCTTACCGCCGAGCCGGTCATCGCCGCTGGTCGCAAGCACCGTAATTTTTTGAACGTCGCGCCCCGAATCGTTTTGCGTCATCGACATCTTTAAAACAGTCACATCGAAGGTACCGCCGCCGAGGTCGTAGACAAGAACCGTCCTATCCTCCTGAAATTGACGGGCGCAATAACTCAAAGCCGCCGCAGTGGGTTCGTTAATCAAGCTGAGCACGTGAAGCCCGGCAAGCTCGCCCGCCTGCCGAGTCGCGGAACGTTCTTCAAGCCCGAAGTAAGCCGGCACCGTTATAACCACGTCTTCAATCGTGCCGCCCTGAGCCTCTACCAGATTTTTAAGCCGCGTAAGAATCAATGCGCTAATCTCAACGGGCGTATAAATCTTGCCGTCGAACTCATAAGTTCGGGTGTCGCGCTTGCCAATCTCGCGCTTGACGAATTGCACGACGCGTTCGCCGTCAGTCTCGACATTCTCCTTAGCCGCCTGCCCGACGACGACATTATTTTCATTCTCGAAGAAGACGACGCTTGCCACGGTATTTGAGTCGTCCTCGTTATTGCGGATGACTTCGGGGTTGCCGTTTGCGTCCAAGCGCGCAATGCAAGAATAGGTTGTGCCCAGGTCTATGCCATAAGTTATCATACGTTTTTATCTCCTTTACTCACTGCGAACTGATTCAGATTTCTTGCCGCCCGCCGCCGCGTCATAAACGTAAACGTCGACGAACTCGCGATAGAGCGTGCGCCCGCCTCTCATGACTCCGGGGCGTCGGCTCTTTGCTATGGTGTTGTGTAAACTTTTATTGCTCGTCGCGACGGTGTTTACGATTTTGGTTAAGAGCGGGCGTCGCGGCTCCCCGACCTCCGACGAAAAAATTTCTGCGTCGTACTCCGATAAGATTTCTTCCAGCTCGTCGAAGAGCAATTTTAGCGTTCGCCGCGTCCGCCGCGATATTGATTCGTCCGTCAGCATCTTGCGATATTCCACGCACACTGCCGCCACGGCTTTTAATATCGGCGTGAACTGTTCGCCGCGTTGTTGTTCCTTTAGGCTCTCAAGCTCGCGTTGCATTCCCTGCCGCACCTGGTTTTGAAAGTTGACGTTCTCGCGCAAGGACTGTTCAAGCTGTCGAGAATTTTTTTGTTGAAGCTCAAGAATTTTTTCCAGCGTCGCGACTACGGAATTTTGTTCCGTGTCCTCCGCGACGAGTTCAGTTGTTGTCTCCAAGCTATCGACCTCCTTTCATTGCAAAAGATTTTATCAGAAATTATTCAGGTTAGCAACGAAAAAAATCCCCCTCATGATACTCATAAGGGGAAACGTAGCTGAAAATTTTCTTGCACTTTATTTTTTGGCGACCATACGATTGATTGCGCTGATTAAAGCTTGAATTGAGGCTGTGATAATGTCAGTATCCATGCCCGCGCCCCAAAATACCTTGCCATCGGAGCCGGTGATAGAAATATACGCGATAGCTCGTGCAGATTGCCCGATTTCGAGTGCGTGCTCGTTGTAAGTGAGGTTTGAATAAGAAATGCCAAGATTTTTCTGCAAAGCGTTAGATACGGCGTCCAAACGACCATTACCACGCGCCATATAGGTTACACGGTCGCCATTAACCTCCAAATCGACGCTTCCGACGCGTGCGCCGCCTGGTTCTTTGCGTAAATGGAATTCAATGAGCTTATAAGGCTTGTCGACATTAACATATTGGTCGCTGAATATCTGATAAATCTCGTCGGGCAAAAGTTCTTTGTGTTTTCGGTCAGAAACGGCTTTAACGCAGTAACCGAAGTCCTCGCGCATCTTTTTAGGCATTTCAACGCCGTATTTTTGCTCCATAATGAATCCGACGCCGCCTTTACCGCTCTGGCTGTTGATTCTGATAACATCTCCGTCATATTCGCGCCCAACATCGTGCGGGTCGATAGGTAAATAGGGAACAGTCCAGCGTTCGGGATTTTTTTCGTCGCGCCAATGCATTCCCTTAGCGATTGCGTCCTGATGAGAGCCACTAAACGCCGTAAAGACCAAAGAACCGGCATAAGGTTGCCTATCATGGACGTGCATACGGGTTACGCGCTCATACATCTCGACTAAGGCGGGCATATTCGTAAAATCAAGCTGCGGGTCGACGCCTAAAGCAAACATATTCATTGCTAAGGTAACAATATCGACATTTCCGGTGCGTTCGCCGTTTCCAAAGAGCGTTCCTTCGATTCTATCGGCTCCAGCGAGCAATCCGAGTTCACAATCAGCCACTCCACAGCCTCTATCGTTGTGTGGGTGCAAACTTAAGACAATTTTATCGCGGAACTTGAGATATTTGTTAATATAGGCGACTTGAGCGGCGTAAATGTGCGGCAAACTCATTTCTACGGTCACAGGGATATTGATAATGGGTTTTCGGTCGATTACAGGCTCCCAAACGTCTAAAACGGCGTTGCAGACCTCCAAAGCGTACTCAGGCTCGGTTCCAGTGAAACTTTCGGGCGAATATTCAAAGCGATAGTTAGCATTTGCCTTATTTGTGAGTTCGAGGAGGAGTTTTGCGCCGTCGATAGCGATATTTTTAATTTCATCCTTCGACATGCGGAAGACTTGCTCGCGTTGAGCCACCGAAGTCGAGTTATAGACGTGAACGATAGCATTTTTAGCCCCGTCGAGGGCTTCAAAGGTCTTTTTGATGATATGTTCGCGTGCTTGAGTCAAAACTTGGACAGTTACATCATCTGGGATAAGATTATCTTCAATCAGGCGACGCAGGAGGGCGTATTCGGTATCAGACGCGGCAGGAAATCCAACTTCAATCTCTTTAAAGCCGATTTTGACGAGCGTTTTATAAAATTCGACCTTTTCATCGAGGCTCATGGGAATAATCAGCGATTGATTGCCGTCGCGCAGGTCTACGCTACACCAAACGGGAGCTTTTGTCGGAAATTCTTTGGTAACCCAGTCAAAAATTAATTCTGGCGGCATGAAATAGCCTTTGGAGTACTTTTTATGATTTTTCAAAGTTCAACACCTCTTCGCGGGCAATTATATTAGCAACTTTGCAAATGCGCAAGTTTGCGTTATAATCAAGAACCATAAATTTTAAGGAGCTGAATAACTTGACAGTGATATTGTTAATCGTGGTAGCAGTGGCGGCGGGCGTGTACTTCTACTTAAGGGGACGTGAGGAAAAGGTTGTGCCGAAGCTTGAGAGCCGCACGGCATTTGAGATAGAATCCCGCGACGAAAAATCCGTAACGCTCTCAACGACGATTGAATTTCGCAACGAGGGCACGCAGTCGGCAATGATAGTTGATGCGATATGTCATCCGCTACTGCCCTTTGAACAGTACGACGGCATGAACGTTCGCGGCAAGGTGGAGCGTGAAGGCGTCCCGCGTGAAGATGATTACTTCGAGGCGTTGGTTATCGAACATCAACAAAGCGTCCGGCTCGTCGCCAAAGTTACGTTGACGGCTCGCAAAGGGCTTTCGTTGCAAGAGGCAGTCGCAAACATGGTTGATTTCCCCGTGGAACTTCTTTATCGGGAAGTCGGGCGCAACCCAATGCGTTGGTCGATTGCCCGCGTGATTCTGACTGCCGATGAACTTAAGGAGAAGATATTATGAACGTAGAGATTATCCCGATAACGACCCGAATCCTCACGCCGAAGGACGATATAGTTGACGTGATTGAGGAATACACCCGCGACCAAATCGGAGCTGACGACGTGATAACCGTTGCTGAAAGTGTTGTGGCGATTACGCAGGGCAATATCATTCGACCGGACGAGATGCACCTAAGCAACCTCGCTAAGCTGTGCTGTCGATTCATTCCCGATTATGGGAGCCTAGCCACGCCGCACGGTATGCAAGCCTTAATGGAGAAGGAGGGCGAATGGCGCGTTGCGTTTGCATTACTTGCAGGTTTCCTAGGCAAGGTCGTCGGTATGCGCGGGCTGTTCTATAAATGGGGCGGGCGTCAAGCGGCGTTAATCGATGATGTGACTGGGACTATGCCGCCCTTTGATAAATGCGTCGTCTACGGTCCAGAGAACCCCGATAAGGTCGTTGCTGACCTCAAGGCTCGGTTGAATTGTTTTGGCGCGATGATTGCGGACGTTAATGACTTGAAACGGTCGCGAATCGTCGGAGCTACGCCGGGCATGAACGCACAACTTGCTAGCGACTTGCTGATTGATAATCCGTTCGGCAATGCGTCGCAGAAACGCCCAATTTGTATCCTGAAGAACTTCCGCCCATATCAGGAGGAGCAAGGAGGGACTTAACATGCCAGAGCCTCAAACCAAAGAAAATTCTTCGCGAATCATTCCGCTGACGGCTGACGATTATATCATCATGCAACTTAAAGACCTCAAAGACGAGTTCCGCGACTCGCGCAAAGAGTTAAACTCTCGCATGGACAGAGTCGAAGCTAAACAGGAGACGACGCGCAAGGAACTCAACGAACGCATGGATAGATTGGAGAATCGTCAAGATAAACTCGAAGCTAAGCTGGAGAACACTCGCCAAGAACTCAACGAACGCATGGATAAACTTGAAGCTAAGCTTGACAAGCAAGACGCCAAAATTGACAAACTCGCAGATAAGATGGATTCTTCAAACAAACACGGCAACATAATGACGGCAAGTGTTATCAGCGTTGCGCTCGGCGTCTTGTACGTGATTTTTTTCAAATAGCAAAGGAGCAATCACGATGAAAAAATTTTTACTCCTATTGATGTTGGCTACGTTTATTGGCGGCGGAGCGGCGGAGGCAGTGCCAATTCCCCTGCGCGGTATCGTCGAAGGCTTTTACGGCACGCCGTGGACTTTTGAAGACCGCGCAGACATTCTCGATTTCTGCCGCCAAAATAATTTGAACTCCTACATCTACGCGCCCAAGGACGACCCCTATCACCGCGATAAATGGCGCAAGCCTTACCCCGCCGACAAACTCAAGGAGCTTAGGCAGTTGGTTGCCCTCGCCAAAAAGAATAGAGTTCGGTTTATCTTCGCCGTGTCGCCGGGGCTTGACTTGAATTACAAAAGCGACGAGGACTTTAGGCTTTTGATTCGCAAGCTCGACACCATGTACAATATCGGCGTGCGGGACTTCGCAATTTTCTTCGACGATCTCAAGGACGACAAAGGCAATCATCACGAGAGCGGCAAGAATCAGGCGGAGTTCCTTAACCGCGTCCAAAAGAATTTGCGCGAGCGGTACAAGGACGTTGCGCCGCTAATCACCGTGCCGACGGAATATTATTATGAGGACATGGTCAAGGGCGGCAAGGTCAAGCCTTACACCCGCGACTTTGCCGAGACTCTAGACCCGCGGATTGTCGTGCTGTACACGGGGCGCGGCGTCGTCTGCGATAGCATAACCGATAAGGAGCTTGCCGAGGTCAATAAAATTTTCGGGCGGGAGGTCGGCGTTTGGTGGAATTATCCCGTGAACGATTACTCTTTGACGCCTGACGGCAACCGCAATGTTAAGTTGGCACTCGGAGCGATTGAGAATCTTCCCTCCGCTAAGATGACGGCGATTTTCTTCAACCCAATGGAGCAAGTGCAAATGTCTAAGATTGCTCTGGCGACGGGCGCAATCTACGCGAACAACCCCGCCACCTACGACGCCGAGCAAGCTTGGGATAAAGTCCTGCGCGAACAATTCGGAACGCTCGCCCCGGCTATGAAAATCTTCGCGGAACACTCCCGCCACATGGAAAATTCTTGGGCTAAGGTAGGAGCACCCGACGCGATTGAGTTTGCCACGTTAGCGCACAATCTGATTTACGACATGGGCAAGAAAAGTTTCGTAGACTTCAAGCCGCTTGAACTAAAGATTGACGAGACTGCTCGCGCCGTTGACTTGTTACTTAGACGCCTGCCGAAGAAATATTTAGCCGAGTGCAAGCCGCAACTCGAACAGCTAAAACGAATTGCCAACGCCGATAAAGTCGCCCTTGAATCGTTGAAGGCTGGACGCCTCGACCCGACGTTGAAGATACTTCGCGAAGAAATTGCCGCAAACGAAAAGCAAGCGGTCATCTCCGAAGAAGCCGCCTGCAAGTTTATCGACGACGTTATAAAGTTCTTCGACGAGCAAGACAATAAGTCACGCAAACGAAAATAAATTACGCGGACGATTTCCCGCCGAGGAGTCGCCCGCGTTTTTTTATGTCTTTGATTCCTCCGGCGGAAGGATGCCCGCCATGCGCAAGAGGTATTTAGCGTTAGTCGTGTGCGTGCGTCCCTTGCGCAGCTTGAAGTCGAATTTAATCTCGTCGTTCTCGTAATACTCCTCGAAGTGCGCGTTGGATATGTGCGTATTCTCCGAGACCATGTCGCAAAGTTGGAAGTCGTGCGTAGTGACCAGCGTTATCGAGTGTTCGTTAGTCAGGCGGCGAATTGCCTCCTTAGCTCCAATCACGCGGTCATTGACGTTCGTGCCCTTGAAAATCTCGTCAATGCAGGCGAGCATCGGCAAGTTCTTTTCCGTGTACTCAATCATCGACTTAATCCGAAGCAGTTCAGCGTAGAAGGTCGAAACGCCTTGGCTGATGTCATCGTTTACGCGGATTGAGGTCATGACGGCTAGGCGGCTGACAGCAAAACTTTTCGCGCAGACCGGAGCACCCGAATAAGCAACCATGACTGCGGCGGCTAACGTCCTAATCCAAGTCGTCTTGCCGGACATGTTCGCGCCCGTGATAATCGTCGTGCCGGCTTTTAGTTCAACGTCATTGGGCACGCCCTTAGCGTCGGCAACAAGCAAACTCGTCAAGCCCTCAACCTTAAGGTGCGGTTCGTCGTCTTCGTAAAAGGTCGGGAAGCAGTAAGTCGTTCGCGTTTGACCGATTGACGCTAGGGAAATTAGAACTTCCACTTCGGCGAAGGCGTCTAGCCACGTGCGCAAGTGATTAGCCGCGTCGACCCTCCAACGCATGAATGCCACCACTAAGAAGAAGTCCGATAAGAACAGCGCGTTGCCGAGGATAAAGAATATCGGATTATGTCGAGCGTTAGCCGCGTCTACGAGCAATGATAGCGTCCTTAGCTTTTGCGCGGCGGACATTTCGTCGGTTAAAATGTCGCGTATGGCGGTCAGTCTCTTCGACGTGAAGTTAGTTGATTCGAGCCGTTCAAATATCGCGTGATAGAGTCGTAGCTCCTTAGAGATGATTTTGAGCGGCGCGAGCAATTCATTGACGGCGGGGATTGCCACGACTGCGACTGCCAACGAAATCACCATGACAAACAGCGGCAAGAGTTCATCAACAAGCCCATGCCACGCCAGGAAGGTTGACGCGATTAAAATCAGCGGCATGACAAACCTTAGCAGATAAATCTTTCCGAGCGGCGGCAATTCCTCTTCCACGCTTACGATTAGTTCGCTGGTGTCGTGATTGTTGGGCATGAGCCGCGCATAAGCCTCAAGGTCGAGTGACAGCCGCGGACGTTGCAAAATTTCAGCGACGCCTCGTTGGCGGTTGCGTACCTCGTTGAAGTCGGGCGGCTCCGGATTAAAGGCGGCGGCTAATAAGTCCCTTCCACGCTTCGTACGAGCCGCGCAAATGTATTGGAAGATTGAGCCTTCGCCGAAAATGTGTAAATCCACGTCTTGCGGGCGATTGTTCTTCAGGTAAACGCTGCCGTCATTGGAACGTTTGCGCCACGTGCCACGCGCCCTAGCAATGTACGAGTTTAGCACAGTCAGTCGGCTCTTTAGAAACCTTTTGCGCCGCCTCAAGCGTTCGTGATAATTCATCAGCCGAATAAAAATCATCGCCAGCAACGCCGCCACGATATAAAGATGATGCATGTTCATATCCCAGCCGATACCAAAGCTCGCCGCCGCCCCAAGGAAAGTAATCGTGCGGGCGGCTACAACTCTTTTCTCGCGCTTATGCAAAGTCTTCTGTTCGGCAAGGTCAATCTCGCGCTCGTTATCGTAAAATGCTCGGTTCAAGTCGTCACCTCTTTAATCTGTATATCCCGAAAAAGTTTTGATACGTTTCCATTTTATCGACGAGATTATATCTTTCCTGCAATAATCTTTCAATGTCAGCATCTCGGTTTTGTCGGAAATGCTTTGTCCAATCGTCGGGATAATCGCCAGTGAATTCACTTACGGGCGCAGAATAAATTATCCACTGCGGGGGATTGGCGCGGGCAACTGCAAGCCACTCGCGCTTAACATTCGGGTCGACGTGCGCGAAAGCTTTGACATTGCCGAAGAATTGACAGCGCGGATAAATTCCTGTTGTTAAAATCCAGTGCGAAACATGTGTACCCTCTCCCCAAATCATGACGGAGCCGCGTTCATCGTGCGGAATAAGTTCACCCAATCGGAGCATGTCAATATTTTTCTCGACGTGGTATTGTCGAATTGATTCCGAATTATTTCTTGCGCTGAGGGTCACAACTTCTTGAGCGAGAATCAGCGGATAAAGCATGACGGATACGATAACGAACCTACAGAGAAATTTTTTCACGAAGAAACCTGACGAAGACCACAATTCACGAAGACTTTTCGCTAAGGCAGCAAGCATTACAAACAATATCGGCAAAAGCGGAGTGATTAAAGCACAATAGCCTTGATAGGGGCTTAGTTTAAATAAAAGTATCAGCATGACTGTGGCGATAAAAATTGCGCTAAACGCCGTGCGGCTTTTATTTCTTATGAATTCTCTCAAGCTGATTGCAATCATTATAAAAAGCGGCATGAAATGTATCACGATATAAACGGAGTATTCGTCGAGGTGCGTTATCAAAAAATTTTCTCTCTGCGCGGAATAGTTGAGATTAAGTAGAATCGTTCCGTAGAGCATGTCGTAAAGGGCACCGTGCGTCGCGAAGTAAATCACGAACGGCAAGACGATTGTCACCGCGCCCGCGCAGAAGGTCATGACGTTTTGCCAAAGGGCTTTAAAGTCTCGTGCTTGGATTAGGAACAGTGCGCTCAAGAATGTGCAGCAACAGAGCGGCAAGGCGTTTGTCGTCCTCAACAAGACGCAAGCCCCGAAGCCAAGCCCGTTAATCAGTCCGACGAGCGGCGGGCAAGAAAATCTTTCCTCCTTCAGTCCGCGCAAGAAAAAGTAAGTCGCCGCCATGAGGAACGGCATAGACCATTCCTCTGTTCGGTTGCCGTCTAGGGAATAAAGCGCGTAATAAACGAACGTGAAGACTGCCGTCGCAACTCTTGCCTTGCCTGAGAGATACAAACTCAACGCTCGCCACGCCAAAATAAATGATAAGTACATTGCCGGGATTTGCAAGATAAAAATACCGACGCGCGGATAAATCATGTAGCCGAGCGCGTCGATTAGGAAAATCAGCGGACCTTTGTTCTCGAATAGGTCGACGTAAGGCAGATGACCTTGCGCCCAACCTTTTCCGACTGCTTGAAAGATAGCCGAGTCGTCGCCCAAAGAATTATAAAGCGGACTCGTCGACGTGGAGAAGAGGAAAACAAACAGTACACTTGCTAAAAATATCGCGGCATGAAAAGTCTTACTGCCCGAAAAGATTTCTTTGATTAAGTTCACCTTGCTACCTCCCAAAAATTTCTTCGGGCATTGTAGACTTATTGCCTACCGAATGCAAGCCGCCGCCCAAATTGACAAGCTCCAAGCGCGAAGGTAAAATACAATTCATTACTTGCAAAGGAGATAATCACATGAAGGACACAGTTAAAAAGGTAGCATTGGCTTATAGCGGCGGGCTCGATACGTCGGTTATCATTCCGTGGCTCAAAGAGAATTACGGTTGCGAAGTCATAGCAGTTTGCGCGGACGTGGGGCAGGGCGACGAGCTTAACGTCGTTCACGATAAAGCTTTGAAGTCGGGCGCGTCCAAAGTTTTCATCGCCGACCTTACCAAAGATTTCATCGAGAACTACATTTTCCCGACTCTCAAGGCAGGCGCGACTTACGAGGAGAAATATTTGCTCGGCACTTCGTTTGCACGCCCGATTATCGCTAAGAAACTCGTTGAAGTTGCATTGGCTGAAGGTTGCGACGCCGTGGCTCATGGTGCGACGGGCAAGGGCAATGACCAAGTGCGCTTCGAACTTACGGTTAAGGCTCTGGCTCCCGAACTCAAGATAATTGCTCCGTGGCGTGAATGGGAACTCGATAGCCGCGAGGCGGAGATTGAATACGCCAAAGCTCACGACATACCGATTGCCACCGCGAACAAAACTTACAGCATGGACAGAAATATTTGGCACCTGTCGCACGAAGGCTCCGATTTGGAAGACCCGTGGAACGCGCCGCAAAATAAAATGTTCTTGATAAGCTGTGCGCCCGAAGACGCCCCCGATAAGCCCGAAGAAATCACCGTGGACTTTGAAGGCGGAATCCCCGTTGCCGTCAATGGAGAAAAACTCGGCGCAGTCGAACTGGTCACGAAGCTTAACGAGATTGGCGCACGCAACGGAGTCGGCATCGTCGACATCTGCGAAAATCGTTTGGTCGGCATGAAAAGTCGCGGCGTCTACGAAAATCCCGCCGGCTCAATCCTCTATTACGCACACCGCGAGCTTGAATATCTCTGCCTTGACCGTGCGACCTTCCACTTTAAACAGCACGTGGCGATTAAGTACGGCGAACTTGTCTATGACGGCATGTGGTTCTGTGCTCTGCGCGAGGCTTTGGCGGCGTTCGTCGACAAGACGCAGGAGACTGTTACCGGCACCGTTAAGCTTAAGCTCTACAAGGGCAACATCATCTCGGCGGGCGCGAAGTCTCCTTACTCGCTGTACAGTCAAGAGTTCGTGACGTTCGAGCATGACGACGTTTACAATCAGGCGGACGCGACCGGCTTTATCAATCTGTTCGGACTGCCGCTTAAGGTTCGCGCACTGGTGAACAAGAAATGAGCGATAAACTCTGGGGTGGACGCTTTGAACGCTCAACTGACGAGATGATTAACGAGTTCCAAGCGTCGATTGACTTTGATAAGCGCATGTACCGCGAAGATATCGAAGGCTCAATGGCTCATGCCAAAATGCTGGCGACGCAGGGGATTATCACGGACGACGACGCTAAGAAAATTTGCGCGGGCTTGTCGGAGATTCTCAAGCAGATTGACGCGGGCGAGTTTGAATTCAGCGTTGAGTTGGAAGATATTCACATGAACATTGAAGCGGCGTTGACGGCGGCAATCGGGGCGGCGGGCGGCAGACTTCACACGGCACGCAGTCGCAATGACCAAGTCGCCCTTGATACTCATCTTTATATGCGTCGTCAGGTTCGCGAGGTTCAGCGTTTAATTCTCGACTTGCAAGCCGCACTGGTCAAAGCTGCCGAAAAAAATCGTGACGTAATCTTTCCTGGCTACACGCACCTGCAACGCGCTCAGCCGATTTTGTTTACTCATCACTTGCTAGCGTACTTCTGTATGTTGAAACGGGATTGGGCACGGTTTGAAGGCGTCCACGACCGAGCAGATATTATGCCGTTAGGAGCGGGAGCTTTGGCGGGCACGACCTTTGACATTGACCGCGAATTTGTCGCTAAGGAGCTGGGCTTTGGTTCTATATATTCAAACAGCCTAGACGCCGTGAGCGACCGCGATTATCTACTAGAGTTCCTGTCCGCCGCGTCAATCGCAATGGTGCACCTGTCGCGCCTCAGCGAAGAAATAATCCTCTGGTGCAGTCGCGAGTTCTCGTTCGTGGAATTGGACGACGCACACTGCACAGGCTCATCGATGATGCCGCAGAAAAAAAATCCCGACGTGCCGGAGCTTGTGCGCGGGAAGACGGGACGAGTTATCGGACACTTAATGGCGTTGCTAACGACGGTCAAAGCGTTGCCGCTGGCTTACAACAAAGACTTGCAGGAGGACAAGGAAGGAGTCTTTGACGCCCTCGACACGTTGAAATTCTCGTTGGCAGTCTGTGCACAGATTATCGCGGGCATGAAAGTTAGACGTGAGAACATGCGCCGCGCCGTCGAAGAGGACTTCTCAAATGCCACCGACCTTGCCGATTATCTGGTTAAGAAGGGTCTGCCCTTCCGGCAAGCGCACGAGGTCTCCGGCAAGCTCGTCCACCATTGCATTGAGCGCGGCATTTATCTTAAGGACTTGACGCTTGAGGAGTTTAAAGAGTTCTCGCCGCTGTTCGAGGCTGGCATTCACGAGGCGATTAAGCCTGAAACGTGCGTGGCGGCTCGGAACTCTCAAGGCGGCACATCTTATAAGCAAGTAGACGTTCAAATAGCCGCCGCTAAAGATTGGATTAAAGCTCATGGAAACGACGATTAACGATATGCTCTTCGAGTGGGACGACGAAAAAAATCGAATCAATTTGCGCAAACATGGTGTAGACTTTATCGACGCCGCTCAAGTCTTTTTCGACGAAAACCGAATTGAACAGCCCGATGAATTTCATTCTGACGACGAAGACCGTTGGCAAGTTATCGGCATGGTTGAAGAAATTTTATTCGTCATTTACAC
>ODAJ014773080.1_pt1 | contig 20058 bp, 21 predicted proteins | sample 1539241 | NCBI WGS metagenome assembly ODAJ01 (sample SAMN02144231, study PRJEB22623) | gut metagenome | biome: sheep rumen | host: Ovis aries | place: New Zealand | reverse complement strand
ATCTGCAGGAGTTTGACCGAGAAGTATCATCTTCACCTAGCAAACGGTAAAGACCATGTGCATCGCGACAGGCTTCGAGGAGCCGATGCCGTGAAGTATCGTATCTATGATGCTTTGGAAGCAACTGTTCCAAGATGTAGAAATTGGGATGAATTGCGCACGGCCCTTGCTAAACAGGGAATAAAGGTCTCTTTTACCTGTCGCGGAACGACAGCAGACATCCAAGGTGTTGTCTTTGAAAAGGAAGGACTCCGTTTCAATGGTTCCAAGGTAGACCGTAAGTACAGCTATTCTAAGATTAGTACTGCCTTACGTCAGAATGAAATGCGCCAAAGAAGGGAAACCGTTAATGGCAATTTCGGTCAAGGAGATTATTATGATTACGGGAGCCATTCGCAGCGAAAGAATTCTCGGAACGGGCAGAATTCGTTTGAAAACGATGGACATTCCTATGACCCGGAGCCTTTTGGTAGTTTCCATTCAGGTGCTTCTGTTGCCAGTGATCTACTAACAGACGTAGCTTCAGGCGTAACAAATGCTGCTGGTGCTATTGCTTCTGGTATTGCCAATGCTATGATGGCAACTCCTTCTGAGCCAAATGTTTCTCCTGGTGGAGGTGGTGGCAACAGTAGTTCTGATGACCTTGCCGATGATGAGTATATTGATGAATATGGTGTACGTCGCAAGAAACGTCGCGGCATGCATCGATAGAAATAACAACAAACAAAAATACAAAAATATGGATACATTCGACAAAATTGAAGCTATGCTCGCAGAATTACTCGAGCAGGCAAACAACCAGAAAGAGAATTCTGGCAAGTTGAGTAAGAAACTGGATGGTATTGACGGCAGATTGAGTAATCTTGAAGCCGTCAGTGCCAGTCCGCAAGTTCCTGAGAGTGTTATCACGTTGGCAGACCACGACAAGAAGATGGACGAAGTCGAAGGTCAGTTACAGAAGTGGTATGGTTGCTATGATAAGTACAAGAACTTGTATGATAAACTTCTTGCTGAGCAACCTTACTGGGCTACGAAGGAATGGCCCATTAAGGCATTCCGTTGGATCCATGACAAGCGTCACTATTGGATTTGGATTATCTACCTCTTGTTTACCTTGATTCTCTCGCTGTCTATCTGTAATTCTGTTTTCCAGCGAAGGAGAATCATTGAACTTCAGGACACGCAGATGAAGTACCGTTTCATCAAGGCAATAGGCGCAGCACCTAAAGAAGTGCAGTTCCTTGAAGATGCGTACGAACAGCATTGGGTGGATAGACTTGATTACATTGAGGGCACCGTCTCAGACTATGAAAAAGCATTGAAGCACAAGGCAGACAGCATAGCCAGGGCAGAACGCGAGAAGTTGGAGCGGTTTTGACCGCTGCTCCACTCTCGCAGAATAGTAAACTAACATTTATGATTTATAACAAAATAATAAAGTCATGAAATCGAAGAAGAACAAAATCATTGTTTTCGCTAATCAGAAGGGCGGAGTGGGCAAATCTACACTCTGTATCCTTCTGGCAGACTATCTGGCGTATTGGAAGAAAGACGTCTGTATCATTGACACCGACCTCCAACAGTCCGCCACTCTGCAACGTGAGCAGGACAGGCAGACCTTTGGAGAAGATGAACCCTATAGCATCCAGTCATTTGAAGTCAGCGATCCCAAGACGATGCAGATGCTGATGGAGAATGCACAGTCGCAGGACGGCTTTGTGTTGTTCGATGCACCAGGCACCATCAAAGATGATGGCCTGGCCCCGATGTTCATCTATGCTGACTATATCATCTGCCCATTTGAGTATGAATCGAAGTCGTTGTCTTCAACCCGAACTTTTATTCAGGTCATTAACCAACTTCGCCAACTCAATCCGCAGATGAAGGCCCAAATCTTCTTCGTTCCCAATAAGGTAGATGCCAGAATGGGAACACGTGAGGAGTTAGGGCTTTGGAAACAGATGGATGAAGAGTTTGGTCAAAGTGGAATCGTAGCCCCACCTGTTGGCTATCGGGCACAGATGAAGCGAGTTAACACCTACAATGTTCCGCTTCCTTTGAAACATGCTGTTTATGAGAGTTTTCGATTCGTCGTAAAATTTATTATGCGATAATGTGAGTCTGTTAATAATCGACTATGAGATATGGAAAAGAAAAAGTTCAGCATAGAATTGCCAAAGGGTGGTATGAGCGACCTTGCCAAGCAAACAGTCAGTAAGCCACGCCAAGAGCCATCAGCGGATGCCACAGAATGGCAACGATTTACCCACTATCTTGACGAGTTCAAAAACGTATCAGAGCATGGTGAGTGTGTTTGGCTTCTAAAAGAGGTAAAGCGTGAGATTGAACGAGTTAAGTTCGAGTCGAATGTGAAACTTAATATCCGTCAATTAGTAAATGCCATCATCCTTGCGTTCATCAAAGAGCATAGTGATGATTTGAAAAACATTCGTTCTGGATGATAAGGATAGTTACAATCATTTGGCGAGTCTGCAACAGGCTCGCCAAATTTTACATAGGTTACTTAATCTTCTACAAAGCCTTTCAAAGCCTCACGAATCTCGTTCGCCACTTCGATGGAAAAGCGGTCAACATTAAAGGTTCCATCTATGTGCAAGTTCTTGAAATTAAGACGGGGCTTCCCGTCTGTAAGACGCCGTGTGGCTGTAATGTGCTTACCGTCGAAGGTGCAGACATTGCGACGGACAGCAGTTGACGAGACTTTGATTTCCTCGAAGGCGAATTCGTCGCTGTAGGGGCTACCATCACTCGAAGTTTTACACTCCAAAAAGCCAAGATAAGTTTTCCCTGCCAAGGGAAGAGCATCGTGCCGTAGCCGGGCTGTCAAGTCGATGCAAAGCGAAACGTTTTTTTTCAACATAAGCCACGCTCCTCCTTTCTGGCTTTAGCGTCCATAGCACAGAGGTGCTGGGTCAGGTTAGGAAGATGGCCTGAGGCGAGCTGCTTACGAATGCCACTAAACGGCTGTTCACTACTGTTTGCCAGATTGTCAACAATGACTTCTCCGACGAGGCGAGGCCCATGTCCTTCTTTTAATTGACCTGCCTTGGGTTTTGCAATTTCTTTTAGCATGTTGAACAACATTTAAGAAATGAATAAAACCCTCAGGTACAAGGTAGGTCTCGGAGGGATGCCCCTACCTCTTGTATAGTACCATCATTCCCCAGTTCACGATTCGCGACTCCTTCGCTGGGTAGGTCATCGCAGGTTTCCTAAGGTCGAAAACTCTCGGAGCGAGGCAACAAAAAATTGCATCTGGCGATTAACCAAGTGCAAAGTTACCAAGAAAACGTTATGGTATGAAAAATAAAATAGTGCATTTTTAGTACGTCTAAAAATGCACTAAAAACGTACTAAATTAAGATCATTCTTCCGAGAAGAACTGGTCGATTACATCCATCCAATTCATGGTTTTATCATTATGGTTGATATGATTATACGCAGTTCGCAAGTCCCCTTTATTCATGTCAAACATATCTTCCAGTTCTTCTGCTGGCAATTGGTGCCCAGCAGCCTTGCATTCGCTCGCCCTATAGTCATAATCATATACCTTTGCACAGAAGTAAGCCCACGCAACCTTTAGTGGCTTCCCTGCACGTTTTTTTAAACCAACCCATTCATATTTGCCATCATCTTTTTGTATTATCCACGGATTTTCTTTATTTATGGCTTTCTTGAAATATTTTTGTGGTCTGATACCATCAACATTCTCTGGTAGTGGTAGTTTCTTCTCTGCGGATGGCGGTGGTGGTGTATCTTGACCTACTTGTGTGTTGGGCTGTTCAGCTTTGCTATTAATTTTACAACCAACCTTGTCCTGCGATGTCGATGTAATTGAGACATGAACTTTATTCTTTTTGGCGGACTCATCACATTCTTCCTCTGTCTGAGTCTCTTCTTCAATAGATTCCACAGGCTTTATCTTACTCAGAAGCTTGCGGGCATGATCTTCATCAACGACAAACCTTTGACTAAGACCGCTATCGCCAATTAACTTATCAACATAGTAATCGTAATCACCCCTCTCCGCTGGCTTCAAGATGCAGTCAGTCTCGACTTCCAAATCATGCATGTCGAGGCTATGATTTGCTAACAACTGGGCAGCCCAAATCCGGCCTATCTGCATTAACAAGAAAACCAAATCGGAAAAATAATAACGTGCACTTTTCTTTTGCTTGTTATGTTCATTCAATCCAGCATGTATAGCCACGTCCCTAAGCCATTCCTTGTCAACCTTGATTTCATCGATACCAAAGCCTAGATAGGTAACAGCCATTGGATTTTTAGAATAAAGCATCTGCGAAAACTCTTTCACTTCCTTCATCATTTTGACAGCCAAATAGCGACATTCATCCGAAGTCTTTCCATCAAGCATATCGGCTACGGCTTGTCGTAAATCTGGTTCAATCCGCCAGTTCCCAAGAACGCTAGATTTCATACGGATATTGAACATGGTATTTCGATACCATGGTGTTTCCTCAATTATGCCCGGCGAATTATGCTCTATGAGTACAATTTTCATACAATCGTTAGCCAAGCCTCCTGTACGGTATATTCCCATGACTTCTTCATATATTTCCCGAGGAGTCATGCCGTTTGGAAAATTGCGTTTACGCTTTTCATTGTAGGCATAAGTCAGATATTTTTCAGCATAGGTAATGACAAGATTTGATAACTTTGGCTCCACACCAGACAGGGCTGTTTTCAAGTCCGCTAGATATCCCAATTCGCTCTCAATATGATCTTTTCCAAGGGCTTTACATCTCATCTCATCTCGCGAAAGAGTCATACCGAAATCCCACTCGTGGTTTTCAAAATACTCAGCATCACATTGGTCTTGATAGTTCCTAAATAACTCTGAGCCTCTTACATCCAAATGCTCAGCCAAAAACTTCATGATACCACCTTCTTGCTTCAGCAGAACTTTTTGCAAGTCTTTGTTCTCTTTAATTATGTCTGGCAAATTCTGTTTCATGCCTACAAAATTACACAAAAATCGCCAGTTTCCATGCTTTTTTGCCTTCAAAACATTATTTTTATACATCTTTTTAATAATAAAGTGCCGATTTACAAATAAAATTTGTACTTTTGCAGATGGTTCGGGGAGAAATCCGGACTGATGATGCATTGCTTATTGGAACGCACTTAACCGAAGGTGTCTGGAAAACTCAATTTGGGATAGTTCGTTCATAGAGCAGAGGAGGCCTGCAAAAAGGTATCCTAAAGAACACATCTTAGCTTTGCACACGCTTTGGCGTGTTGCATTCTTATTAGTGTTCTAGGGGTCCCGTTTTCCAGACACCACCCCTCAGGTTAAGTGCATAAGGATGGCTTCACGCCATTTTTGCGCCCTTTTTCCTATTGCACCTTTTGGGTTAGTGACTTAGAACAATGACAATAAAGAGCAAACGCGTTGAAGCGATAATTGACGAATTAAAAGACCAGTATCTGGAAGAAGACCGCTACACCCGACCTTGGATTATAGGTTTTAGTGGCGGTAAGGATTCTACGGTGCTGCTTACTCTTGTTTGGATTGCCTTGCAGAGATTACGAGAGGAAGGCAAACCTTTGAACAGAAATGTACATGTAGTGTGTAATGATACTATGGTGGAGAATCCCATCATTGAGGAGTACGTTACCAAGGTTTTAGACTTGATTGCAAAAGCTGCCAAGGAACAGCAGATGCCAATATCCGTTGCTACCACTACGCCAGAATTGGAAGATTCATTCTGGTGTTGTGTGATAGGCAAAGGTTATCCTGTCCCCAACAATTCTTTCCGTTTCTGCACAGAAAAGATGAAGATTAAGCCAACCTCCAAGTTTATTACTGATCAGGTAGCCGCAGACGGAGAAGCTATTGTGCTTGTTGGAACAAGACTTTCAGAGAGCCAACAACGTGAACGCTCTATCAAACGCCACGAAATAAAGGGCCACCGTTTGTCGAAACATCCATTGAATCCTAATACCTTTACCTATGCTCCAATTAAGGAATTGATGTTGGAAGAGGTTTGGTGGATTATTAATTCGGTGCCTTCACCCTGGGGATTCGACAATGAAATCCTGTACAAGATATATATGGATGCCTCTGCCGATGATTACGAATGTCCTACGGTAGTTACTGATGATAGCCATCGTTCTTGTGGCCAGAGTCGTTTTGGTTGCTGGATTTGTACTGTTGTGAAAGAAGACAAGTCTATGACCTCGCTTATTAAGAACGGTATCGAGTGGATGAAACCACTACTGGATTTCAGAGATAGACTCGTGGAGAATCGTAATGTCTCTGAGCTGCGTTGCTCTACAAGAAGAAATGGTCAGAAAGCCGTAGATGAAACTGGGCACAACTTGGGCAACTATACAATGGAATACAGAATTCAGCTTCTTCGAGAACTGCTTACTGTTCAGAAAGACACCCAGTCATATCGCTCCAGTATAGACCTAATCACAAATCAGGAGCTTATTGCCATTCAGGTGCTGTGGTATAGAGACGGTAATTTCTCTACCACCGTAAACGACATCTACAACGAAGTGTATGGCTATAACATACCTAATACCAATATAGGTTTGCAAGAACGCATATTGTTGGAAAAGGCTTGTTCTGAGAATCCCAAACACTATCAGCTTATCCAGGAGTTGCTGGCTTTGCAGAAAAACAAGGTGTTACTTATGAGAAAATACGGTTTGCAGACAGACTTGGAATCTCGTCTTGAATCATTTATAAAGGAGGGCGAAGCATGATTATCAAGTCTATAACACTCGGCAACTATCGTCTTTACGAAGGCAAAAACATCATCAAGTTCAAACAAGATGATGATAAACCTATTTTCCTGATTTCTGGTGAGAATGGTTTTGGTAAGACAACATTCCTACATTCTTTGATATGGTGCCTCTATGGTAGGCTTATAACGGAAGTAGAGGCAGAAGTGAGAAAGGATATTGCTAATAGTGGATATAACTCTTTCCTAAGAAACAACCTCAATAATAACGTCAGGGCTAAACTTGATGCTCTCGACGACTCGAAGAAAGATTCCATTAAACGTAGAGGATATTCTTCCGACAATGAAGAACTGAAGCGTATCACCACGTACTACGTTGCCATTGAGTTTGAGGATGTGGTAATTCCATCTCTTCCTTGTACGTCTTTGAAGGTAGTACGTTCTTACGATATGGTTACAGAGAAAGAGAACGTTGACATTCTGATTGATGGTGTAAAGAATGAACTTACCGCTACGATAGGTTCAGAAGTGTTTATCAACGACTTCATTCTCAATAAAGACATTGCTCGTTTCTTCTTCTTTGATTCAGAACAGATCGTAGCTCTGGCTGAAACCAATACATCAACAGAGAAACGTCGTTTGTGCTCTGCATATAACGAAGTTCTGGGAGTGCGTAAATACGAAGACCTGAAAAAGAACCTTGAGAATGTTAGGTTGCGTTTCCGCAAGAAATCATCAGATGTGGCCAGCCGTGAAAAGTTGGTCTCGATGCTTAACAAGCAAGAAGAGTTGGAAAAGCAAGTAGGCAATAAAAGGCTGGACTTGTCTAATCTCGAATCAGAATTGCTACAACTACGTAGCGAAGATGAAGCTATTCAATTACAGCTGATGCGTGAGGGCAATGATGCCACTTCTGCTGAAATAGCCAGAATCGAAAAACTGATTGAGACGACCAAACAGAAGGACGAAGAATATAAGCGTCAGTTGCGACAATTTATTGATTATGCGCCTTTCGCTATTACAGGAAAGCTGTTCAAGGAAACTAGAGACCGGATAGAATACGACTTCAAACTGCGCGAGGCAAAGAATGACCAGTTGAGTAGGAATCTTGTTGTGAGCCAAATCACATCAGACCTAATGCTCATGTTTGAACATTCTACGATATCCTCGCCAGAAAAGTCCGAGTTGATTCTCCAGGTTCAAGATGTGTTGGAGAAATATAAGCACGAGGTTTCAGACGAGAACGTTCTCCTTTCTGTTTCTGAGCAAGACTACGAGGAGTTTCTTTCAATATACACCAACTTAACGACGACCTATAAGTCTGAGTTCGAACACTTGGCAGAAGATTATAAGAAGAACAAGCTTGTCTTAGAGCGTAATAGCAGAAGACTGTCAAATATTCAAAGTAAGGAGAAAGATGAACTAATCAAGTCTATTCGTGCTAAGAAGAATCAAATAGAGAAGGACATTGCTCAAAAAGATGCAGAGATACGTCAAATGCATGAGTCTATTGGCGAAATGTCACAAGAACTGGCTACGATTAGCAGGCAGATTAGCGAATTGAGCAAGAAAGTAAGTCTTGATGATAGTGATGCTAAAAAGGACGCTGTGGCAGAAAAACTCATAGAAGAACTATCCATTTTCCTTGTCTCGCTGAAACAAGAGAAGAAATATTCTCTGGAGAGACGTATCAAGACAACTCTCAACACGCTGATGCATAAGGAAGATTTTATTGGCAGAGTGGAAGTTGTAATAGATGGCGAGGATATGGATATCAATCTGTATTCTGTTGACGGGAAAGTTATTAACAAAGATTCCTTATCAAAGGGCGAGCAGCAGCTCTACGCCACATCTATCCTGAAAGCCCTAGTAGATGAATCAGGCATACAGTTCCCCGTTTTCATAGACTCGCCTTTGCAGAAATTTGACAAGAGCCATGCGACAAAGATTATCACAGAATTCTATCCTCAGATTTCAAAACAGGTTGTTCTTTTCCCCTTGCTGTATAAGGAACTAACGGCAGAGGAATATAATGTGATGAAGCCTTTGGTCAAGACTACCTATCTGATTAAGAACGATGTTACGCACTCATTCTTTGAAGAGGTGCCGGTAAACGATTTTATAAAGGAAAGCTAATATGTTCACCCAGATAAAGACAACAGCAAAGAACAAAGAAGCCGTAACGGTTCTCACTCGCAAGTTCGCATTGGGAGCAGAAAATGTTATTGGCCGTATTGCCATAGCATATTCATTGCAAAGTGGTGTTAAGTTTTCACCACTTGACGTGAAGGATTCTGGTGGAAAGGAATATTCAAAGGGTGTCTTATTTGGCAACCTTTATCCTGTATACGCAGCCATCATGTGCAAGCATTACAATATCAAGATGTCTGACAAAGACTTACCTCGCTATTTCAAGATGCACCTTGACGATGGTCTGGAGCGTATAATGGCAGATGTAAAAGACAACCCGAATTTGGTAGGGTTTGACTATTTGTTTGATAAGATAGAATTTGGACTAGGACAGATATGTTAAGGGACTGTAAGTTTGAACTCTCATATTCTTCCGGCTTACAACATGGGCCAAAAGAATTCTTCACAGAGGCTTTGATTGAAAGCAAGTCTTTTGATCTTGGCTTGGGGTTCTTCTCTACGTCTGGCATTCGCTGTTTGGCATACGGTTTCGCTTTGTTCATCGCTAATGGTGGACGAATGAGGGTTGTTATTAACCATATTCTAAGCGAGCAAGACAAACTGGCAATTGAAAGAGGTCAGTCTGGTATTATAGATAGTTTCGAGGATAAGATTCTTAATAATGTTACTCAGCTTTGTAGTACGCTGTCACGCCAAGATGAGCAATTCTTTAATTGTTTCTCCTATCTGATTTCTGTTGATAGAATAGAATTCGTGGCAACCGTCTCAACTCAAGGAGGTCTCGGGCACGATAAGTATGGAGTGTTCACAGATGAACGTGGTAACAAGGTCGCATTCAGCGGCTCTGCGAACTTCTCGCAGACAGCGATGGAATTGAACAGTGAAACCATTACGGTGTTTACATCATGGCAATCTCCTGAATACGTAAAAGACCTTGAAACTAAATTTAATGACAATTGGCATGAGGACAATGGTCATCTAATCCACATTCCTATCAGCAAGGTCACTTCGTATATCAAGGACAAGTTTGGCAGCGTAAAACTAAAGAATCTGCTAGACCGTGAAATTGATTTGCGTGATGTGAATGAGATTGACTCTTCTGACCCAATAACATCCCAACCTCTTCCTGAATATCTTGTTGAGAAGATAGAGTTCAAGGAACAGGAACCACGTTTTCCATTCCCATCAGAACGTTCAATTCAGATTGATGCATATAAAGCATGGATAGAGAATGACAGGAACGGAATCTTTGCGATGGCTACCGGTTCTGGTAAAACTGTTACGGCTCTAAATTGTCTTCTGAAGCAGTATCAAGAGACTGGCTTCTACAAAGCTATCATTGTTGTTCCAACAAGAGCATTAGCTCTGCAATGGGAAGATGAGGTAAAGCATTTCAATTTCCAAAACATCGTATCTACGCACACAGAGAAAGATTGGAAGAATCTGTTGTCTCGCTATACGACAAAGTCCCTCCTGAACCAAAGGAAGAATATTGTAGTCATCACTACCTATGCAACCTTCATTCGAAAGTATATTCAAGACTTTATAAGGAGCACAAAAGGTATTGAGAGTTTTGTCTTTATTGCTGACGAGGCACACAACCTTGGAGCAACAGGCCCAATAAAACATCTGCCACACTCCATCAAATATAGAATTGGCCTATCAGCTACTCCTGAACGCATATATGACGAAGGCGGTTCGAAGAAACTATACGATTTCTTCAATTCTGAGCCACCAAAGTACACCTATCGTTTCACTATGAAGGATGCGATATGGAAGTCTGACCCGCCAATATTGTGTCACTATGAGTATTATCCGCTATTCGTCAGTTTGACTCCTGACGAGATGGAGCAATACAATATCATTACAGAGAAACTCAGGAAGTTTATCGACCCACTAACAGGTAAGTATAAGAAGGATGCAGAGATGCTTTTGATGGCAAGGAAACGTATCATACATAAGGCAGCCAATAAGAAGTTGAAGGTAGCCGAGCTCCTGGATGAACAGAAGAAGAAAGGGAATCTCGATTATACATTTGTCTTTGTTCCTGAAGGATACGAACCTGACTATGCTGAAATAGATGACTACGACATCGATAAAGAAGATATTCACATCATCGATGAATATTCACAGATGTTCCGTGAACGTAAGTATTCCTATCATCAGTATATCAGCGGACTCGACGATGCACCATCGATACTCGAATCCTTTGAGCGTGGCGACATCCAAATTCTGTTGTCGATGAAGTGTCTAGACGAAGGTGTTGATATTCCCAGGGCACAGAATGCAATATTCATATCGAGCACAGGTAATCCACGCCAATTTATTCAACGTCGTGGGCGCGTACTAAGAACCTGTAAAGGCAAAGATATGGCTTATATCTGGGACTTGATTGTGATGCCTCCAGACATATCAGAATCAGCCTCGACCGTAGAACGCAGTTTGTTTACAGGCGAGGTTAAACGTATTTTGAACTTTGCTGCATTGGCAGATAATAAGATTGACATACTCTATGGCGAACTGAAACGTGTTTGCGACTCTCTAAACATTCCAATGTTTGATTTACTTGATACTGAAGAAGAACAGTATAACTAAAAATACAGAACTATGGCTATACAAGATGAAATGTACAAAATGATACAGCAGGAAATTGATCTTGCTGTAAAGGAAGAACGAGAAAAGGTGCTCGTTGATATTGATAAAGCAAAGCAAGTTGCAAAGATGTTAACGCAACTTAGTGTAGAGAAATCTGAAGCAGAAAGCCTAGTTAATCAATATATGGCTAACATTAAGAACATCTGTAACTCATAAAGCTATGAAAATAAATAGTATCACGATTAACAATTTCCAATCTTATTATGGGGAACAGACCATAGAGTTTGGTGATGGTCTGAACCTAATTATTGGAAATGGCGGAAAAGGCAAATCAAAGTTATTTAACGCCTTCTATTGGGTGTTGTTTGGTAAGATTTATGTTACGAGTGAAGGCTGGTGTACGACAGACAACTTGTATCAAAGTTCCCACAAAGCCCTACATAACTATGAGTATTTTAACAAGAAAGCTCTTAGTGAAGCGAAAGTGGATGGAAAAATATCATGTTCAGTTCAATTGGAATTAGAGGATGATAAAGGTAACAATTATATAATTGAACGTCAAGCTAGCACAATTCGCCAGCCTCAATCTGAATGGGACAAACCAGAGTCTTGGAGTCTGCCAGTAGCTTCATTAAAGGTTACGTATGATGTTCCTACAGGAACTAAAACTGTTAATGGAATTATTGCAGATGGGGTTGTTTCTGACTTGTTCCCAGAAGGAATTAGAGGATATATTTGGTTCCAAGGCGAGTCTTTAGATAGCCTGATTAACTTTAGAAATAGGCAGAATTTAAAAGAAGCAGTTAGACATATTTCATATTATCCCTTTTATGAGAAGCTGACTGCTATAATAGGAGAAGCAAAAAACAAAATAGCAAAGCAAGAGGTTAGGAAACTTACTGAAGTAAATAAACAGAATAATGAAGCCAAAGCTTTATTAGCAAGGATTAGAATGCTCAGGGAAAGGATCCAAATCGAAGAGGAAAACAAAAAGAAACACCAACAAAACATCGAGATTATTCAGATCGCGCTTGCTGATGATGAGTCAAAAATGGAAGGATTGGCTGGTTTTTCAAATTTAATCTCCGATTATGACAATTGTGAAAAAGAAATCATTCGTTTAAATAACAGACTAACAGAACTTGATACAGAACAACGTCGATTATTGCCTTCACTTTGGTTGCTTCGTGGAATTGATGGAATGATTGAACAGAGCAAGCAAATCATTTCTTCACATGTCGAGGAAGAATCGAGTTTGCCCGAAAAGAAATATATAGACGAACCAAGCAGAATTAAATTAGAAGAGATACTTAACAAAGATCATCGTTGTTTTGTATGTGGATCTCCTGTGGATGAAGCCCATCCTCACGCAGTCGAATGGATTATGAATCGTTTGAAAATGCAAGAGGAATATTATAAAGAACTAGAAGACTATCGCAATAATATGGAGTTCTCGAAACAGTTCAATATGTTTGTCGGAAAAATCCAAGACTATCCTGATTATCTTTTGCGTAGTCTAAAAGGAATCGACAAACAGTTTCAAGACATAGCTGATGACGAAGAGAAACTCATGGCCTTACGAAAAAAACAGCATGACAAAAAGAATGAACTTGAAAAGAAAATAGAGGATGTAAAGCGTAAATATGGAGTCGACCCACATAAAGAGGCTAGCAATGTGCCAAGACTGACTACAAGTATAAAAGCATCACGTTCAAATTTGGAGAAAGAAAAGAAATTGCTCAATTCATGTATTTCTACAATAAAAGAGTATAACTTTCATTTGGAAGAAGCAGAACGTAATCTTGGATCAAGTTCAGGCACTAGTGCTATCACAAAGGTTGCAGAAACAGAATGGAAGAATATTTCTATATTTCTTGAATCAATTTGTCGAGACGTGCAAGAAAAAGCACGTAAAGAGTTGATTTCCAAGATTCAAATTAGAGCGAACGAATTCTACGATAAATTTACAGAACATGACAGGGGGTACAAGGGAAGAATCGAAATTAATGATGACTATACTATTAGTTTTGATGCAGGACTGAATACTAGTCATGAGGACAGAAAGAAGATGAGTATCATTAATGCTCTCCTCTCACTTAATCAAGAGGCAATAGGAACTTACTATCCCTTTATTAGTGATGCTCCGACCTCGAGCTTCGATCCCAGTACGACCCATAAATACCTGTTGGGAATCAAGGATATTTTCCATCAAACAATAATTATGACAAAGGATGTCGAAATTGGAAGCGACAAATATAATGACTTGATAAAGCAAGATAAAGTCTCACGTGTTTTTCAGCTTGATACTCAAAGCTATCGTTCTGACAGTAAAAAGCCAGAAATCTGGGAGGTGTCAACAATTGTAAAATCACTCAAATAGGTAGTTTATTATGGATAATATATTCGAAATAAGATTCTCTTTTGAGCAGAAGACAAAAGATGAAGTCATATACAAGTTCTCAAACAAACAAGGTGGAGACTATAACGTTTTTTCTTTCCATTGGCAATGCTTTGTATGGGCTGCTATCATTGGCTTCCTTAGAAATGAAAGGCGCCTGCTGACGCCACCCATTGCTGACAGACCTTTTAGTTTAAACACCATGCTCAATAATGGAGGAGAGAAAGATGCTCAAGCTCTTATTTGTTTGGCAATAGCAAAGGCTGGTTCATTAGATATTATGAAGAATCCTTCGGATGCCATCAACCTCATTAACGAGTATGCCAATGGTGGTTTCTATCATATCATGAAGTTGATGGAGAATGGTGAGAACTCTTTCAATGACTTAGAAAAAGTTAAGCAAGAGATTTTCTCCCGCAACTATGATGTTGATGGTGTTTCTCAGCCAGCTCCACAGGTTGAAGAATATGTCGTGCCTGAAGAAGCATACAGCAAGAAAGATGCAGAACCAGAACTTATGGTCGAGGAGGTTGTTGCAGAGCCTGTTGTTACTCCAAGGAAATCTCATCGTTGGACGTTTAAGGAAGAGAAAGACCTTGTAGGGTACTATCAGGCAGGAATGACTATTGATCAACTGGCCAAACTCTTTGGAAAAGATGAAGATGCTGTTAGGGAAAAGCTGGCGCAGAAAGGAATAGCAGTATAGACAGAAAAAATATGGACAGGACAATATCATTCTTCAGCTATGAACAATGCTTCGAATCCTATCAGAAGCGAATTGAATCTATTCGCCAACATAGGATAAATGGGGAGACTATTATTGCGAAGCCTGTACTTATGGTAGCTATTATTGATGCCATCGATAGCAACGTATTTACCAACAATCAGTTTGCCATCAACGATTGGCTCGAAGGACACTATAAAATGCTAATGTCTCAATATGCCAAGGATTCACAGTTTGATGGAACGACTGAAATAGACAAACCGTTCTGGCACTTGGAAAGTGATGGGTTCTGGCATTTAAACTATCAGGGCGAACGTCTTAGTAAAAGCAGGACGCCATCTAAAGCATGGTTGAAGGCGAATGTTGAGTTTGCCTACTTCGATGAATCATTATGGATTTTACTACAGAATAAGGCCTGGCGTATGAAGCTGCGTGACTACATCGTAGAACACAAACTGTCTGACGACCATTGGTTCGGAAAGATCGCTGCAGAAAGTCTAGGAACTATCGTTGCATTATTGTTGGTAGCATAACTGCCCATATTTTGTATATTGCAATATTGCATTGCATTTGTTTTTTCTAGAATATAATAACCCCCACCGTTGGCAAAGAGCAGACTGCCAAGGGCGGAGTTTTGTATGAGGGAGGATGTTCAGCCGATGGCTATAAGCCGATTGCCGGCCATGTCGTACCTAACAGGGTGAGCGAAAGAAATAGTTTCTCCATCGGTAACGGCAGTGGTATCGATGCCGCGACGCCGGAACTCGTCAACGAGCGCCCGGTCGTGGTAGGCTCGCATACTGGACCAGCCTCGGTTCTGCACTTGGGTATTGAATACTGTTACTAACTCAGGAATCTGCATGTCTGCGAAGCGCAGAGCAAACTTGATGTAATAAATGTGCTGTTGCATAACTTGGAATGTTTTTGAAGTTTATAAATATTGCTTCCGCATCGTACTGACCACCGTGGCTTCCAAAACTCGGTTGGCGAGTCCATCCAAAGATGACTGCTCTTGATGCTTTCGGGTGCAAAATTACAAAGAATTCGTGAGATGGTAAATAGAAAGAAGGGAAATATTGAGTGAAAATGCAAAAAAGATACGAAAAAGTTTGGTGGTTTGTAAAAATATGTATAATTTTGCCGCCGTTTTTCAAATTTATGTAAATTAAGAGCAATGCTGCAACAAAGAATGAACATATCAACACTGTTACCACTCCAGGGCAAAGAATGCTTTGGAGGCTTCTGCTATGTTCATACGAACGACTCGATGAGTATTGCAGCACGTGACTGGTACACGAACACTTTCCAACGAACTTCATCAGATAGAGAATCTGACCGGACGGCATAGATGCAGCCGACCATCAGAGAATAGAAGATAACGAGACCGTTGGAAAGAACTTACCAAACTTTCCAACGGTTTTTCGTTATCTGTGTGTCCATTTCCCGTACTTCTCCACGGCCTTAGCAGCTGGGCATACGCTAATCAACAACAGTATTAACCGCGCAGCGATGCGCACAAAAGAAGAAAAAGAAAATGTTAGAATTCAAGAAGTACAGCTCTATCGAAAACTCCTTTAGTCGTGAGTTCATGGAGCACGTAGTGGCAGAGATGCCACAGGATTTGGAATATGTGGTGCAGGAGAAGGTACATGGTACCAACACCAGCTTCCTCTGCGATGGTGAGACCGTGAGATTTGCCAAGCGTACATCGATGCTGGAGGATGGAGAGCAGTTCTATGACTACCCAGAATTGCTCGAAAGATACCGGGACAGAGTGATGAAGCTATTCGGTGGCATCAAGGCTAAGTATCCTGAGGTAACTCACATCTCTGTATTTGGTGAGATGTTCGGCGGTCTGTATCCTCATGATGGCGTAAAGGCAAAGCAGAAAGTCGGCCTAATTCAAAGAGGTGTCTGTTATACTCCTGACCATGAGTTTTATGGCTTTGACATCTACCTCTTTACCGAGGAGGGCGGAAGATTCCTCCCTGTTGATGAGGTCAACGAGATCTTTGAGACCTGTGGTTTCTTTTATGCCAAGACTCTCTTCAGGGGGACTTTGACTGAGTGCCTGAAGCAGCCCAACGCTTTCCAGAGCAAGATTGCTGAGTGGTTGGGGCTGCCAGCTATCGAGGACAACATCTGCGAGGGTATCGTCATCCGTCCTGTCACTCCGATGTATCTGAGGAACGGCTCTCGAGTGCTTATCAAGAGTAAGAACGAGCGGTTCGCAGAGCGGAAAAGCGCAAAGCGCCGCACCAAACTCTTTGTCGAGCCTGTGCCTTACAGCGATGAGTTGAAGGCTCTGATAGTCGAGGGCGAAACCTACGTCACCGAGAACCGTCTGGCAAACGTTATGAGCCATATCGGTGAGGTGCATTTCCCCAAGGACTTCGGCAAGGTGATGGGCTTGTTCTCCAAGGATGTGCTCGAAGACTTCCTCAAGGAGCATGGCAACTTGTATGCTGCACTTGAAAAGAGCGAGCAGAAGCTGTTGAACAAGGAACTCAACGAATTCTGTACTGCCCTTGTTAAACAGGTCTACATGAGTCAGGCTTATATCATAGAATAATGTAAATTTCCGTCTCTCCGCACTCCTCTGTGGGTGTGGAGAAATTAAAAAAGAGAATAACGATGAATTTCAAGTTTAATGCAGAACATACGTTCTTTACATCCGATACGCATTTCAACCATGCGAATATCATAGGCTTCTGCAATCGTCCTTTCAAGGATGTAGAGCAGATGAATGAGGCCTTGATAGCTAATTGGAACAGTATCATAGGAGCCGATGATACGGTATTCCACTTGGGTGATTTCTGTCTGGGCGGTGCTGACGAATGGACAAAGGTACTGGATCGGCTGAACGGTAAGATCTATCTGATACTCGGCAATCACGACCTGAAGAATATCCGTCAGGGGTTCGTCAGTCGATTTGAGCATGTTGCGATGCAGATGTTCATAGAGGTGGGGAAACAGAAGATATATCTGAACCACAATCCGTTTCTCTGTTATGGAGGAGCATATAAGGACATCTGGCAGTTGTTTGGCCACGTTCATAGCGGGCCATTCAATACGGGTAAGGACAAACCGCGTCTGAACATGCTTTTCCCAATGCAGTATGATGTGGGAGTAGACAACAACGGTTTTGCTCCTGTTTCATTCGAGCAAGTTAAGAGAATAATAAACAAGCAAGTAGAACAAACAAAAAAGGAATAGCAATTATGGGAGTAGATATATCATTGCATATAGAAATCAGAAAGCAAAACCAATGGCATCTGATGACTGTCACTTCGCCTCAATGGGAGAAGACTGACCACGAATATGAGATTTTTAATACTGAGGTCTTTAACTGCCGGTATTACCATTTTCGGGACTTCTTGAATGATGCAGATACGCACAAAAGTCGCAATAAGGACATCTTGAGTGAAGAGCTTCAAAAATTGATTAGTGACGATGACTACGACATGGGATTCGGTGTGTTTATGTTTAGTGACATGGTGCATTATTGTGACAAGCTGGAGAAGAAATTGCTTTCAGGCATTGCCCATGCAGGAATCTATTCTATCAAGGAACAATTGAACCGCATTGAAGCCAAATTGGATAATGGCTCATCAGTAGAATCTGCTGCAGAGGAACAGCATGGACTCTATGAGGATGTAACTCCTATAGAGCAGATGTATGAGGACTTCATGTGGGACTATGGACTCCTCTTCCGCTTTCGAGATACAGTCCAGGCACTGATGTCTTTCGGCTACAACTACATTAATGAGTCGGATGTGCGTATCTTCTACTTGATATGCTAATAATTTAGAAAATGAAGACAATGAAAATACAATACATGAGTGATCTCCATATGGAGTTATACGACAATTCGCGGTATATCAAAGCGAACGAGTTTGATGCTAATGGTGATGTTTTGGTGCTCGCAGGTGATACATTCTACCTGCGAGACATCATCGCACCACAAAAGAGGTTCTGGAATTGGGCCTCGAAGAACTTCCGTCAGGTGCTGATGGTGCCAGGCAATCATGAATTCTATGGCAATGGCGATGTCGCCGAACGTGGCGATAGTTGGCAATGGATGTTCCGTGAGAATGTTGGTTATTACTATAATAAGGTGGTTCGCATAGATGACACGGACTTTATCCTGACTACGCTTTGGTCAAAGATTCCAGAAATGGATATGTTCTACGTGTTGAGAGGGATGAATGACTTTCGCCAGATTATGTATGATGGCCGTCGGTTTATGCCTGAGGACTTCAATCTGGAGCACGAGAAATGTATCAGATTCTTGAAACAGGCCGTCAAAGAGAGTACTGCCAAACATATAGTCGTGGTAACTCACCATCTGCCTACATTGGCAGTTGTGGCTGCACAACACATGGGCTCTGTCTTAAACGGAGCATTTGCGACGGAACTTGGCAACTTCATTGCTGACAGCCGCATTGACGCATGGATATATGGCCATTCACATACGAACATCGATACTACCATAGGAAATACGAAGATAGTGTGTAACCAAATGGGGTATGTGTTCTCAAACGAGCACCTGACTAACGGATTTGAATCCGGCAAAGTGATAGAACTATAAAAAAGAAAGATTATGAACCATTCAGATTATAAATACAAACATGCCAGTAAACAAAAACGCATTATTGCGTTACAAAATAATAGACAGAAGCCTGCGAAACAGGTACAGAAGATGGACGATAGAGGACCTGGTTGATGCGGTATCTGATGCACTCTACGATATGGAGGGCATCCAAAAAGGCGTTTCTCTGCGTACAATCCAAGCAGACATCCAAATGATGCGTTCTGACAAACTCGGATACAACGCACCGATAGAGGTGTACGACCAGAAATTCTACCGCTACGCTGATCCGAACTACTCTATTACAGAACTACCTCTTACAAATGAGGATGTCAGGCTTATAGATAAAGCTGTTGATTTGTTAGCGAAAGCTGAAGGACAGCCAGAACTACAAGCAACAGGCAGAGTTCTAAAACGAGTAAGGAAAAGACTGATCGCTATCCTGAATTTCGGATAATAATAGAGGCTCCAGTTCTTATCTCTTCGGAACTGGAGCCTTCCGTTTTGAGTGAGGAGTCGGATTCGAACCGACGAAAGACGGTTTTGCAGACCGCCCCCTTAGACCACTCGGGCATCCTCACATTGTAGGGAGTTTGACAGGTTTCGAACCTGCGACCACCAGAGCCACAATCTGGTGCTCTACCTACTGAGCTACAAACTCCATGATGTTGCGGGAGCAGGATTCGAACCTGCGTCCGGTTTTTGGCCGGCCCAGCTTATGAGACTGGTGAGTTGGGCCACTACTCTATCCCGCGATTTCGCAGAAGCAGAAGGATTCGAACCTCCGACCTTCGGTTTTGGAGACCGACATTCTACCAACTGAACTATGCTCCCATCGTTGAGGTGGCGGGACTCGAACCCACGA
>ODAJ014788033.1_pt1 | contig 20064 bp, 19 predicted proteins | sample 1539241 | NCBI WGS metagenome assembly ODAJ01 (sample SAMN02144231, study PRJEB22623) | gut metagenome | biome: sheep rumen | host: Ovis aries | place: New Zealand | reverse complement strand
GTCGATCAGCTTTGCCACATAATAACGGATTTTGTGTTTTCCCCGATAGAAGTAGAGAACGTAGGCTGTCCCGCTGTCGAACTGGATCGTTCGGAGCACCAGGTCCGGGTCCCGGTTCAGAATGCGCTTTTTCAGAGAATAGTCCGCGGTGTCGTAGACGGAGAGGGCGGTTTTCGTGTCGTCTCCCTGCCGCTCGATGTTGTAGAACTCGCTGCCGTCCGGGGAGAAGCAGCAGCCGTCATCCTGGGCACAGTCCACCTTGGAATAACGGAACTTCTTTACAAGGGAAAGCGTTTCCAGCGAATAGACCGCCATCCGCCCCTCCGTGGTCTTCACCACAAAGCTGTCGCCCCGGGGCGAGAGGACCGGCAGATAGGCGTAGATCAGATCCTTGAACCGCGCCAGCTCCTTCCCGGCCTTGTCGTAGACGTAAACTGTCTGTCCGGTGCAGCCGATGTTGAATTGATCGTTCCCGATGTAGCTCCAAAACTGTGGCATCCTGCTGCCTCCTCACATTTTATTGATTCATTATACCACAATGAAATGGCAAAAGCTATGCCGTCAACGGAAAAAAACGAATGACGGCATAGCAATTGTCAGAACGGTATGATTTGGAAAGAAATCAGTTGCGCACGATTTGTCCCCTTCCGTGCCGCAGAGCATGAAACGTCATAATTTCTTTACGCCCCCTGCAGCCTCGGGAACGAGCTGGATAACATGTAATTATTATCGCAAGAAAAGCGTATTTGCGCTTTGATAAACTATATGCTTGCGGAATTGCTTTGGAGTGGAAGCGCTACAGCCGTTCCTCCTCCAGCTTGTGCAGCCTGGAGCGCAGAAGGACGCCTTGAAGGAGAAGGGCGGCAAGGAGCAAGCCGCAGGCGGCGAGGACGAGCCAGAGGGGGACGGTCCTGCCCTCGTCCTTCTGCTCAGTCGTGGGGACCGGGATCGGAGCAGGCGCTTCCACTGTGACGTGCAGGGGCTCGGAGAAGGAAGCCTCGTTACGGGAGGCGTCTTCATAGACCACGGTCAGCGTGCCCTCCGCCGGGCCAAGCGGCGCGGCGGCTGTGGAGAAGGCCAGCTTCCCGGTGACGCTCTCGCCGCCGGGCAGATTGCCCACCAGCACAGTCTGGTCGCGGATGAAATCGCCCAAATCCAGGGTCATGCGCAGATTTTTCACCTCGTTCGCGCCGAGATTCATCAGCTCCACGCTGATCCCGGCGCTCTCGCCCTGGATCACGCTGTCTGCCAGCGTCACGGGGCCGTGCTCCAGCCGGAGCGTCTGGACCACCGGGACCGTCAGAAGGGCCTCGGTACTGCCCTCCCCCCGCAGGGAGCGGTAGGAGAGGCAGACCCGGAGCTGGTGCGTGCCAGGCCGGGCCTCCGCCGGGACTGTGAGCGGCAGGGTGACGGTCTGTTCCCGGCCCGGCAGGAGCGTTTCCAGACGGAGGCTGTCCGTCTGCGCCGGAAGCAGCTCTCCGGCGCTCTCTGCGTAAGACAGGACCAGATCCGTCAGCTCCGCCCTCTCGGATGCGTTCCGCACCCGGAGCGTACAGCTTCCCGGCTCGCCCTGGGTCAGGGCGGCCTCCAAAAGACGGAGCTCCGCCGTCACGGGCGCGGGGTCGTCCAGCCCGCCCCGGATGCGGACCACTACGGGCAGCTCCGTTTGGAGGGGCTGTCCCTCCGCGTCCTGTCCCTCCAGGTGCAGCCTGGCCGGATAGTCGCCGTTTATACGGTCGTCATAGAGCCGGTAGCAGAGGCGAACCGACCAGAGGCCGTCTGCATTGGGCCGGAACTTCACCCGCATCTTCTGGGGCTGGAAGGGCGAAAGCGCCTCGCGCTCCGGCTCCAGCCAGGCCGTGAGTTCGCCTACAGCCCGGTCGCTTGCGACGGGGAAATAGCCGATCCAATATCCGTTTGCCTCCTCCGGCGCGTAGCCCCGGGTCCAGGAGCGGTTGCCCATGCCGTAGAGGATGGCGTCCTCCGCCAGGCGGAAGGCCTCAGTCTCTGCCAAGGCTGATCCGAACACCGGAACCATGCAAAGCAGCAGGCCAAAGATCAGAAGGAAAGCAAGCACTCGACGCATCATCCCACCTCCCGGATATTTTCGATCACGCTCCGCCGCAGCAGGCGGCGGCTCCGGCGGGCGATGGACGCCCAGCAGAGCAGAGCCGTCAGCAGGGCGATCAAAAGCTGGACCAGGAACGCCACGGGGAGCACATCCCGCACGCTGCTCTCCACACTCTGAAGGCTGAAGATCAGGCAGATCGACGCGGCCAGGAGCCAGCCGACGCCCACCTGGACGGCGCTTTGCAGGCCATAGCCGACTGTCAGAACACTGCCGCTCATGCCAACCGCCCGAAGCGTGCCGATGGTCCTTCGCTCAGCCTCCATCTGTCGGATGCCGGTCCCGGCAATGACCCGGACCGAGAACCAGATCAGGAGCCCCACGATTGCCGCGATGGCAATCAATCCGGCCTGCCCCTTCTGTCGGTCTTCCGCCCGGCCTGCGGCGTTATTATAGACATACAGGGTCCCGATCCGGGCCGCGATCCGCTCCAGCCGCCCGAAGTCATAGGCGCAGGTCGCTTCGTCTGTGCCGGGATCCAGAAACACGCTGAGGTCGCTGAGCTTTCCCAGCCGAAGCCCCAGGGCCCGGAATCCCGCCGGGGTGGTGATGAGCTGCGGCTCCTGATAGCCGTTGCGCGGTTCGACGCCCACGAACAGGGAGCTGATCAGCCCGCCCACCTTCACCGTGGCCTGACAGCGCTCCGCCTGCTGATACAGGCGCAGATACTCCGCCTCGGAGCGCGAGGCCAGGTGGTCGTCCGCCTCCGGATCGTCACAGAGCTGACAGAGGGAGAGCACCTGCCCCGGGGCAAATGCATCGTTGGAGATATGGAGCCAGCCTTCGTCAGCAGGCTGCGGCATCATAGAGATCGCCGGATCGCCGTACTCGTTTCTCCCCACATAGTAGTCGGGCAGGCAGAGCAGGACCTCCCGTCCGGCGTCCAGGGCCGCCCGGTCGATGGCCCCGGCGGTCAGATTCGGAACGTAACGCTCCGGCTCGTCGGTGAGCAGAACGGGCAGGGCAAAGGGCGGCGTTTCCAGGTCCAGCAGCTCCATCGCCGCCCGGACCCCCGGCGCGTTTGCGCCGCTTTGGTTGAACATGTAAAAGATCGCGTTTTTCGCGCACTGTCCCAGGTAGTCGCCCTCCGGCTGGTCTGTCAGCAGGACGACGGTCCGGTACTGCCTTCGAAGGGAGCTTACGCCGGGTAGGGCACGGATCTGGGCCAGATCCGCGTCCGAGAGGGAGATCAGAGGGATCGGCGTGCGCAGATCGTCCGGCATTCCGAAGGCGGTCTCATGATCCCCGTTCATTGCAGAGAGATCCGGCTCGTTCTCCCGGGGCAGGATGGCGCGGATCGCCTCCCTGCCCAGAAGCACGCCCGCAAAGGACATCAGGCAGAGCAGCCCCGTGAGCAGGCAGATCCCGAGCTGGCGAACCGGATGCAGGCGCAGTCTCCGCAGGGCCATGAGCCGGGCGGGGCGGAAGTGGGCTTTGGGCCGGAAGCGCCTTGCCTTGCGCAGGGTCTCCGTGTCCCGGATGAGGCTCATGGGCCGGGTGCGGGAGGCCCGCAGCAGGGGCAGGAAGGACGCCAGCAGCACAAAGAGGAAGCTCAGAGCCAGCATCGGGATCAGTGCAAGGGGCGGCAGCCAGAAGCGAAGGCTATCCGGCGCCAGAGTACAGAGCCCTCGCACGGCCAGCACCGCCGCGCCGACGCCCAGGGGCGAGAGCAGCAGGGCCAGCAGCAGGCTCTCCCGCCCGAAGATCCGGCGGATCTGCCGCCGGGTGGCGCCCACGGCCCGCAGCATGGCGATCTCCTCCCGCTTGCGGCTGAGCTGGCTGCCCAGGGCAGCGGTGACGCCAAGCATGGAAAAGAGCAGCAGGCTCCCGCCCAGCAGCAGAGCCAAGACGCCAAAGCTGCCATAGTTGGCCAGGTATTCCAGGGTCCCCATATCCTCCATGTGCTGGGCAGGTCCGAAATAGAACCAGCCCCAGAGGCTGATCCGGAAGACCGGAAGGCCCCCCGCGGCGGCGGTCACATCGTTCAGCCCCGTGCCCTTTGCAAAGCGCAGAAGCAGGATCCGCACGGCGCGGCCCGTGGCAAAGGGCGGCTCCGCCGCGCTCACAAAGAGCTGGGGCAGGCCGACGTTCTCCCGCTTGGGGAGGCTGGCGCGCAGTTCTTCGTCGCTGAGCTCGCCCTGGCTCAGCACAACGCCCACCAGGGTATAGGTCCGGGTCTCCTTCGCTCCTTCGATGGGCTGGATCTCCAAGCTCACGCTGTCGCCCAGCTCGGCCTCGGGAAACAGCTTGTCCAAAAGATCCAACTCCACAGCCAGCTCGCCCGGGGCTGTCGGCATCCGGCCGGACCAGAGCTGCCGGTTGGCCAGAGCGGCGCCGCCTGCGTCGTAATACCCCACGGCGCAGTCTTCGCTCCGGCCCAAATAGTACAGGGTCCCCGTCTCGGAAGCGAGGCCCTGCCGCCGGAGGGAGGCCCCGGTCTCCGGCCCTGCGTCATAGACGAAGGCGTCCTGCCTGCCGAATTCCCGGTCCAGCTTGGCCTCGTGGCCGTCATAGACGGCCAGCAGGGTCAGCACCACCGTACAGGTCAGAAAAATGGCCGCCAAAATCCCCGCGCCGAGGCCGAGATAGTCCCGCCGATTGGCCCGTATGCCCGCTCCGGCGACCCGGTTCAGAGTCAGCTTTTTCATCGCAGGCTCCCTCCGCTGTCGTGCTCGATGCGGCCGTCCACGATGTGGACGATGCGCTCGGCCTGCTCGGCCACGCCCAGGTCGTGGGTCACCAGCAGCAGGGTGACGCCCAGCTCCCGGTTGATCTGCCTCAGCAGGGCCATCACCTCCCGGCCGGTCTGCCCGTCCAGGTTGCCCGTGGGCTCATCCGCGAAAATGATGGCGGGCTTGTTCGCCAGGGCCCGGGCGATGCAGACCCGCTGCTGCTGGCCGCCGGACATGGCGGCGGGCAGATGGGAGAGGCGGTCGTCCAGCTTCAACAGTTCGATGATTCGGCGCAGATAAGCCTCGTCCGGCTTGCGCTTGTCCAGCATGACCGGAAGCAGAATGTTCTCCTGGGCCGTCAGCTCCTTGACCAGATGATAGCTCTGGAACACGAAGCCGAAGCGCCTGCGGCGCAGGACGGAGAGCTGGTTGTCGGAATAGTCCGCAAGGGCCTTGTCCTGATAGATCACCTTGCCCGCTGTGGGCTGATCCAGCCCGCCGAAGAGCTGCAGGAGTGTGGATTTCCCGGAGCCGCTGGGCCCGGTGATGGCGGTGAAGGAGCCCTGGGGAATGGACAGGGTGACCCCGTCCAGAGCCTTTACCTGCTCCTCACCGCTGCCGTAGTATTTGCACAGATTTTCGCTGCGAATGATCTCCATACGAGATCCCTCCTTTCTGCCCCTATTCTCTCACAGGAAGCTTACTTCCGCGTGACGCCAAGCTTACGTTTTCGCAAGACTCTGCTCCAGCCGGGGGAAATAGAGGGTGAAGCGCAGGCCCCCGTCACTGTTTTCCGGGACGATGCTCCCGTGGTGACGGGTCACGATCTCCCGGACGATGTTCAGGCCGATGCCGGAGCCCGTCCGGGCTTGGCCCTTTGCCTGGTAGAAGCGCTCAAACAGACGCGGAAGCTCCTCCGGGGCCACGCCGCCCCCATCGTCCGAAAACGTGAGCCGCACCTCCCGCTCCGTCTGCGTAATGGCGACGGATACGCTGCCGCCGGGCTCCGTATGCTCGCAGGCGTTTTTCAGCAGATTGGAGAAGGCCTCGCCCAGCCAGCCCGGGTCACAGCGGAGTACTGCGTCCCCCGTCAGGGAGAAACGCTTCTCCGGGAAGCGTACCCGAAGCCCGTCCCAGGCCTCCTGCACCAGCGGCGCCAGCTGCCGCGCCTCGAAGCGGAAGGCGTAGCCGTCGTTGCTCATGCGCTCCAGCCGGAGCAGGGCATAGATCAGCGCCTCCATCCGATCCGCCTGCGCCAGAGCTTCTTCCTTGTGCGCGCCGTCGTCCAGCTCCAAAAACAAGCGCAGAGAGGCAAGCGGCGTTTTGAGCTGATGGGAAATGTCCGTCAAAAGCTCTGTGCTTCGCCGGGCCTCCCGGACGGTTTCGGCACGGGAGAACTCCAGCGCGCCTTCGATGGCCTCAAAGTCGTTTTGCAGAGCGGCCAGACGGCCGTCCCGCAGGGAAAGGGGCGTCCGCGCCCCGCCGGAGAGAAAGCGTCCGGTCTGGGTCCGGAGCCTGCCGAGCTCCTTCCGCTGGCGGAAGTAGAGCAGGACGAAAAGCGCCGCCAGCGCGGCAAAGAGTATCGTCAGTCCTTCCATCGATATCCCAACCCCCGCACAGTCTGAATATGCTCCGGGCCGATTTTCTCCCGAAGTCTGCTGACGTGGACAGAAAGCGTGTTGTCGTCCACAAAGCGTCCGTCGCAGTCCCAAAGCGCGTCCAGCAGCAGCGCCCGCGGCGCGATGCCGCGCTGCCGAACGATCACCGACAGCAGGCGGAACTCCGTGGGCGTCAGGTTCAAGGGCGCGCCGTTCCAGGCGGCGCTCATGCGCCCGGGTCCAGGCGCAGGGCTCCGAGGCGCAGGCTGCCCGTTGGATTCCGCCGAAGCAGGACCCGGATGCGGCTCAAAAGCTCCTGAACCCGGAAGGGCTTGGCGACGTAGTCGTTTCCGCCCGCGTCCAGGCCCCGCACTACGTCGTATTCCTCGTCCCGGGCCGTCAGAAACAGGATGGGCGCGGCAAAGCCCTCCTGCCGCAGCGCGGCGCAAAGGGAAACCCCGTCCCCGTCGGGCAGAACGACGTCCAGAATGACAAGCGAGAAGCTTCCGCCCGACAGAGCCTCCCGGGCGGCACCCAGGCTGTCCGCCGCCTGCACGGCATAGCCGTTCTTCTCCAGGAGCTCCCGCAGTCCCATGCTGAGATAGCGGTCGTCCTCTATGAGTAATATTTGATCCATTGTATCATTACCTCCGTGTATCCCCGATTATACCACATTCTTGCGGGATTTACATTGCATTTCTGTAAGGATAAACGGAGCAGTTTTAGCTTCTGCTTCATTATTTGGAGAAAAATATTCGTTGGAACAAATCCACCAGAATTGCAAGAAAGAAAAAACGGCCCCCGGGAGATTGCATTTCTTGCAATTCTCCCGGGCGGCAGAAATACGGAAACTATGAATGAAAAATAGAAGCCATGTCTTACAGAACAGCCACACAGTTTTGACTTTTCTTCCCTATTATGATATAATTCCCCCAAAAGCAGGTGGGAGGAGGCTGCAATTATGCCAATCTATCCATACGGAGCGATGATCCGCCAGCGGCGGGAAGAACTGGGATACACGCAGGAAGAACTGGCGGACGGGATCTGCTCTGTACCGACGCTTTCCCGGATCGAAAACGGCGAGCGGCTCCCGACCAAGGAGCACAGCGAAATGCTGCTGCAACGACTCGGATACGCAGACGCTGTTGCCATGCAGTTCGTGTCGGAGCAGATCTTTGCGCTGCACAATCTGAAATACCGCATCCGTCAGGCCGTGATCCACAATCAAAAAGCGGAAGGGCTGGCGCTGCTGGACGAATTTGAATCCCTGACGGACAAGGACAATCGCGTCTGTCAGCAATTTCTGCTGCTCTATCGAACGATATTTGCCGATGATTTGTCACCGCAGGAACGGGCAACTCGTTTTTTGGCTGCAATCCGGATGACAAGACCCTCCTTTGACCCAAAGGCCTTTCCCCGAATGCTTTCTTATGAAGAGATCCTCTGCGTGAACAACTACGCCTGCTACAATGCTGAAGCCGGTGAACTTGATGAAGGGATCGAAGTCTTACTTGCCCTGCGTCAGCTCTATGAGAATAACGAAGTGAACCCGGAGGAGGCCCTGCGGACACGTTTGATGGTGCTCTACAATCTGTCAAAGTTTCTCGGGATGGCAGGCCGTTATGAAGACTGCATTGCAGTCTGCGATGAAGGAATCCGTATTTCCCGAGAGACGAGCCGCTGCAGTCACTTGGACCGCCTGCTCTACAACAAGGCCTGGTCCCTGCTGAAACGCGGAGGCGAGGAGGATCGGGCTGAGGCAAAGGAGTGTATCCGTCTCGCAATTTGCTCTGCGGAGGCGTTGAACAAAAAAGCCTATCTCCAGCATTACCGCAATTACATGCAAACGAATTTTGGATAGATGATAAACAAAGTGAAATAACTCTAATCATGCCGTCAGTGGTAAATTTTCCACTGACGGCATGGCCTTATCTTTTGGGAGATGATTAAATATCATTAGAAAAAGTTTCCCTTTTTTTACGCCCGAACAGCGAAAGTGTCGTGTATAAGGGTGAAGGGCCTTCAAGAAGGAGTCAAAAAATGGACGACGAAAAAATCATTGAGTTGTATTGGGAGCGAAACGCGCTTGCGATTGACCGAACTGCGGAGAAATACGGAAATTACTGCTCAACGATAGCCAGGAACATCCTTCGGAATGAAGAAGACAGCGAGGAATGCGTCAACGATACCTGGCTCGGCGCGTGGAACAGCATCCCCCCAAAGCGGCCCAAAAACCTCGCGACCTTTCTCGGAAAGCTTACCCGCTCAAAAGCGATTGACCGTTGGCGGACCGAACACCGGGAAAAGCGGGGCGGTGGCACGATATCGCTTGCGCTGGATGAAATCGCGGAAACAATTCCGGCATGTGGCAGTCCGGAACAGGAAGTGATGCGAAAGGAGCTTGCCCGCACCATCGACCGCTTTCTGGATGAGCTTCCGGAGCTTGAGCGGAACATGTTTCTCTGCCGTTACTGGTATTTTGAGAGCATTTCGGAGATTTGTGATCGATTTGATTTCAGTTACAGCAAAGCCAAATCCATACTCCTTCATACAAGAAAAAAACTGAGAGATTTCTTAAAAGAGGAGGATATGCCATGAACGCAAACGATATTATCGATGCGCTGAATGACGTAAACGATGCTCACATTTGGAATGCGGGTCATTCGGGCAAAATGGGAAAGTCTGTCCCCACAAAGAAAAAGCCGCGCATATTGTATCGAGCTCTACTGGTGGCGGCCATCGTGATTGCTTTAGCCTCAACTGTATTCGGAGTCGGCGAGATACTCGGAATCTGGAATGATCGCTGGCTGCAAACGCCCGCCCCCGACCCGATCCAGGTCGTGCGAGAGGCAATCTCCCGACAAATCGAGAAAGACTATACCATATCCGTGAAGGTAGAACAGATCCTGCCTGACGATGCGGAGACGCAGAGAATTTTTGCGTGGCAGCCCAATTCTATATTGGCGATACGAAATGGATACGGGCCCAGACCGGAGGCATTGGAAGGCAAGCGAATTGAAGACGTCCAGGCGGTTTATGTCCGGTATTCAGTGGTCTACAACCACGAAAAGACCTTCTACCAGGATGGTACGCTGAATCAATATTTTTATCTTGTCCGCAATGTTAATGGCACTTGGGAAATTTTCGATTCTTCGAGCGAAAGGAACGTGATCCCAGCAGTTGCTCCGGAGCCTGGCGTACTGGATCAAAAGGAACAACAGACTACGCCGGAGAAGGACTACAGTACTGCGATTCAGGCTGTGACCGAAATGGTAAAAAACTGGGAAAATGCTGACAATGTAAGCCGTATAAGCGTTGACGAAGCAGCATTTGACTCGGAGAAAACAGCGGCCGCCTTGCATCGTTTGAACGGAACGGTGCTGGCAATTGGAAATGGTTGGACGGAGGAATACCTGAAAGACCACATGGCTGCAATTACCGTGACTTATACGATCTGGCAAGACGGAAGCCCAATGACAGAAACAGCCACCTATTGGCTGCTGCATGATCCAACAACTGGAGAATGGGCTAACTCTGAGATTACAGGGATCATGGAGTCCCCAGATTGGTAGATTACAACGGAAAGCACCGGTATGATTTACGCCGCCGCATATTCCTGTTCCATGCTTGCGTTGGCCTGCGCCGGGAGAATATGCTTTCCGTGCTGCAATGGCTGGATGCTGAGAAAAACCCATACATCCTGATGACCGGTACAGAACGTTCCTGACTGTTCGCCTGTTTTTCATGGGGTCAAGCGATGTCTTGAATGGGATGGATTCTTATGATTTTCAGTTCTCTTACTTTTTTATTCCTGTTTTTTCCCCTTACGTTCTTGCTGTATGCACTGCTTCGCTGCCGCTCGGCGAGAAACCTGCTCCTTGCGGCCGCAAGCCTTGTGTTTTATGCCTTTGGGGAACCCGTGGCAGTGGGGATCATGCTGCTCTCCATCGTGCTGAACTACCTGTTCGGTCTCGGGGCTGCCGGTACAAAATGGGACAGGCCTGCGGTGGTGCTGGCTGTACTTTTGAACATCGGCCTGCTGGTGTTTTACAAGTACACGGGTTTCCTGGCGGGAGTATTCAACAGCGTTACCGGTCTTTCGATCCCTGTGCCGCGGATCCGGCTGCCTATCGGGATCTCGTTCTTCACCTTCCAGGGCCTGAGCTATGTGATCGACGTCTGTCGGGATAAAAAGAATGTGCAGAGGAATCTCTTTTCCGTGCTGCTGTACATCTCCTTTTTCCCGCAGCTCATTGCCGGACCCATCGTGCGCTATTCAGACATTGCGGCGCAGCTCGACCGGCGGGAGTTCAGCATTGACCGGATCAGCCGGGGCATCTGTCGCTTTCTCTTCGGCCTGGCCAAGAAGGTGCTGATCGCCAATCAGATGGGTCTGATCGCGGACAGGGTCTTCTCCTGCAGCTCCGGGCAGCTCGGAACAGCAGCGGCGTGGCTGGGCGCGGTGTGCTATACCCTGCAGATCTTCTTTGACTTCTGCGGCTACAGCGACATGGCCATCGGCCTGGGCTGTGTATTCGGCTTTGACTTCCGGGAGAACTTCAATTATCCCTTCATCTCCGGCAGCATCCGGGAGTTTTGGAGACGGTGGCATATCTCCCTGTCTACCTGGTTCAAGGAGTATGTCTACATCCCCTTGGGCGGCAACCGCAAAGGCAAGACCCGCAACACGATCAACAAGTGGATCGTGTTCTTTCTGACGGGCCTCTGGCACGGCGCGAGTTTTACCTTTATCCTCTGGGGCCTTTGGCACGGACTTTGGCAAATGCTGGAGACCTGGCAGATCGTCCCCACGAAAAAGAAATGGTTCCGGCCCATCGGCCATGTCTATACGATGCTGGTCGTGATCATCGGCTTTGTGATGTTCCGGGCTGATACCCTGTCGCAGGGCTTTGATGTTCTCAGAGCTATGTTCCGTCCGCAGGAAGGGAGTTTCACGCAAAACGCGGAGCTGCTCTCCCTGCTCTCGCCGATGTTTTGGATCGCATTTAGCTTTGCGCTGCTGCTGTCAACGCCAGTCTTCCGTGTACTGCGGGAGAGGGCGGAGCGCTCCGGGCGGTTCACTGCCTACAACTGTGCAGCCTGCGCCGGCTCGCTGGTGCTGTTTGCTTTGTCCGTTCTTTCTCTGGCGTCGGACAGCTACAACCCGTTCATCTATTTCCGGTTTTGAGGGGGTGTGCGAATGTGAAAAAGGCCTTCAAAATCGTCTATGTTTTGTTGTTCTTCCTGCTTCTCTGCCTGCCGGCGGCACTCTATCCGTTTTTTCAAAACGATGTCAGCCTGGAAAAACGCGCGTTGGCGGAGTTCCCGGATTATCTGTCTGACGGGACGTTGAATCAGCGGTTTTCCGACCAGTTCGAGGCTTGGGTCAGCGACCACCTGCCCCTGCCGGCCCAGCTCCTCACCGCGGCCAACACCCTCCGGGGCGAGCTGCTCCACGGGCAGACAGCCAACGTCATTGACGGAAGGGACGGCTGGCTGTTCTTTGCCGACGAGGCGAAGGACTACATGGACACAAACGCCTTAACGGACGAGCAGTTTCGGGCCATGGCCGTGACCCTGCACCTGCTCCAAGAACGAACGGAGGCAGGCGGCGGACGCTTTACCTTTGTTGCCATACCGAACAAATCTTCCGTGTACCCGGAATACATGCCGGCGTGGTATCAGCGCGTATCAGAAAGCAATTTGACTCGCCTGCAGGCTATGCTGCCGGACTATGGAGTGACCTTCACGGATATGCTCTCTGTTTTGACGGCCCACAGGGTTGAGGGCGTCTATCATCGGCGGGATTCCCATTGGAACTACCGCGGGGCGCTTTACGGCGCCGACGCGATTCTTACCAGCCTTGGCAGAGAACACAAGATAGATCCGGACGCTGCTTATACCGTGGAGAACACCTGGCGCGGCGATCTGGACAAGCTGCTGCTTCCCGCAGGCGGCGTTCTGGATGAGCAGATTGTCTATGATGCGGCCCACGCTGACTTCCGCTTCACCTACCCGCAAGGCGTCAAAAACACAGAAGAACAGCTTGCAATCTTTATGAGCGACCGGGAGGAGCGCGACGAGCTGTTCTCCACGAAAAATAAGGAGCTGTCTGACGGAAGCAAGCTGCTTATAGCCCGGGATTCCTTTGGCCGGGCGCTGCTGCCCTGGATGATCGACAGCTATGAAACTGTCACATTCCGCCGGATGGATCGCCCGGACCTGAGCAGCCTTGCAGACGGGACCGACGTGGTCTATGAGATTGCCGAGCGCAATCTCTCCCGAGTGATCGCTTCTGCGCCGTTTCTGTACGCTCCTCTTCGTGAGGAGATTGATCCGGCGCTGAAGAAACCGGGCGAAGCGCTTTCTGCGGTGTGTGACGCAGCCGGATACGGCTTCCACCTCTACGGGCAGCTGCCGGAGGACGCGGACCTGGGCGACGGCAGGGTTTATCTGCTGCTGGAGCAAGGCGGCACACAGCTTTGCCTGGAGGCATTCCCGATCCTTGAGAAAAAACTCCTGGCAGCAGAGGGAACAAAGGGCTTTTCGGCCTATCTGTCCAAAGATCTCGGCCTTGTCGGATCATACACGCTCACCATTCTTGCCGGAGAAACTGCCTGGCCATGCGGAAGCGTTGTTTTTTGATGCAGCTTCGATGCATCCCTCTTTTACACTATGAAAATCAGATGAAAAGGAGCAAAAAACCATGAAAAAAACCATTTGGATGCTTTGCATCACCCTGCTGTTGATCGGGCTGCTTGTGGGTTGCAGTCAAAGCGTCAACCCTGGAACTACAACCGGCACGCAGAATCAGAGCGCGGTCATCGACAGCAAACCCGATCCGGCCAACAGCACAACCACGCCGATTGAGAGCACTGCCACACCGCTTGAAAGCACAATCACACCCGTTGAGAGCACAACCACGCCGATCGAGAGTACCACCACGCCGATCGAGAGTACGACCACGCCAATCGAAAGCACCGCCACACCGAGCGAAAACACACCTGATCTGACGGAAACTGACGGCATGTATATACTTGTGAACGGCACAAGGGTCGAGCTGGGCATGAAATACGCCGACGTCAAGGAAGGTCTCGGCGCGCAAACCGCACCGGACCAAGAACTCGGGTCTTGTGACGATCCAAGCTTTGTTCGAATGGTCCACTTCTATCCCGGCATGACCATAACGGAAAACCCCGACGGCACGATCTGGGGGATGGAGCTCAGCAGCATGTACACGGGCGAAGGAGACGCTGCGCTCAAAGGAACGGTCAATCTTGGTACAACGCTGGATACAGCGCTTGCCGCCCTCGGCGAGCCGGAAAACGCATCGAGCGTGAAAGACGATTGCACGCTCATCTACCGGCAGAACGGGCAGGATATCTATGTCTTCCTCGACGCGGGCAACAATTATACCGTCATCGGTATCAGCATGACGCTCTCCGCAGAATAGGACTTAGTGAAAGAATTAAAAGATAGAGGCTATTGTGAGACAGTAACAAACAGATTATTACAGAAAGGGAGACTAGATATGATTTACCAGCGGAAGGTGCTTGACAAAAATGAAATTAAATGACAAAATATGGAAGGAGATTTCAAGATGAAACGGGTAAAACGCATGAGAAGATGTTGTCTTTTTATTTTTATTGTTGTTATATTACTCTCTGGATGTGGAGGCAAATCGCAGGGGAGTACTTCTTCCGGGCCAAACGATAACGCATCGTATAATGCGATAGAAACGTCGCCGGACTTGGTCACATTTTTCAAAGAATGTGAAATCGAGGGCCTGGATTTCTGGATCCTGCAGGACGTGAAGGAATATGACTTCTCAGGGTATACAAAAGATCACAATTACCTGGGAACGCAAGGTGTATATTTGGGCAGAAATTATGATATTAGCACCCTGACGGACGGAAATTATTCGGAGCCCTTGGTAGAATACTTCATCGGCAGCTGGCCGGATCTTTCTGACCAGCAAGTATACGTTACCCGTATTTGGATCACCGATCCAGATGTCAAAATCTACGGGTTAAGTGTTGAAAATACTATGGAAGAGTGGCGGAAGGTCCTCATGGAAAAGGGCTATTCATTCGGGGGACATCATGAGGATTACAGCGCAGATATGGTAGCCGACTCTCCTAACGGCACTTACATCATTTGCTATAATTCTAACCCGCGTTCCCTCACCATTATTGCACCGACCACAAACAGAGAAGGAATCGTAAACGACTGACCATTGGAGGCCGCTTGTTAAGCGGCCTCCAATGGTTTTTGCACAAGGGGACGGTTCCTTGATTGACATTTATTTCGGGTCGATTGGGAAATCAATCAGAGAACCGTCCTCTGATTTATCCTGATTGGTTTCCCGGTGGCGGTTCAAAGCTTGCTTCCGCACCAAGGGCAATATTTTATTTTCACAACAGACTGCCCTCCATCGTGGATAATTATCCCGTAGTTATCACTTTCCTCATCATACAACAACAGCCAATCGGGGCATTCGAAAGGCGAATTATGAATTGTACAATGATTTGAAGTATAGTATTGCATTTGCTTACAACACATTTTTTTCATCAATAATTTTCCTCATGTCATCGAAAATATAGGGGACTGTTCTCTGTGTTCTGAGACCGCGATCGTTTTTCTTTCCCCGGGAGGGCCGAAGCCCTCCCGGGCGTTGGGTTTCGCTGGGAAAACTGTTTAGTTACCGTTTGTTACTCGAGATAGAATCAAGAATAGCACTAAAAGGCTGCCTGTAATACAATTTAGAACCCGGAAAATTGGTACCAATTTTTCCATCTGTCTCTGTGTTTTTTTATTTTTTTTCTTTCTATTGTACGCTGCGAGAGACAAAATGGTTATATCAAAAACAATCCTTGCGAGACAAAGAATAATCGCGATATAGTCAATTACCACTCCTTTATCCTCCTAACTTTCTGTTTGCAGACTGTGTATCGGGCTCATCTGATAATCAGATAAACAGTAATAAGAGTTGCTATATAGACCAGAGGTAGAATGCACTTATACAAACATTTCATATGCCACGGGATTGATTCCTCAGTGTACGGTGTTTCATGCCATCGTAGAATTGCGCGAACAAAACTATAAATAAACCAATTAAAGCCAATATAGACGATTGGAACGATGAACTGTAGCATTAATTGATCCGGTAGATAATTAATTAGAACCCAATAGATTAGGGAACTGGCATTCAATGAGATGTACAGGGTCAACGCTTGGGTCATGGATAACACAAGAACTCTACCGCACCTATCACAAATCTTCACACCGCTCCTTTGATTAAAAAAATAGTATTTCAACTTCTCTTTTCTGCCTCTAGGTTCGCAATAGGAAAGGTGGGAGCAAGATTCTTTCATCGCCTGGGTTACTCCTTCCAAAAAACATAGTGGACGGTTCAGTGTTCTGAGACGGCGATCGTTTTTCTTTCCCCGGGAGGGCCGAAGCCCTCCCGGGCGTTGGTTTTAGCTGGGAAATCGGTGATTCTTGCCGGAAATCAAGGCAAAATCAGCGCTTCACGGGTCAATCAGGGAACCGTCTCCGTGGTTGTTCGTGATGGATGATTGATGTGTTTCAATTGCTATGAGTCAGCCCCGGATTGACTGAATTGCCATCCCATTTCTTCTTTGAACGCATGGATTTCCGCCCAGGGGGAGCTTTGATCATTCAGCGGTTGCGTGCCGACAATGGAGAGCATCGGGTCGGCAGAGGGGTCTTCCCGCATCATGATGAGATAGACAGGGGAGTTCTCTTTATGACAATTCAGCACCAACGTAAACAGCCATAGTCCATTGCCGTCCTTGCAAAGTACTTCAAGCCAGGCGTTTTTTGTGGGCCACATGACAGCCTTGCAGGCTGGCGTTTCATAGTCGTAATATCCGTAATCAGTATCGAAATCGCCGGAGGCGCTATAATATTTGATCGGAATCGTTCGGCATTTGCCGATTGCAAGCGGCATATTCCAATCATTGTCCCGCTTCAGCTGCTGAATCGCCGCGCTGGAATCTGTGCCGTTTTCCACCATGACACAGCAGACGTCCTCATAAAAGCAGCATTTCTTTTTGCTTCCGCTTTGCAGGACGCAATAAACCGCGTTTTCGCCGAACACTTGATTCCGCTTCCTTGGTTTGAATTGCAGGATCCCGAGGGTTCGCCCGTAGTCATCCGTCTCTACCGGATAGATTTCAACGTCGCCGAGCCTTTCCACGTCCAAATCGCCCACAAACGGAATCGAATACGTGAAAAGCACCAGCAGATCGGAACGTCCGTTATAATGCACGCTGTTTTTGTATTTGGGATGATAGCGGGAAGAAAGAATCATAAGCGCGATTAATACGGTCAGAAAAAGCAAGGTGATGATCAAAGTATATTTAATGACCGCTTTCATCTCATACCTCCAAAGTGTTCAAAACAATATGACATCCATTGAGGGTCATTATACAGTCGGAAACATAGGTGACGATTCTCTGTGTTCTGAGACCGCGATCGTTTTTTCTTTCCCCGGGAGGGCCAGAGCCCTCCCAGGAGTTGGTTTTAGCTGGGAAATCGGTGATTCTTGCCGGAAATCAGGGCAAAATCAGCGCTTCACGGGTCAATCGGAGAAGCGCCCCCTGATTGATGTTCCCTGTGTGTTCCCTGGACGCTTTAACGTCCCCCAAATTGCACAGCAAACAGAATAATGAGAATTGGTTCGCCCACTACATTCATCCAAAACACCCAGTCAACAATGTTTTTCCAGAACTGTTTCGATCTACTGTGAACGCACGTTCTTATTTTGTGTAAATAATAAAGGATGAAAGCGCTTAGAATAATGAGAAGAACAACGCCCAGCCAACGACGAGTCGTTATGACTTCCGGAGCCTCTGGAAGTCTCCAAAAAATATATACGGATTGCCACAACAAAGAAAGGACCCACACGATTATGATCCATTTTTTCAGATAGTATTTCATAAGCTATCCCTCTATCATACATCTATAAAATGTCTCTAAAATCAAGGAGACATCTACAGAAAATCCTACAACTGCGTATAAGGCAAAAGAAAAGATACTACAAGGGGACGGTTCCTTGATTGACGTTTATTTGTGGTCGATTTGGAAATCAATCAGAGAACCGTCCCCCTGATTGAGCCCTGTGTGTTTTCACGAGCGGTCAAATAATTCCGGAACCTTTTTACGGAGCTCGTTGATATTGAGTTCCGTTCTTTGCAAAATAACCTCATCGAATGGTTCCCATTCATCTCGTGTCATTGCGTTTTCCAGCAGTTGCAGGTGCTCACGGATATGTAAACCGTCGCCCAGCAGGAGCCGGGTTTTCTGCACCTGCGTTTTGCAGGCTTTCATGCAGCGCACATCGGAATCCGGGTCATCCTTGTACCATTCTGCTCTGTAATTCAGATAATGCTTGAGGAAGTCATACGCAGACTTGTCTCGGAAGAACAGGATTTCGTCCATCAGCCGCGGCTCAAAAAACTGGAGCCTTTTAAGATTGCTTCCAACTTCCCCGAGCCGTTCTGCCGCCTCCCGCTCGCGCTGAATATGATGTTGATAGGCGGCTTCCGACGTTCTGAGACAATCCAGCAAAGGGACGATTGTATCCTCCAAGCGTTCGCCGCCGCGTTGCGGGAGATCTTCTGCGTAATAGATCGGCGATCTCCCGTTCAAAGGCGAAAAGTGGTGGCCAAAATGAAGGGGTTCCATCAAAGGCGGTCCGAGCCCGCTGTAGGAAGCGCTACACGTATATAAACCCGGATTCGGCTCAGCCCATTGGAACAGTGAATGTGCGCCGTAAATGAAATAAACACACGCCGGTGCGGCGGCAGTCGGAAGGCAGATATGGATATGCTGCAAGACATCATTAGACATTCGGAACCAGTTCAACTGGTCCGACCGATAGCTGACAAACCCAGCCTTTGTCAGGACCGGCGCGAAATACACCGCTGAGCTCTGCATCAATTCATTCTTTATATCTGTGTGGCTATTTTTCATATAAACGCTCCTTAACACAATCAGGGGACGGTTCCCTGATTGCCCCCCGCGATTGGTTGGGGCTATTTCAGTGGATTTGAATAGGCTCTCCGTTCTCCTGGCTTTCAGCCGAAATATCCCGAAGAACGTATGCGAGCGGGCGGAGTGGCTCCACAAACGTGACAACACCTTCTGCGGGAATCAGCAAGCTGTAATCAGAATCGTTTGGTGCCTCATAGAAATAGTACTTATATGAGTCTTTAAGCTTGCTCTTGTGTAAAACACCATCTTGAAAATATATTATGATCGGTTTCCGTTCAGTCAATCGTTCAAAATCGACTTGATCGAACAGGGACGAATCAACAGATTGAAATCTGCGGCCATCAAACTGAAATGATTTGTTAGAGTAACCAAACCAATCATAGTAGTCTTCTTCCAAAATACTCAGAGGATCGCCTTTTGGGACGGAAAAACGACGCAAAATGAGCAATAATAACAATAAAATAAAACAGAAAGCAAATATAGCAATAACATTACGGACTTTCTTCTTCATATCGTTGCCCCCCAAAAAGCTCATTTATACGGATGTTTCGCACACCAAGTAGTTGCATCTGTAATCCGAATAATCATTTCCTCGCACAATCAGGGGACGGTTCCTTGATTGACATTTATTTCGGGTCGATTGGGAAATCAATCAGAGAACCGTCCCTGATTGATCCCTCAATATTGAATGATTTTGTAGGCAATCATCGATCCGTTGAGCAGGGTGGCGATGAAATGCGGGCGGCTTCCCGATTGGCTTTTGTAGAAAACGATTCTGTTCCCCTCTGCGTCAGTCATCAAAAGCGCAAATTCGCGTCCGAGCATGGCATACTTCGTTTGGATTTCGGTGGGCCGCGGAATGATTTCGAACGTTACGTAATCCGCTTTCGGAACTTCGTTTTCGTAAAGAACCTTAAGCAAAAGCGTGTAATAATGCTCCGCTTCCGGCAAAGGTTCCATACCGGGATCGTCCACCGCTTCAAGCGCCGATGCGATTCCGGAAACATCGCTCTCCGAGTAAAACCGTTCCAAAAACTCGGAGAAAGACAACGCTTGCTGTTCTGCATATCGTCGATACAGAGGAAACGCATCATACGGCGGGTCAGCCTGTAGCTGCGGGTATGCGGCAACTCCATCATAAGCTGCTGTGGCTGCGGATTTCGGCGTCAGAGGGTCTGTGATGGAAAGCGTCAAAGCTTTCCCATCTTGATCGTATAATCGCAGCGAAAATGAAGCAGCATTTGGATAATCTATGAAGCTCTCAAAGGGAATGACGCAAACGGATTTTGGAATGAAGTGGATCGGATCATAGCTGAACCGGATCGCTTCTTCCATAAATGCCACGTATTCTGCTGTAACACGATCTGCCTCCGTTTTGTATTCTGTCTGAATGATTGCTTGATAGATCAACGAAGACAAATCCTCTGTTGCGTCGTGACTCGTTTCTGCGTGGGTGACAATCCCTGGGTCTGTAAACGTATCGGAAGGATTCGTTCCGGCGTGAGCATCGCAGCCAACTGTCGTCAATGCGAGAACGCATAGAAGCACTGCCACGATGCAGCGCTGTTGCAGATCAGATAATATCCTTTGCAGATTCACCGATAATACCCCCTTCCGTGACAACCACACAATCAGGGGACGGTTC
>ODAJ014779595.1_pt1 | contig 20068 bp, 14 predicted proteins | sample 1539241 | NCBI WGS metagenome assembly ODAJ01 (sample SAMN02144231, study PRJEB22623) | gut metagenome | biome: sheep rumen | host: Ovis aries | place: New Zealand | reverse complement strand
CTAAAAACAAGAAATCCCCACAAGGGAGGCTGTGAGGATTTCTTTGTTATAGTGTCAAAAGGACTCTGTTTACTTCTTCTTGACGTAGAAGGTGAATGTCCTGTCTTTTGCTTCTACACGATAAGGCTTCAGTGCCTCGGCATTGCCGCTCCAAGAGTCTGTGCCGCCTACTCCTGCCATCTGCTGGTCAACATACAGGTTGGTGTAGTAAGACTTCTTTATCTCCTGCGGATGGCGCTGCTTCTTACTGTCTTCGTCCATATCACGCACTTCGTAATGGAGAGCGCAGGCAGAGAAGCTATCGTCTGAGAAGACTTCATAGCCTTCACCGCCCTTTGCCTGCTGCCACCAACGAATGTCGCACTTGGAACCTGTCTCCTGCGGACGGACATATTTCCAGAACTGTTCATCGGCACTCGCTGAGTAGATGCCGATATTCTGTGACATCTTACGGTCTGCATAGTTCTCTATCGGACCACGTCCGTACCAGGTGCTTTCATCCATATCGTAAGGCAGGAGGATGACAACGCCAAAGCGTGGCATATTAGGAACATCCTTGGCATCTTTGTCGAAGGTGATGCTCTCTTCTACCTTCCATGTATTTTCTGCCACAGACGTGTATGTAAGGGTGAAGTCTGCATGAACGGCATCTATGCGATATTTCTCAACAGCCTTGTTGCCCTCAACGGTTCTTGAAACACACCACATACGAGGATTCTTCCACGCCCTGAGTCTCTGTGGCAAGCCAGCTCCGAAATCGTTGTCTGTCATAGCACGCCAGAAGTTCGGACGCAGGGTGAATGGCAGCGGAGTGAATGTAGTTGCCTCCTTAGCATCGACCTTCTTTGAAATCTCTGCAGCATAGTCATAGCTGTTTATGAGCAGCTGCTGATGGGCTATCTCCTGCCCGGCATCGAGAAGAGGCTCGTTGTTCTTCATCACATAGGAGACATTGAGGATGAGTTCTCCCTGCTGTCCTATGCTGGCAACATCGAACGGAAGGGTTACTTCCCCACTCTGCTGAGGAGCGATATTGAGGTTGGTGACAACTCCCTCCTTCACCTTCTGACCATTTACGGTAACACACCATTTCATGTCAACATAGTCGAGTGGACGGAAGAAATTCTCATTCTTCACCTTTACCACACCCTTTGACAAATCTACGCCTTCTGTCCAGATATTCTGGTAGTAGTAGGCATATTCATAGCCCTGCGGAGTAACCTTTCTGTCAGTGGTTACGAAGCCGTTACAGTTGAAGTTGTTGTCAGAGCCGTCATAGTCGTTATAGTCACCTCCATAGAGGAATTTTGTCTTGTCGCGCTTGTCTCGGAGAGCCTGATCTACGAAGTCCCAGATAAAGCCTCCCTGGAAGATAGGATATTTCCTTACGAGGTCCCAATATTCCTTGAAGCCGCCGCCGGAATTACCCATAGCATGGGCATACTCACACTCGATGAGGGGTTTCTTGTTATTTGGGTTCTTTGAATATTCTTCGCAGCTATACTGAGAGAAATACATAGGGCAGAAGATGTCTGTCCCTTCACGTCCATGAGCCTGCTCATACTGCACTGGGCGTGAGAGGTCTTGAGACTTCACCCATTTATAGGCATCCAAGAAATTGTCTGACATGCAGGTCTCGTTACCAAGACTCCAAACGATGATAGAGGGATGATTGAACTTTGTTGAGACATTGTTCTTGTTGCGCATCATTATCTGCTCATGGAACAGGGGAGCCACACGTTTTCCCTCGTCGCCATATCCGAAGCCGTGGGACTCCTGGTTAGCCTCAGCACACATGTAGATACCATATTCGTCGCAAAGGTCATACCACATAGGGTCGTCAGGATAGTGGCAGGTTCTGACAGCATTGACATTGAGACGTTTCATAAGGCGGATGTCCTCAATCATGCGCTCGCGAGTCACTACATAGCCTCCATCGGGGTCCATCTCATGACGGTTGGCACCCTTGATAAGTATCGGCTGACCGTTTACCAACATCTGGGAATTCTTTATCTCAACCCTGCGGAAACCTACCCTCTGGGTTACCGTCTCGCCACCATCCTGTGTTGCGGTAAGGGTATAGAGATATGGCTGCTCTGCACTCCACTTATTGGCATTGGCAAGCTTTATCTCTGTCTTCTCGCCCTTTCCAACCACATTGGCTACTTCCTTACCAGAGGCATCCTTCAGGGAGTATGTGATTTTTGAAGAGCCCTTGGTCTTAACATCTACAGTAAGGATGCCATCCTTGTAATCGTCTGTAAGACTTTGGGTTATACGAATGTCCGTAATCTGGTTCTTTGGATTCTTGGTATATAGGTAGCTGGAGCGTGACACGCCCGAGAGACGCCAGAAATCCTGATCTTCATCATATGAGCCGTCACACCAGCGGAATACCTGGAATGCAATGAGGTTGTCACCTGGCTTTACGAATTTCGTAATATCAAACTCTGATGCTATCTTAGCATCTTCTGTATATCCCACATACTTGCCATTTACCCACAGATAGATATTGCTGGTAACTGAGCCGAAATGAATAATGACCTGCTTGCCCTTCCAATTAGCAGGAATGTTGACTGTCTTGCGATATGAGCCTACATGATTATCTTTCACAGGAACATTTGGCGGGTCATTCTTGAAGTGCCCACTCCAGGCAAAGCCCATATTGACATATATCGGCTCGCCAAAGCCATTCAGTTCCCAGCAGCCGGGAACAGGCATAGTGCCCCATGAAGAGTCGTCATACTTTAAGGTATAGAAATCCGTTGGACGCTCATCGGCATTCATCACACCCTTGAATTTCCATACGCCATCGAGAGAAAGTTTCTCCGAGGTTGTTGGAAGAACATCGGTATGAACCGGATAGCGGTTTACCTCATTTACATTCAAGTCGTGCCACTCCGTAAAGGTCTGACCCATTACTGGAAGAAAGGCAAAAGACATTGCTGCAGAACATAGCAGCTTACTTAAACCATTTTTTCTTCTTTTTGTTGTCATTGTCTTTTTGTTTGTCTTGTTTATCTTGTATATTTTGTTTGTCTTGCTGTTTTTGCTTGTCTTTGTTTTTATGTAGTCCGAAGAATTTCTTAACCTTTTCTGTGAACCTCATCTTTGGATGAATCCTCAAGCCTTGTTCATAATCTGTCTGTATATATGAGAAGTCAACATCTATATCAACAAGGTTGCCTGGAAGGTCTATATGCCCCTTGGCTTCTGCGCCATCACTTTCCATATTAGCAGCCAGGTTCTTCACTTTGAATGACCCATAGCTACCAAAACCGACAACAGCCTTCAGCGACCCAATAGGCAGACGTCCCTTTCTCTTTAAGCCAAGGGCTTTTGCCTTACGTTTTGAGGTGATATCGAAGTCATAGCTGGCTCTTGTACGTGCAATCTTGAGCTTCTTGATATTCATTATCGTGCCAAGGTCCATGCTGTCAGTACTCATCGTACCCTTCATGTGACGGGTATTACCATCGAGGGTGAAATCAAAGTTCAGATTGCCATATTTGGTAAACAGTGTACCTGAAATATCTTCTCTACGGAAGAAAATGCCAACCTTACCTGTATATTTCACATCACCAAGAGCCTTCATCTGCTTGATCATCTTCAGATTTACCTTCTTTGAGAAATGGTTTACCAACTGTTCCTTGACACCATTAACGGCAGTCATCTTCAAGTCCCAGAAATGCAGGCTGAGGTCACGTTTCTTTGTTACATCACACAAGTCTCCCTCACCAGTAATATTCAGGCGATTGTCGAGTGTATTTATTTTGATATTCTTGAACAGGTATCTGTCAATATTTCCTCCGCAAACGAGACGCAACTTCAGTGGAGTAGTAAAGTTGCTCAATGGTGTAGCAAACGGCTTTGCAAGGTCTTGCAGATAGACGTCAGCCTCAAGCGGGAAGTCATATACATGAACACCAGGAATGTCAATATCCACCTTATTTATACGTACGCGCGTACGCATCATGGCGATAAAGATGTTGGTAGCAGATATCCTGTTGCCACGTCTGTTGATAAATGTCGAGAAGTGTCTGATATCCAGATTACTTGGCTTATCAAGTAATTCCATATGTGTTAACTGTGCATAGAGGCTATCCTTGGACAGATAGTTTACTGTTGCCTCCATTGATGCCACCATATCAAGGTGTCCTGGATCAAACCATCCCCTGTTAGGCTTACCGGTATTTTTACGAGGCTTGTGGTTATCATTCTTGAATGTTATGGAATCAAGCTTCAGCGAAAAAGGTTTTGTAAAATCAAGAAGGGCGTTGCGTTGCTCTATATGAAGAGTCTTCATCGTCAGCCGTTTGTCCTGATACTTGAATCTGAGGTCGCTTAATATGAGATTCAGACTTCTCTCACGCAAGGCACGGAATTCTATACGGTTAAGGAAGAAAGTCATACCTGACCTCTTCTCACTTACACTCAGTTCCCTCAAGGCAAGGTTCGCAATATCCTTTTCTGCTATCTTACCTATTACCCTCACACCGAAATTCTGAACATCAAGGTGGTTAACATCAATAGTATCCTTGCCTTTTCTCGGAGCTGACAGGATATCCCACTTCAGATTTGTCCTGTTTACATATAAGATGGTCATGTTTCCTGCAATATGGAAGAATGGTTCCTTCTTGGGCTTCTTGGGAACCTTCTTCTTTTGCAAGGACTTCTTCTTAAACGCATCTAAAACAAACTGATAGTTGGTGGCTGATTTTGGAGTCTTCTTGTAAAGAACCATACTCGCACCCTTCAAATACAACTCGTCAATGTATATTTCACGATTAAATATACCTCCCAAGCCTATCTTAGTACCTACAGAATCAACTTTCAGCATATTGACGCCGTCCCTATCGTCCAGCTCAACACCATACAGCATGACTCTACCTCTTATAACATCAGCCTCCACCTCTTTTATAGCCAATCTGGTGCCAAGAGTTTTCTGAAGGGCATCAAAAGTATAGTTATACAATATCTGCTGTCCCCATTCTGTAGAAAAGGTTATATACAGGCCTCCGACAATCAAAAAAACTGCCAGAACAATACCCAATATACATTTCAACAAAACCTTTCCAATCAATAAAAATTTATCTTTCATATCCGAAATATGGGATTTTATTGCCACAAAAATATAAAAAAGTTAGAAAACAGCCAAATAAATAACATAAAACATCATCAAAAAATGACATTTTTGAGGGATATTTCTTCACTTTCTTGTTTTTTACATGTTTTTTTACCATAAAATGCCCTATAAAACATGCTTTCACTTGATAATTGTCAAGAAAACGCATCTTTTTGAAAGATTTTTCGCAAATTGTTTGCGTACACAGAAAAAAGTCCGTACCTTTGCAATCGCAAACAAGAAAGATATTGTTTAGGTTAGTAGATATATAATAGATTTAGGTTTTAGTTATTAGGTTAGAAAAAAGATTGTTTAACTCTTGGATAGCAAAGAAAAACCGTGAGGCTTTTCTTTATTAGAAAGAGATTTTATAGTTAAACATACTTTAAGTACACTGCAAGTCGTGAGATTCGCAGTGTATTTTTCATTTTATAGGATGCCTAAATAAAAAAATCTTTGCAAAATTATTTCACTTACAACTTTTTTTATTATCTTTGCACCCGTGAAAATAAGAACACTCATATATAACTTGTTACTGGCATACGTTGTTTTTATGGTATGCCGCATATTGTTTGTCATAGAAAACTGGTCTCTTCTTGGAACCAATTTCAGTGATTTATCAATATGGCTGCTCATAAAGGGCTCCCTACTCTTCGATACGTCGGGCATACTATATACTAATGCTCTGTACGCATTGATGTTATTGCTGCCATTCCATCTGGCAGAAAGACCCAAGTGGTTCAAAGCTGCCAAGTATGTCTATCTCGTCATCAACAGCTTCAGTATCATACTCAACCTGATTGATGCAGTATATTTTACATACACAGGACATCGTACCACCACAAGTGTCTTCAACGAATTCTCACACGAGAACAACCTGGGGGGCATCTTCCTCCTGGAATTTGCAAAGCATTGGTACCTGATACTCGCAGCCGTTGCGATGATATTCTTCCTATGCCGCTTCTACAAAGAACCTAAACTGTATTCGTTTGGAAAGAAGAGAGCATGGAACTATATACTTTATTATGTTGCCAACATAATGGTTCTGGTTTTCTATACGACTATATGTGTTGTTGGCATGCGTGGTGGAGCTACTGTGGCTACACGTCCTATTACCATCAGTCATGCCAACCAATACGTCAACCACCCTATTGAGGCAGGTATAGTATTAAATACTCCGTTCTCTATCATCAGAACTATTGGCAAAAACGTTTTCGAAGACCCTGGATATTTCTCTCAAAGAAAACTCGACAAAATTTATTCCCCTATTAGGAATGAAAAATTCCCAATAAAGGGAAAAGCTTCTGTAGCAAAGAAGAAGAATGTTGTCATCATCATTATTGAGAGCATGGGACGCGAGTATATCGGAAAGTATAATGACGGTATATTAGAGTCGGGATATAAGGGTTATACCCCATTCCTTGATGACCTCATTGACAAATCGCTCACCTTTGACTACACATTTGCCAATGGACGCCAGAGTATTGATGCTATGCCATCTATTCTGTCATCAATACCGCGTTTCATAGAGCCGTTCTTCCTGACCCCGTCTTCTCTTAATGATGTCAGCGGCATAGCAGGAGAATTACGTAAGTGCGGATACCAGACAGGTTTCTTTCATGGAGCAGAAAATGGCAGCATGGGATTTGAAGCCTTTGCACGTACTACAGGGTATAAGAACTACTACGGCAGAACTGAATTCAATAAAGACAAACGTTTCCGTGGAGACCTTGACTATGATGGTACATGGGCTATATGGGATGAACCATTCCTGCAGTTCTATGCACAGACAATGACATCGATGAAACAACCATTCTGCACTACAGTCTTTACGGCATCAAGCCATCATCCTTATGTCATTCCGGAGGAATATCAATCAAAATTCCCTGAAGAGGGAGACAATCCGATGCATAAGTGTGTAAGATACACAGATATGGCTCTACATCGTTTCTTTATTACAGCGAGCAAGCAGCCTTGGTATAATAATACGATTTTCGTCATTACAGCTGACCACACTAATATCTTGGACCATCCGGAATATGCAACAGACTTAGGACTCTTCATGGTTCCAATCATATTCTTCGACCCATCAGGCGAGATGCCTCGCGGTCGCATGCATTGTGTGGCACAGCAAATTGACATTATGCCTACATTGCTGCAGTATATGGGATATAACAAACCCTATGTTGCATTTGGCATAGACCTGTTCAATACTCCTGCAAACAAGACATGGGCTGTCAACCATACCGGTGGAGGAATATACCAATATGTAAAGGGTGACTATGTAATACAATTCGACGGAGGTGAAGTCCTTGCTGCATATAACTATAAGGAAGATTGGATGATGCAGAACAATCTCATTGGTGACGGAAAGAAATTCAAAGAAATGAAGAAAGAACTGAAAGCCATCATCCAGAGCTATATGCAACGCATGATAGACAACGAATTGATTATTAGAGCCAAAGAGAAAGAATAAGAATTGTTCGTAGATGTTATTCTTCCAGTGCCCCTTGATGGGCTGTTCACCTACTCTGTACCAACAGCGCTGGAAGGAAAAATACAACCCCTTGTAAGGGTAAAGGTACCATTCGGCATAACCAAGACGCATACAGCATTGGTTGTGCGAAGTTTTCCTGTCCTTCCTGCAAGCAATAAAGAGGTCAAGATTAAGGATATCATAGAGGTCATCGATGACGCCCCTGTTCTGTTACCAGAGCAATACAGGTTATGGGGCTGGATTTCGTCTTACTACATGTCTCCACTTGGTGACATCCTAAAAGCGGCTCTGCCCAATGGCATCAGAAAGGAAGAGAACTATCGCCCTCGAACAGAAACATACATAACTCTTGCAGAACACTATCGTGATAAAGAAACCATAAAGGATGCTCAGGAACTTCTTATGAAGTCTCCCAAGCAACATGAAGTTTTCAATGTATATATGGAGTTGAGCGGATGGAAAGGACTTTTTAATGGTATCTCTCCGTCAAACATTCCGTCTATACAGGAGATAACTCGTGAGGAACTGATGAATGTGACCCATTGCAATTCCACTGTCATCCGCAATCTTGTTGTTCGGGGTGTAATGTCTTTATATGACACAGAGGTCGGGCGACTTAACAATGTGGGCAAAGCACATCTTGAGAACATCAATGCCCTGTCCCCTGCACAACAGGAAGCCTTCGACAAAATATCGAGATACAGGAAGGAAAACATTGGCAAACCAATACTGCTGCATGGTGTCACTTCTTCTGGAAAGACAGAGATATACATCCACCTCATCAGGGAAGCCATAAAACGTGGAGAGCAGGTTCTTTATCTTCTCCCTGAAATTGCTTTGACGGTACAGATTACACATCGTCTGCAACAAATCTTTGGCGAACACCTGGGAATATATCATTCCAAATATTCTGATGCCGAGCGTGTTGAGATATGGCAGAAGCAGCTATCCTCCTCGCCTTATGATGTTATTCTTGGTGCTCGTTCCTCTGTCTTTCTGCCGTTCAAGAAATTAGGACTCATCATAATCGATGAAGAACACGAGACAAGTTTCAAGCAGCAAGACCCATCACCACGCTATCATGCACGTTCTGTTGCCATGATGATGGCTTCATGGGCTAAGGCGCAAGTAATATTGGGAACGGCAACACCTTCCGCAGAGAGTTACTATAATGCCACACAGGGAAAGTATCACCTCATTAAACTGACAGAACGCTATAAAGCAATCAAGTTGCCACATATCCAGGTTGTAGATGTCAAAGACCTGCGCCATCGTAAGATTATGCGTGGATATCTGTCTCCACAACTCAAGGAAGCCATCTCACACACCTTACATGATGGCGAGCAGGCTATCATCTTCCAGAACAGGCGAGGATTTTCTCCTATAGTGCAATGTCATCAATGTGGCTGGTCGCCAAAATGTCCTAACTGCGACGTTTCTCTAACCTACCACAAGACTACCTCTTCCCTGACATGTCACTACTGCGGATATTCCTACCACATGCCTAATGAATGTCCTGAATGTAAGAATCCGGAACTGAAGGATGTCGGTGCAGGAACAGAAAAGGTGGAAGATATTATTGCCGACGAATTTCCAAGTGCTCGCATTGCCCGTATGGATCTTGATACCACACACACACGCAATGCCTACGAACGCATCATTGCTGACTTCTCAGCAGGCAAGACCAATCTTCTCATAGGAACACAAATGGTTACCAAGGGGCTTGATTTCGACAATGTAAGAGTTGTCGGAATCCTCAATGCAGACACGATGCTTAATCAACCGGATTTTCGCGCTTATGAACATTCGTTCAGCATGATGACACAGGTGGCAGGACGTGCAGGAAGAAAGAACAAGCAGGGACAGGTAATACTGCAAACATCGCTTCCTCAGTTGCCTGTTATACAGCATATCGTCAATAATGATTTCGAGGCATTTTTCTCTTCTCTCATGAAGGAGCGAGAAGCTTTTCACTATCCTCCCTTTACTCGTCTGATATATATTTACCTGAAACATCGGGACGAAAACATTGTCAGCAGTGCTGCAACCGAGTATGCATCCCGTCTGAGACAGTTTTTTAAGGATAGAGTCTTAGGTCCAGACAAGCCTTCTATCGGAAGAGTCAAGATGCAATACATCCGCAAGATTATCCTGAAGCTGGAACCATCGCTGAGTATCCCTAAAACAAGACAATGCATCCGTGAAATCACGAATGCATTGCTCTCAGACCCTTATAAAAAGAGTGTTCTTATTTCTTTTGATGTTGATCCGCTTTAAGGTATTCCTTAGCGTATTCAGCATAATGTGCAGCATAGCTTTCTGCTTGATTGGGAGCTGTCTTCTTTATAAATTTTGCCGGCACTCCACCCCATATCTCGTGGTCACCAACCTGGGTTCCTCCCAAGACCAATGCTCCTGCGGCTATGATGGCACCTTCGCCAATAACAGCCTTATCTAAAACCGTTGCCCCCATACCTATCAGACATCCTTTTTTCAAGGTGCAGGCATGAACTGTAGCATTGTGACCTATCGTCACATCATCTTCCATAATGGTAGGACCTGTGGTATTCGTGACATGTACGCAGGCACAGTCTTGAACGTTACATCTGTTGCCCATTGTGATAGGAGCAACATCTCCTCTAACGACCGCACTGAACCATACAGAACATTCATCTCCCATTGTCACTTCACCTACGACAGATGCTGTTTCTGAGAAATAGCAATCTTTTCCCCATTTAGGGGCTTTTCCATATACTTCTTTTATTATTGCCATTGTTTTAATAATTTTGGTCTTGCCAGTTGTTTTATGTTTCCGCCTAAGTTCCTCGGCTTTAATTTAGGCGCAGTTCTAATAGTATTTGCAGCTTTTGTGGTTGACTCACCCTTGTCAAATTTCTTAAAGGTTTCATAGTCAAACTTCCAGCCAGAACCATTCGCTATTCTGTTTATACGCTTGTATATCGCCATACGGGAAACTGTATTAAACTCCAAATCTGCATAAGTTACTACATCGCCCATAATACTGAGATTTGAGCATCTGTAGAAATGGGATTCGCATAAATAGGGCTCTACCTTTAGTATTTTACCATCATCATCTATGTATTCCAGTTCTTGTCCACACTTGTCATTTGTCAACTTTATGAAAGTATATCCACCCTGAACCCATTTATGTTCTTCGCTGACATAACGGCTGTCATTGGCAAAAGGCACCATCACATCATCATCACCCTCAGGGTCAACCGTCTTATGAACATAATACCTTCCTGTTTTGTCTGCCTTATATATATATTTAGGAGCTATCGTTCCAGTCGTTACATCATCAAAGTATTTTATATTGGTTGACCAGCCGAACTTTCTACTCCTCTTATAATAATCTATATCCTCTTGATTAGGGGCAGATTCATACCAATACTCATCAGCCAGTTTTCCTATACCATGCCCTATAGCCTCGTGCATAATAAGGTCTTCAAACACATTGTCACCATTAGATACAGTAGCATAAGCTGGTATATATGCCAAAGACCATCCCTGTGGTATCGTATCTACAACAGCTGTGTCTAATGCCATCAAGGTTACTCCTGCGTAGTCAGCAGAATTTAGCAAGACGATTGACAGGGCATTATGCATACGTTCCGAATCCTGTCTCAATGCTCCGTAAGTAAAGTTTGAGATTTTTATCGAATCACCACATACATTCGTATTCTGCTTACTCTCCAGATATGTCTTGAAAGCTGTTTCATGTTTAGAGTAATCAATGCCGCTATGCTCTGAGGCTACTACGACCTCATAGATATCGAGATATTCTGCCAAATCCTTCAATGGCTTCTGCTTCAGCATTGCTGTTACAGCATTGTTTACGACTTTTTTATATTCTCCTTTATCAATGTCACTTTGACTATATCCGTCTGCCATTATCACAATCGGGAATCCACTGCTTCCCTTTGTATGTTCCTGTATTACATAGACATACCCGATATCACCGTCATATTTAAATGAGTAATCATAATCGGTATCTGGTGTAATTGGTGCACGATAGTCATCGTCATTAGAGCATCCTGTCAGCATCATTATCAGCATCACCACGAGTGTAGGCAATACTCCACGCATATTGTTTTTCATCATCATATCCACTGATCATTATTACATTATCCATTCTGTCTGAAGCAAGTACATTCTTCAGGTCGTCAACAATACCTTCACCTGTCAGTTTCAACAGGGCTTCCTTCTTTGTCCATAATAAAGTAAAGGCTCTGTCGCCTCCTTCCTCTATCTCTTTCAGTTCTGCATCACTCATAGCGAAATCAGCAAGACCAGGCTTGTAACGCCCCATGCTTTCCACGTCAATACCGACTTCCTTGTCACCGATTATCACTCCTATAGCATTCTTGCAATGGGCTATATTGAAAAATTTCTTTCCCTCTTCGGAATATGGTTTACCATGGGCGCCATATTCAAAATACGGCTCATATCCCAGCATCTGCCTGAGCAGGTCGTATGCCATAGCATTCTCTTTCCTTCCCTGAGGACGCTTAAACTTCAACGCCTCTTCCTTTCTCCATTCTGGAAGGGAGTTTATCAGTTTCTCTAATTCTTCAGGACTAATGTCAAGATTATCTATAATGCGGTATTGATACATAATTTAGGGCTCAAAGGTACAAAAAAAAATGGAAAACAAGAAAAAAAACAATAAAAATATTGTACGCGCACACAAAAAAATCTCATCTATTCTTTATCTGTATTTGTGTTTTTGTACCTTTGCGCCTAGTATTTAAATACAATCCACAGACGCATTATGGCATACAACTTATTGAAAGGCAAACGCGGCATCATCTTTGGCGCTCTCAATGACCAGTCTATTGCTTGGAAAGTTGCAGAACGCGCTTATGAGGAAGGTGCTCAAATCGTATTAACTAACACAGAAGTAGCAATCCGCATGGGAACACTAAAGGAATTGGCTGAAAAGACAAACGCCACAGTAATTCCTGCCGATGCTACAAGCATAGAAGATCTTACAAACCTATTTACAGAGGCTCAGAAGGCACTGGGTGGGCAGATAGATTTCGTCCTCCATTCTTGCGCAATGTCTATGAATATGCGTAAGAAACGTACTTACGACGACCTCGACTATGGATTCTTGGACAAGACTCTTGACATTTCAGCCATTTCTTTCCACAAGATGATACAGGTGGCAAAGAAACTGGATGCTATTTCCGAATGGGGTTCTATCGTGGCACTCACTTATGTTGCCAGCCATCGTACATTCTTCGGATATAACGATATGGCAGACGCAAAGGCTCTCCTTGAGTCTATAACTCGTTCTTTCGGATATATCTATGGTCGTGAGAAACATGTTCGTGTGAATTGTATCTCCCAATCCCCTACCCTTACCACCGCTGGTGGCGGCATAAAAGGTTTTGATGGTATGCTCGACTTTGCCGACCGCATGTCTCCATTAGGAAATGCTTCTGCAGACGATTGTGCCGACTATACCATAACACTATTCTCTGACCTTACAAGAAAGGTTACTATGCAAACTCTCTTCCACGATGGAGGATTCAGCAATATGGGTATGTCGCTCAGGGGTATGACACAATACAACAAATCCTTCATCCCAGAAAACACTGATCAGGAAACAGGTAAAATCATATACGGATAACTTTCTCAATTTAAATCAATGGGTGGCTTTTTTGGAACTATTCAAAACAAACGTTGCGTAGAAGAACTTTTCTATGGCATAGACTATCAATCACATCTCGGCACCAAGCGTGGTGGTATGGCAACATACAGCGTAGAGACTGGGGGCTTTAAACGCTCTATTCATAACCTCCAGAATACCTACTTCCGCACACGCTTTGAAGATGACCTGCCAAAATTCTTCGGCGAAAAGGGTATTGGCGTCATCAGCGATACCGATGCACAACCTCTTCTGATGAATTCTCATCTCGGACGATTTGCTATCGTTACGGTTGGCAGAATCAATAACTTGGAAGAGATTGCAGAGGAGCTGCTAAGTTCTGGCAATGTCCTGACAGAGTTTTCTTCTGGACGCATCAATCCTACCGAACTGATAGGACAACTTATCATAAAGGGTAAGGATTTTGTTGACGGCATAGAAAATGTCTATCGTACCGTAAAGGGCTCTTGCTCTATGCTTATCCTTACCGATAACGAGATAATAGCCGCTCGTGACTTCTGGGGACGCACACCTATTATTATTGGTAAGAAAGAGGGAGCTATGGCTGCAACTTCTGAATCTTCAGCATTTCCAAACCTGGGTTACGACATAGAATATTTCGTAGGCTCCGGCGAGATAGTACGTCTTACGGCTGACGGTATGGAAGTGCTCCGCAAGGCAGAAGAGCATATGCAGATATGTTCTTTCCTCTGGATTTACTATGGTTTCCCAACATCTATCTATGAAGGTAAGAACGTAGAGGAGATGCGTTATACCACTGGTTATGTAATGGGACAGGAGGATGACACAGAGGTAGATAATGCTGGAGGCATACCTGATTCAGGTCTCGGTATGGCAACAGGTTATGCTGCAGGTCACAAGGTGCCTTATCAGCGTTGCATCAGCAAATATACTCCTACATGGCCACGTTCCTTTATGCCTTCAAATCAGGAGATGCGCAACCTCGTGGCAAAGATGAAACTCATCCCTAACCAGGCAATGCTGCAGGGTAAGAGATGCCTCTTCTGCGACGACTCTATCGTTCGTGGTACACAGCTGCGTGAAAATACTAAGGCTCTTAAGGAGTTAGGAGCTCGTGAGGTTCACATGCGAATAGCATGTCCTCCTCTTATCTGGAGTTGTCCTTTCGTCAATTTCTCTGCTTCCAAAAGTGAGTTGGAGCTGATTACTCGTCGCGTAATCATGGATCTTGAGACAAAATCTGACCATACTACTACACTTGCAGAAGCCGAAACAGCAGAGAACGTTGCCATTTCTGAAGAGACGCTGAAGAAATACGCAAAGACGGACTCTCCTGAATACACTCGCATGGTGGACGAAATAGCTCGTCGCCTGAATATCGACACTCTTAAATTCTCAAAACTCGAAACAATTATTTCCGCCATCGGATTGCCTAAGTGCAAAGTGTGTACACACTGTTTCGATGGTAGTTCTTTCCATACACTATGACACGTGCCATTATAACAGTCGTCGGAAAAGACACCGTCGGCATCATAGCAAAGGTTTGCACATACCTTTCCGAAAAACAAATCAATATTCTCGACATCTCACAAACCATCGTTCAGGAATATTTCAATATGATGATGATTGTAGATATGTCAAAGTGTAATACCACCTTCGACAAGGTTGCTGCCGACCTCTCCCATATCGGAGAAGGCATGGGAGTACAGGTAAAATGCCAACTCGAAGATATTTTTGATAAGATGCATCGCATCTGATTATTCTGATTATTCTTAAGCTATTATGATAAACATCTCAGAGGTACTGGAAACCAATAAGATGATCGAGCAGGAGAATCTCGATGTCCGCACCATCACTATGGGTATCAATCTCCTTGGTTGTGCTGACAGCGATTTAGAGACCACCTGCGACAATATCTATAAGAAGATAACGACTCTGGCAAGCAATCTCGTATCGACTGGCGAAGCCATTTCCCGCGAGTTTGCCATTCCTATCGTCAACAAGCGTATTTCTATCACCCCTATCTCGCTGGTAGGCAGTGCCTGCTGCAAGATTCCCGCTGACTATGTAAAGATTGCAAAGACTCTCGACAAAGCAGCAAAAGAAGTGGGTGTAAACTTCCTCGGAGGTTATTCTGCCATTGTTTCTAAGGGAATGACAAAGAGTGATGAACTTCTTATCCGCTCTATTCCTCAGGCTTTGGCAGAGACAGAACGCATCTGCTCCTCTATCAATGTCGGCTCTACAAAGACAGGCATCAATATGGATGCCGTAAAACTGATGGGTGAGATAATCCTCCAGACGGCAGAATATACAAAAGCTCAGGATTCCCTCGGATGTGCCAAGCTTGTCGTTCTATGCAATGCGCCTGATGACAATCCTTTTATGGCAGGTGCCTTCCACGGTGTCAGCGAAGCAGATGCCATAATAAATGTAGGTGTATCCGGTCCTGGAGTAGTAAAATATGCTCTTGAGCAGATGGATAAACATGCCAAGCCCAATGGACTTGCTAATTTCGAGGTTCTATGCGAGACCATCAAGAAAACAGCTTTCAAGATTACTCGTGTCGGACAATTGGTGGCACAAGAGGCATCTGCACGTCTTGGTGTACCATTCGGAATTATAGATCTCTCCCTTGCCCCTACTCCTGCCATTGGCGATTCTGTAGCAGATATCTTACGTTGCATCGGTGTGGAACATGCCGGAGCACCAGGCACTACTGCTGCCCTCGCAATGCTTAATGACCAGGTCAAGAAAGGTGGTGTAATGGCATCCAGCTATGTCGGAGGACTCTCTGGTGCCTTCATCCCTGTGTCCGAAGACCAAGGCATGATAGACGCAGTACATGCCGGAGCCCTCACCATTGAGAAACTGGAGGCTATGACATGCGTCTGCTCCGTAGGACTCGATATGATTGCCATCCCTGGTGACACAAAAGCTACTACAATATCAGGCATCATTGCCGACGAAGCAGCCATCGGTATGGTAAACCAGAAGACAACAGCTGTCCGCATAATACCTGTCATCGGAAAAGAAGTCGGCGATACGGTAGAATTCGGAGGTTTGCTCGGATATGCTCCTATAATGCCTGTAAACACTTTTGCATGTGACAGGTTCATCAATCGTGGAGGACGCATTCCTGCTCCTATCCATTCGTTCAAAAACTAACTTATTAACTACATATTTTCAACAACACAACAAAAAATAAAAAAATTCACAACTATGAAAAAAATCAGAGCAGCCGTCGTAGGTTACGGCAACATCGGAAAATTTGCTATTGAGGCTCTCGAAGCCAGTGAAGATTTTGAAATAGCAGGCGTAGTACGCCGCAATGGAGCAGAGAATAAGCCTGCAGAACTTGCTCCTTACGCAGTAGTAAAAGACATCACAGAACTCAAGGATGTTGATGTAGCCATTCTCGCTACCCCTACCCGCTCTTGTCAGGAATATGCTGAGAAGATTCTCGCTATGGGTATCAATACCGTTGACTCCTTCGATATTCATACCTCTATCCTTGACTATCGTCGTGCCCTTATGCCAGTATGTCAGAAGAATGGCACTGTTGCCATCATCTCTGCCGGTTGGGATCCAGGTTCTGACTCTATCGTGCGCACTCTCATGCAGAGCCTCGCACCAAAGGGACTTTCCTATACCAACTTCGGTCCTGGCCGTTCTATGGGTCACTCTGTATGCGTTCGCTCAAAGGCTGGTGTAAAGGATGCTCTCTCTATGACAATTCCTGTCGGAGAAGGAATCCATCGTCGTATGGTATATGTGGAACTCGAGGAAGGAGCAAACCTTGAAGAGGTAACAAAGGCTATCAAGGCTGACCCTTACTTTGCAAATGACGAGACACATGTCTTTGCTGTTGATAGCGTTGATGCCCTCAATGATGTAGGTCATGGTGTAAACCTCACACGTAAAGGTGTCAGCGGCAAGACCCACAACCAACTCTTCGAATTCAATATGAAGATTAACAACCCAGCCCTCACAGCACAGGTGCTTGTAAACGTAGCACGTGCTTCTCTAAAGCAGCAGCCTGGTTGTTATACAATGATTGAGATACCTGTCATCGATATGCTGCCAGGAGACAAAGAGTCAATCATTGCACATCTGGTGTAAGCAAAGTTCAAGCATCAATAAAAAAAGACCTCAAGCAAATTGCCTGAGGTCTTTTTGGTTGGGGTACCCGGATTCGAACCAGGAAAGGCAGGACCAGAATCTGCAGTGTTACCATTACACCATACCCCAAAACTCTATCTGCTATCGACCTTTTGTCGAATGCGGGTGCAAAGGTAGTAACTTTTCCTGAAACAACCAAATTTTTTTCAATATTTTTTTTGTGGCAGTGCTTTTTTGTGCCATAATGTCACTTTTGGCACACCTTTTGCCAAATATTTTTTGCGTGGCACACCACTTGTAATATAAAAAGGTGTAAGAAATTCACAAAATTGAAGTTAAACTCAAAAAAATTATACAACTATGGGAAAAATTATTGGAATAGATTTAGGAACAACAAACTCTTGTGTTGCTGTATTCGAAGGCAACGAACCAGTGGTAATCGCAAACTCTGAAGGCAAGCGTACCACTCCGTCAGTAATCGGCTTTGTAAAAGATGGCGAGCGTAAAGTCGGTGACCCTGCTAAGCGTCAGGCAATCACAAACCCAAAGAACACCATCTTCTCTATCAAGCGTTTCATGGGTGAAACCTATGACCAATCTGCCAAAGAGGCTACCCGTGTGCCATATACCGTTGTAAACGAAAATGGCTATCCACGTGTAGATATTGACGGTCGTAAATATACTCCACAGGAAATCTCTGCTATGGTGCTTCAGAAGATGAAGAAGACAGCAGAAGACTACCTCGGACAAGAAGTTACTGATGCTGTTATCACAGTACCTGCATACTTCTCTGACTCACAGCGTCAGGCTACTAAGGAGGCAGGACAGATTGCAGGTCTTAACGTACAGCGTATCGTCAACGAGCCAACAGCAGCAGCCCTTGCTTATGGTGTTGACAAGGCAAACAAGGATATGAAGATTGCCGTATTCGACCTTGGTGGCGGTACCTTCGATATCTCTATCCTGGAGTTCGGTGGTGGTGTCTTCGAAGTGCTCTCTACTAATGGTGACACACACCTTGGCGGTGATGACTTCGACCAGGTAATCATCGACTGGCTTGCAAACGGCTTCAAGGCAGACGAAGGCATAGACCTTACAAAAGACCCAATGGCTATGCAGCGTCTGAAGGAGGCTGCCGAGAAGGCAAAGATAGAACTCTCAAGCTCTACCTCTACCGAAATAAACCTTCCTTATATCTCAGCAGAAGGTGGTGTGCCAAAGCACCTTGTCAAGACCCTCACCCGTGCACAGTTTGAGCAACTTGCTCACGACCTCATCCAGGCATGTCTTGTACCATGTCAGAATGCAATGCGCGACGCAGGTCTGCAGACATCTGAGATTGACGAGGTAATCCTCGTAGGTGGTTCAAGCCGTATCCCTGCTGTTCAGGCACTCGTAAAGAACTACTTCGGCAAAGAACCTTCAAAGGGCGTTAACCCAGACGAGGTGGTAGCAGTAGGTGCTTCTATCCAGGGTGCTATCCTCAACAAGGAAAGCGGTGTCGGAGATATCGTACTTCTCGATGTAACACCTCTGACCCTCGGTATTGAGACAATGGGTGGCGTTATGACAAAGCTTATCGATGCCAACTCTACTATCCCTTGCAAGAAGTCAGAGACCTTCTCAACAGCCGTTGATAACCAGACAGCCGTAACAATCCACGTTCTTCAGGGCGAGCGTCCTATGGCAAAAGACAACAAGTCTATCGGTCAGTTCAATCTCGAAGGCATAGCACCAGCACGTCGTGGCGTACCACAGATTGAGGTAACCTTCGATATCGATGCCAACGGTATCCTTAATGTAAGCGCCAAGGATAAGGCAACAGGTAAGGAACAGCAAATCCGCATCGAGGCATCAAGCGGTCTGTCAGAAGAGGAAATCAACCGCATGAAGGCAGAGGCAGAGCAGAATGCCGAGAACGATAAGAAGGAGCGTGAAAAGATTGACAAGCTCAACCAGGCTGACTCTATGATTTTCTCTACCGAGAACTTCCTCAAGGACAATGGCGACAAGATTCCTGCTGATGACAAACCAGCCATCGAGGCAGCTATCCAGAAGCTGAAGGATGCTCACAAGGCACAAGACCTTGCTGCCATCGATGCAGCAACAGCAGAGCTCAATAACGTCATGCAGGCAGCTTCCCAGAAGATGTATCAGGCAGGAGCACAGCCAGGCGCACAGGCAGGTCCTGATATGGGCGGTGCACAACAAGGTGGTGCCACAAACGGTCAGGCAAACCAAGGCACTGGTTCATCATCAGCTCAGAACAATGCACAAGATGCAGACTTCGAGGAGGTGAAGTAACCGCAAATATATCCTATTATAAATAAAGAAATCCGTGCAATCTGGTGGTTTGCACGGATTTTTATTATAGTCCGAAAGACCATTTGTCCGAAGGTATTCAATTTTTTCTAATAGTGTCGGACAAATGGTCATGCAATTTTAGTCTTTTGAGTCTTCTTCAAAAGGAAAAGCGAACCATTTACATTACCTTCCACATTCCCACATCCCACATTTCATCGCCCCAAAATAGTCGGAGGCTGCAAGGATGCAGCCTCCGTAGTTGTTGAAATACCAAATGACACGATGACACGATGTCACGATGCGCGGCTAAAGAACAATAACACCAGTCTTGCGGAATACAGATTGAATATCACCTCGCCCATCA
>ODAJ012175681.1_pt1 | contig 20071 bp, 34 predicted proteins | sample 1539241 | NCBI WGS metagenome assembly ODAJ01 (sample SAMN02144231, study PRJEB22623) | gut metagenome | biome: sheep rumen | host: Ovis aries | place: New Zealand | reverse complement strand
AGCTTGTACATACGGGTGTAACCGCCCTTCTTGCCTTCCTTTGCGCGCTGATCGTACTTCGGCGCATACTCGCGGAACAGCTTCTCCACAACGGGATGGGCGTTGTCCTTGGTACGCTCCTTATACTCGCTCTTGCTTTCATCCGCCTTCTTCTGCTCCGGCAGGTCATAGAGGTACGCCATGATCTGACGACGGGCATGCAGCTTGGAGGGACGATCCTGCGGCTTTTCGACCTTGCTGATCTGATCCTTCTCGTTGCGGACTTCCTTTTCAACCATATCGTAGTTCTGATACTCGTTCACGGCGAGCGTCACGAGCTTTTCAGCAATACTGCGAACTTCCTTGGCGCGGGCTTCGGTCGTGACGATCTTGCCGTTCCAAATGAGTGCGGTCGTGAGGTTTCTGAGCATTGCAACACGCTGATCGGTGGTTTTCGAGAATTTCCGGTTTGCCATTGTTGCTTCCTCCTTAATCTTCGTTGGTGCGCAGGCTTAATCCCAGCTGCGCTAATTTCTGCTGTACTTCTTCGAGCGACTTCCGGCCGAGGTTGCGGACCTTCATCATCTCGTCCTCGTCACGCTGCACCAGCTCCTCGACGGTGTTGATGCCCGCGCGCTTGAGGCAGTTGTAAGAACGAACCGACAGATCGAGATCCTCGATGTTCATTTCCAGAATCTTTTCCTTCTTCTTGTCGTCCTTTTCGACCAGGATATCCACATCCTGCACATGCTCGGTCAGATGGATGAAGAGCATCAGATGCTCCGTCAAAATCTTCGCGGCAAGGGAAGCGGCTTCCTCGGGCGCAATGCTCCCGTCGGTCCAGATCTCCAGCGTGAGCTTATCGAAGTCGGTAATCTGACCGACGCGGGTATTCTCCACGGTGAAGTTGACCTTGGTGATAGGCGTGAAGATGGAATCGACCGCGATCTCACCGATGGGCATATCCGGGCGCTTATTGCGATCCGACACGACATACCCTCTGCCGTGATCGAGGTTGATCTCGATATGCAGATGGCCGCCTTCGTCCACGGTCGCAATGTGCAGATCGGGGTTAATGACCTCCACCTCGGCATCGGGCTGGATATCGCCCGCCGTCACTTCGCAGGGACCGAGCGCGTCGATGGTAACCTTCTTCGGCTCGTCGCTGTGCAGCTTGACGATCAGCTCCTTGATGTTGAGGATGATCTCGGTCACGTCCTCCTTGACGCCTTCGATCGTGGAGAATTCATGCAGGACGCCATCAATCCGGATGGATGTTGCCGCAACGCCGGGGAGGCTGCTCAAAAGCACACGACGCATCGAGTTGCCCAGAGTTGTGCCAAATCCGCGCTCAAGCGGTTCCACTACGAACTTGCCGTATTTATCGGAACTCTCGACGCATTCGAGTTTGGGCTTTTCAATTTCAATCATAATGAACCTCCTTCGGTGATGTCGTTTCGGTCAGCCGGGGCATTATCTCGAGTAGAACTCAACGATCATGTGCTCCTCAATCGGCATATCGATATCCGCACGGGTCGGCAGCGCAACTACACGGCCCTTGAGGTTTTCGGTGTCGAGCTCGAGCCATGCCGGCACGGTGCGCTCCACGCCCTCTTCGCGCAGCTGCTTGAAGAACGGGATCTCGCGGGACTTTTCGCACACGGAGATCTCATCGCCGGCCTTGATTTCATAGGAAGCGATATCGACCTTCTTGCCGTTGACGAGCAGGTGGCCGTGGGTGACCATCTGGCGCGCCATGCGACGGGTCTTGCCGAAGTTCAGGCGATATGCCACGTTGTCGAGTCTGCGCTCGATCAGAACGAGCATGTTGTCACCGGTGTTGCCCTTCTGGTTCGCAGCCTTCTCATAATACTTATGGAACTGCTTTTCGAGGATACCGTAAACGAACTTAACCTTCTGCTTTTCCTTGAGCTGGAGGGCATATTCGGACTTCTTGGCGCGTCTCTGGGAACCGGGGTTGCGCTTGGACTCCTTGGAGTAGCCCATATCGCCGGCGGTGAAGCCCAGTGCTCTTGCACGCTTTAAGATAGGCTGTCTGTTTCTTGCCATGATTCCAATACCTCCTTACACTCTTCTGCGCTTCGGCGGGCGGCAGCCGTTGTGCGGGATCGGCGTCACGTCCTTGATGGAGACGATCTGCAGACCCACCGACGCCAGCGCGCGGATGGCAGATTCACGTCCGGAACCCGGACCCTTCACGTAAACTTCAACTGTCTTGAGGCCATGCTCCATCGCCGCCTTGGCAGCCGCTTCGGACGCCATCTGCGCAGCAAACGGAGTGGACTTACGCGAGCCGCGGAAGCCGAGCGAGCCTGCGCTGGACCACGAAATCGCGTTGCCCTGCGTGTCGGTAATGAGCACGAGGGTGTTGTTGAACGAGGAACGAATGTGCGCCGCACCGCGCTCGATGTTCTTTCTCTCGCGGCGTTTGCGGGTAACTGCTTTCTTAATCTTCGCTTTAGCCATTGATGCGTTCCTCCTTATTTCTTCTTACCGCCCTGCGTACGTTTCGGGCCCTTGCGGGTACGAGCGTTCTGCTTCGTGGACTGACCGCGAACGGGCAGGCCTTTGCGGTGACGGACACCCCGGTAGCAGCCGATCTCGATCAGCCGCTTGATATTCATCGAGGTTTCACGCCGGAGATCGCCCTCCACCTTGAGGTGATGGTCGATATACTCTCTGAGCTTGTTGACATCGCTTTCGTCAAGATCACGGACGCGGATATCGGGATTCACACCGGTCTCGGCAAGGATCTTGGAAGCGGTAGTTTGACCGATTCCGTAGATGTAGGTCAGGCCGATCTCGACCCGCTTGTCTCTCGGAAGGTCTACGCCAGCAATACGTGCCATATGGTTTTACTACCTCCGTAAAAATTTGAATGAATGTATATGCGCTTGCGGGTTGCGCCAAAGGCGCCAGCCGCCCCGCAAGTATTTTCCGTTTCGGGAAAACTTGAATTAGCCCTGCTTCTGCTTGTGCTTCGGGTTTTCGCAGATAATCATGATGCGACCCTTGCGCTTGATCACTTTGCACTTCTCGCAAATGGGTTTCACAGACGGTCTGACTTTCATTGTGGTTTACTCCTCTCAAAAATCTTCTGATTCTCTTAATTCTTCGCACGCCAGGTGATGCGGCCGCGCGTGAGATCATACATCGAAAGCTCCACGGTGACCTTGTCGCCGGGCAGGATGCGGATGTAGTTCATCCGCAGCTTGCCGGAAATTGTCGCCAAGATCTTGTGGTCGTTCGGGAGCTTGACCTCAAACATAGCGTTCGGATACGCCTCGGTGACAACACCTTCGACTTCGATAACATCCTGTTTGGACACAGCTTTCCTCCTTAGGCAAGGTTAGGTTCGCACGCTTTTAGGAACTTGCGGATATCCGCATCCGAAAGCGTCGGGGACTGGATTTCCATGTGCAGCCCCGAAATCGCTTTCAGGTGCTTGCACTTTTTCTTCTTCGGCTTGGCGAGCGTTCGCGTTCTGCCGTCCACTACCGTGACGCAGTCCGCGTCCGCCGTTTCCCATACGATCATCAGACGGCCCTGATCGTGCCCGGCCGTCGAGCGAACTACGTCGCCGCGCTCCGGCATGGTCTTCATCGGCCGCCCTCCGAGCAAGTCAGAAGGATCGGCGCGCCGTCCGTAATGGCGATCGAGTTTTCGTAATGCGCGGCGGCCTTGCCGTCCCGCGTGACGATCGTCCAACCGTCGTCCAGCTGCCACACCGCCGACGAACCGAGCGTAATCATCGGCTCGACCGCGATGGTCATGCCCGCCTGCAGGCGCTGCCGCGCGTGGGGCGAGTAGAAATTGGGAACCTCGGGGTCCTCATGCAGCTGCCGGCCGACGCCGTGCCCGGTCAATTCCCGGACGACGCCGTAGCCGTGCGATTCGGCGTGGGCTTGGATCGCCTTGCTGATATCGCAGACGCGGTAGCCCGGCCGAGCGAATTCGATGCCCTTATAGAAGCACTCCTTCGTGACCTCGACGAGCTTTTTCACATCCTCCGGCACGTTGCCGACAAGGAACGTCCTTGCCGCGTCGCCGACGAAGCCGTCGAGCGTCGCGCAGACATCGCAGGAAACGATGTCGCCGTCCTTGAGCTTGCGCGGGCCGGGGATCCCGTGAACGACCGTTTCGTTGACCGAAATGCAGATCGCTTTCGGATAGCCGTTGTAGTGGAGGCAGGTCGGATAAGCGCCCTGCGACCGGATGTACTCCTCTGCGATGCGGTTCAATTCGGCCGTCGTGATCCCGACGCGGACTGATTTTTCCAGCAGCAGGAGCGTGTCTTCCACGACGCGCCCCGCCGCCTTCATTTTTTCAATGTCCTGCACCGATTTGATCGTAATCATTTCGCAGAAAGTCCCTTCACAATGCTTTCGGTGACCTCGTCGATCGCCGCGTCGCCGTTCACCACGAACAGCTTGCCGCGTTCCTCATAATACGCGATCAACGGAGCCGTCTTCTTCTCGTACACGACGAGGCGGTTCTGCACCGTTTCCTCCCTGTCGTCGTCACGCTGATACAGCGCGCCGCCGCACTTGGGGCACTTCTCGTCCTCGAAGGTGGAAACGTGATAGGCCGCGCCGCAGTCCGGGCACATTCTGCGCCCCGAAATGCGCGCCACGAGCCGTTCAAACGGAACCTCGATGTCCACGACGGAATCAATCTCCACGAGCTTTCCGAGCGCATCGGCCTGCGCGGTCGTGCGCGGGAAGCCGTCGAGCAAGAAGCCGTTTTTGCAGTCATCCGCCTTGATGCGGTTCTCGACCATGCCGATGATGACCTCATCGGGGACGAGCTCGCCGCGATCAATGTAGGCTTTTGCTGCCGCTCCAAGCGGAGTCGCATGGCGGATCTCGGCCCGCAGCATATCCCCGGTGGAGATATGCGCGATCTCGAACTGCTCCGCAATACGCTCGGCCTGCGTGCCCTTACCCGCACCCGGCGGGCCTAAGAAAATCAGCTTCATAGCGTTCCTTCCTTTTAGTTCAGGAATCCCTTGTAGTGCCGCATGAGCATCTGGTTGTCGAGCGCGTCGGCGGTTTCCAGCGCGACGCTGACCATGATCAAAACGCTCGTTGCGCCGAACATGTTGGTGACGCCCATGATGTTCAGAATGATCGTCGGGACGATCGCGATGACCGCCAGGAACAGCGAACCGAACAGCGTGAGGCGATTGGAAATCTTTCCGAGGTAATCGCCGGTGGGCTTGCCGGGACGGATGCCCGGGATGAAGCCGCCGTTCTGCTGCAGGTTCTTCGACATCTCAACCGGGTTGAACGTGATCGAGGTGTAGAAGTAACCGAAGGCGATGATCAGCACGAAGTAGATGATGTAGTACACATACGGAGCGTACTGTGCGCCGTAGTATTCCACACCGGGGGTCTTGAAAACGCTCGTCGCAACGTAGCCGGTGCCGTCCACCCATACTCTGGGCGAGGAGACCATCCAGCGATACCAGAACTTGGCAAAGCCGCTGTCCTGACGGAAGAACTGGAGGATCATCTCCGGGAACTGCATCAGCGTCATGGCGAAGATCAGCGGGAGAACGCCGTTCGCGTTGGCCTTCATCGGGATGTAGGTGGACTGACCGCCGTACATCTTCCGGCCGACGACGCGCTTGGCATACTGCACGGGGACCTTGCGAACCGCCTGGTCGATGAACACGACGAAGGTGATCAGCGCAAGGATGGTGACGAACGTGAGAACGAACACGATCCACGTCGAAACCGCTGCGGGAGCCGCAATGATCGCCTCAACGCGCTCGATGATAAACTCATCGACGCGGGAAACGATGGAAGCGAAGATCAGCATCGAAATGCCGTTGCCGATGCCCTTCTCGGTGATGCGCTCACCGAGCCACATCAAAAACGCTGTACCGGCGGCTGCGCAGATCGAGATGATTGCGACGTTTCCGGCGAATGCCCAGCCCGTCCCGTTGACAATGGGAGAACCGTAGGAGTTTGCGATAACGCTGTTGTAGGAAACAACGATACCGATGGACTGAACCACCGCGAGACCGACGCCGGTATACCGCGTGATGCGTTCGATCTTTTCGCGGCCGTCCTCTTCCTTGCTCATCTTCTCAAGGGCGGGAATCGCCATCGTGAGAAGCTGCAGGATAATGGACGCCGTGATGTAGGGCGAAATACCCATGGCAAAGATCGTGAACTGCGAGAACGCGGAACCGGACATCAGGGACATGAAGTCCGCCATGGCGGAAAGCTGTCTTGTGGCAGCCTGCCATGCGCCGAGATTCACGCCCGGAATCGGAATCGCGCTGCCAAGGCGATAGACGGCAATCAGAAGAAGCGTATAGAGGATCTTCTTCCGAATGTCCTTCACCTTAAAAGCGTTGATGAATGTGCTAAACATTACAGCACCTCAACGTTTCCGCCTGCATTCCGAATGGCTTCTTCTGCGGATTTCGTGAACTTGGCAGCCTTGACGGTGAGCTTCTTCGTAAGCTCGCCATTGCCCAGAACCTTCAGGCCATCCTTTTCGATCTTGCGGATGATGCCCAGCTCTTTCAGGGACTCCGCGGTGACCGTCGCGTTATCCTCCAACCCATTCAGGTCGGAAATGTTGATGATGGTGTACTCTTTTGCAAAGTGATTGTAGAAGCCGCGCTTCGGGAGGCGACGCGCCAGAGGCATCTGGCCGCCTTCAAAACCGTTCTTCTTGCTGCCGCTGCGGGCCTTCTGACCCTTGTGGCCCTTCGCGGAAGTCTTGCCGATACCGGAACCGGTGCCGCGGCCAACGCGCTTTTCGGCGTGACGGGCGCCCTCGGTCGGTCTCAATTCATGCATTTTCATATTGCCGGAACCTCCTTATGCTTCTTCGACCTTGACAAGGTGCTTTACCTTGAAGATCTGACCGCGGATGCAGGCATTGTCGGGCTTCACGACGGTCTCATTGACCTTGTGGAGACCCAGCGCCTTCACGGTGTCCTGCTGATCCTTGAGGGAGCTGATCGGGCTCTTTACCAATGTAACCTTCAACATGCTCATGTCCTCCTTACAGGATCTCGTCAACCGACTTGCCGCGGAGTGCCGCGATCTGTTCAACGGTACGGAGCTGGGAAAGTCCGTCCAGCGTCGCCTTGACGCAGTTCGACGGGTTGTTGGAACCGAAGGACTTGGTACGGATGTCCTTGATGCCGGCCATTTCGAGGACCGCACGGACGGGGCCGCCCGCGATAACACCGGTACCTTCTTCAGCGGGGAGCATACGGACATGGCCCTTGCCGAACTTGCCTTCGACCTGATGCGGGATCGTCGTGCCGACGACCGGGATCTCGATCATGTGGCGCTTCGCGTCCTCGACGCCCTTGCGGACCGCTTCGGGGATTTCCACAGCCTTGCCGAGGCCGACGCCGACCTTGCCGTTTTCATTGCCGACGACCATCAGCGCGGTGAACCGGAAGTTCTTACCGCCCTTAACGACCTTCGCAACGCGGTTGATAGCGACGAGCTTTTCCTTATACTCGGGAACTTCGCGCTCGAATTTTCTTTCTCTGTCGTTTCTCATTTCGTTTTCCTCCTTAGAAGTCCAAGCCGGCTTCTCTTGCGCCCTCGGCCACCGCCGCTACACGACCGGTGTAGAGGTAACCGCCGCGATCGAAAACGACCTTCTTAACGCCCTTTTCAAGCGCACGCTGCCCGACCAGTTTGCCGACGAGCTTGCTCGCTTCGGTCTTGGTCTTATCATCAAGCTGAGCCTTGAGTTCTGCATCCAGCGTAGAAGCAGCAACCAGAGTGTTACCCGTGGTATCGTCGATGACCTGCGCGTAGATGTGGTTGGTGCTGCGATACACGTTCAGACGCGGACGTTCCTCGGTACCGTTCAGATCTCTGCGCTGGCGATGGTGACGAACCTTGCGAACCGCATTCTTATCGATCTTAGAATACATTCTATGTTACTCCTTTCTACCTTACTTACCGGTCTTGCCTTCCTTGCGGCGGACAAACTCGCCCTCATAACGGATGCCCTTGCCCTTGTAGGGTTCCGGCTCACGCGTGGCGCGGATATCTGCGGCAACCTGGCCGACCTTCTGCTTGTCGATGCCCTTCACCGTGATCTTGGTGGGAGCGGGGGTTTCGAACTCGATGCCGTCCATCTTCGCAAAGCGAACGGGGTGAGAATAACCGACGTTGAGGACCAGATCCTTGCCGTCCATCTGCGCTCTGTAACCGGTACCGACGACCTCAAGCTTCTTTTCAAAGCCGGTCGTCACGCCGACCACCATGTTGTTGATGAGGGTACGGGTGAGGCCGTGCAGCGAGCGATGCAGCTTGTCATCGCTGGGACGCTTGACGGTCAGCACGCCGTTGTCCTGTTCGAGGATCATCTCAGGCGAAAACGACTGCGTCAATTCGCCCTTGGGCCCCTTCACGGTGACGCTGTTGTGTTCGCCAACCGTGATTGTCACGCCGGCGGGAACAGCCACCGGATGTTTTCCGATTCGAGACATTCTGTATATTCCTCCGATTTATTACCAGACGTAAGCGAGCACTTCGCCGCCGACGCCGAGCTTTCTGGCTTCCCGATCGGTCATAACACCGCGGGAGGTGGACAGGATTGCGATACCCATGCCGCCGAGGACCTTGGGGATCTCATCCTTGCGGGCATACACGCGCAGACCCGGACGGGAAATGCGCTTGATGCCAACGATAACGCGCTGCTTGTTGGGGCCGTACTTGAGCTGGATGCGGATGGTCTTTTCGATGCCGTCCTCCAACAGCTCATAACCCTTGATGTAGCCTTCCTCCAAGAGGATTTCCACAATCGCCTTCTTGATCGAAGAAGCGGGGACGTCCACCGTCTCGTGCTTTGCGACCAGAGCGTTGCGGATCCGAGTGAGCATATCTGCAATCGTATCAGTCATGGTTAAATCCTCCTGTCTTACCAGCTGGCCTTACGGACGCCGGGGATGTTGCCGGCATACGCTTCCTCACGGAAGCAGACGCGGCAGATGCCGTACTTGCGGAGAACCGCATGGGGACGACCGCAGATACGGCAGCGGGTGTAAGCGCGGGTCGAGTACTTCGGCTCTCTCTGCTGCTTTAACTTCAAAGATGTCTTTGCCATTATCGGTTCCTCCTTATCAGTCCTGCATGAACGGCATACCCATGAGCTTCAGAAGCTCGCGGGCTTCTTCGTCGCTCTGGGCGCTGGTCACGAACACGATGTTCATGCCGCGGGTCTTGTCAACGTCGTCATAGTTGATCTCGGGGAAGATCAGCTGTTCGCGGACGCCCATCGCATAGTTGCCGCGACCGTCGAAAGACTTGTCGGACACGCCGCGGAAGTCGCGGACGCGGGGCAGAACGATGTTCATGAGCTTATCCATGAAGTAGTACATCTTGTCGCCGCGGAGCGTAACCTTGGCGCCGATGTTCATGCCTTCACGAACCTTGAAGTTTGCAACCGACTTCTTGGCCTTCGTGATCACGGCCTTCTGGCCGGCGATCGTGGAGAGTTCCTCGACGGCCTTCTCGATGCCCTTGGGATTATCCTTCTCGGCGCCGAGGCCCATGTTCAGGATGATCTTATCGAGCTTCGGGATCATCATCACGTTCTCGTAGTGGAACTTCTCGTTCAGAGCGGGAACGACTTCTTCTTTATATTTGGTCTTCAGACGGGGTTCGCCGCTGAAAGGCTTTGCCTGTGCCGCCGCCTTCTTCTTCGGAGCAGCCTGTGCAGTTTCTTTCTTTGCCATTGTTTATCTCCTTCGTCTTAGTCCATGACCTTGCCGCACTTCTTGCAAACGCGGACTTTCTTGCCGTCCACAACCTGATGCGCAACGCGGGTCGCCTTGCCGCACTTCGGGCAGACCATCATGACGTTGGACGCGTCGATCGTGCCCTCGGTCTCGATCCGGCCGCCGGCCTCGCCCTGACGGCGGGGTTTGACGTGCTTGGTGATCATGTTCGCGCCCTGCACCGAAACGCGGCCCTTCTCGGGATACGCGGTGAGAACCTTGCCCTGCTTGCCCTTATCCTGGCCGGAGATCACAACGACGGTATCGCCTTTTTTCACATTCAGTTTTGCCATGTCGCTTTCCTCCTTACAGCACTTCGGGTGCGAGAGAGACGATCTTCATATAATCCTTCTCGCGCAGCTCACGGGCGACCGGCCCGAAAATACGGGTGCCCTTCGGCTGCTTCTGGTCGTTGATGATGACGCACGCATTGTCGTCGAAACGAATGTGGCTGCCATCGGGACGGGACGTTTCGCTGGTGGTACGAACGACGACCGCGCGCACAACGTCTTTCTTCTTCACGGCGCCGCCGGGGGACGCGGTCTTCACCGCGCACACGATCACGTCGCCGATGCCTGCGAACTTCACCTTGGAGCCGCCGAGTACGTGGATGCACTGTACTTCCTTGGCGCCGCTGTTGTCCGCGACCTTCAATCTGGTTTGAGGCTGAATCATTTTATCCTATCCTCCTCATTACTTCGCTTTCTCGATGATCTCGACAAGGCGCCATCTCTTGTCCTTGGAGATCGGTCGAGTTTCCATGATGCGGACGGTGTCGCCGATGCCGCACTGGTTCTCTTCGTCATGCGCCTTGAACTTGCGCGTACGGTTGACCATCTTGCCGTAAAGGGGATGGCGAACCTTGGTCTTGATGGCGACGACGATCGTTTTGTCCATCTTATCGCTGACAACGGTGCCAACGCGGGTCTTACGATATCCTCTCATTTCCATTGTTCCGATTCCTCCTTATTCGGCGTCCTGACCGAGCTCGCGGGCGCGAAGAACGGTCTTGATACGGGCGATGTCCTTCTTGCATGCGCTGATGCGGGAAGGATTGCTGATCTGTCCGGTGACGGACTGGAAGCGAAGATTGAACAATTCGGCTTTCAGTTCCTTTTCCTGCTTGAGCAGCTCTTCCACGCTCATGCTCTTGAGCTTATCTGCCTTCATTGTTATTCTCCTTTCTCCTCAGTCTCGGTCTCTTTCTTGACGATCTTGCACTTGAGCGGCAGCTTGTGCATCGCAAGACGCAGCGCCTCGCGCGCGGTGTAATCGTCCACACCCGCGATCTCAAACATCACGCGGCCGGGCTTCACAACCGCCACCCAGTATTCGGGGGAACCTTTGCCGGAACCCATTCGGGTTTCCGCCGGCTTTTCGGTAACGGGCTTGTCGGGGAAGATCTTGGTCCAGACCTGACCGCCACGCTTGATATAACGGGTCATCGCAACACGGGCCGCCTCGATCTGGTTGCTGGTCACCCATGCGGGATCCAGCGCGACGAGACCGTAATCGCCGTAGGTCACGGTGTTGCCGCGATGCGCGGCACCCTTCATGCGGCCGCGGAACACTCTGCGGCGCTTTACTCTCTTCGGCATTAACATATTATTTGCCTCCTTCCGAGCGCTTTGCACGCTTCAGAACTTCACCCTTGTAGATCCAGACCTTGCAGCCGATTCTGCCGTACTGCGTGCTGGCCTCTGCAAAACCGTAATGGATGTCCGCGCGCATGGTCTGCAGCGGGATCGAACCATCGTGGTAGCCTTCGCCTCTGGCGATTTCGGCGCCGCCCAGACGGCCGGAGCAAGCGAGCTTGATGCCCTTTACGCCCGGACGCTGCATAGCGCGCTGCATCGCCTGCTTCATCGCGCGGCGGAAGCTGATACGCTTCTCGATCTGCGCAGCGATGTTCTCCGCCACGAGCTGTGCATCGGAGTCCGCATCACGGACTTCCATGATGTTGACCGCAACGGGCTTGCCGATCTCGGCCGCGACGGACGCTTTGATCTCTTCGATGCCTGCGCCGCCTTTGCCAATCAGCATACCGGGACGCGCGGTGTAGATGCCGACGCTGATCTTGCCGGTCGCACGGTCGATCACGATGCGGGAAATGCTCGCGCCGAAATACTTTTTCTTCACGAAATCACGGATCTTGCGGTCCTCGACGAGGCAGTCCGCGAAGTCCTTCTTCGCAGCATACCAATGTGTGTTCCAATCACGAATCACACCAACGCGGAATCCGTTCGGATTAACTTTCTGACCCATACTGTCCTCCTCTTATTTGACCTGATCCAAGATGATCGTGATGTGGCTGGTGCGCTTGCGAATCGGGGAAGCGGAGCCACGGGCTCTTGCGCGATAGCGCGCAAGCGTCGGACCTTGGTTCGCATAAACCTCGGCGACATACAGATCGTCACGGTTCATGTCGAGGTTGTTCTCCGCGTTCGCAACGGCGGAGTTCAGGAGCTTCAGCACGGGCTCGCTGGCGGCCTTGGGGGTGTACTCCAGGATCGCAGCAGCTTCCTTGACGCTCTTGCCGCGGATCATGTCGATGACGATCTTGACCTTGCGGCTGGAGATCCGGATATAACGGGCGATTGCGTGCGGACGCTTATCGGCCGTTTCATGACGGCGGGCCGTCTTTTCTCTCATTCTGGTTGCCATTTTCGTTCCTCCTTATTTCGCGCCCGTGGTTTTCTCGGAGCCTCTGTGGCCGCGGAACGTGCGGGTGGGGGCGAACTCGCCCAGCTTATGACCGATCATTTCCTCGGTGACATACACCGGAACGTGCTTTTTGCCGTCATGCACGGCAATCGTGTGACCGATGAACTCGGGGAAGATGGTGGAGGCGCGGCTCCAGGTCTTGACGACCGTCTTCTTGCCGCTTTCATTCATCGCCTGAATCCGATTGAACAGGCGCTCTTCAACGAACGGGCCTTTTTTAACCGATCTGCTCATTGTGGTTCCTCCTATTAGTTACCGCTCGTTCTGCGACGGACGATGTACTTGTTGCTCTTGTTCTTCTTCTTACGCGTCTTGTAGCCGAGAGCGGGCTTGCCCCACGGGGTGACCGGGCCGGGACGACCGATCGGGCTCTTGCCCTCGCCGCCGCCGTGCGGGTGGTCGTTCGGGTTCATGACGGAACCGCGGACGGTCGGGCGGATGCCCATGTGACGCTTGCGGCCGGCTTTACCGAGCTGCACGTTCTGATAGTCGAGGTTGCCGACCTGACCGATCGTGGCCTTGGCGTTGATCGGGATCAGACGGACTTCGCCGCTGGGCAGACGCACCTGCGCGTACTTGCCTTCCTTCGCCATCAGCTGCGCCGCATTGCCTGCGGAACGAACGAGCTGCGCGCCCTTGCCCGGGACGAGCTCGACGCAATGGATCATCGTGCCGACCGGGATGCTCTGCAGCGGCAGGGCGTTGCCGATCTTGATGTCCGCGTCGGCGCCGGAAACGACGGTGTCACCGACGTTCAGGCCGAGGGGAGCGATGATGTAACGCTTTTCGCCGTCGGCGTAGAACAGCAGCGCGATGTTCGCGGAGCGGTTCGGATCGTACTCGATGGCGTTGACGGTCGCGGGAACGCCGTCCTTGTTGCGCTTAAAGTCGATCACGCGATACTTGCGCTTTGCGCCGCCGCCCTGGTGGCGAACCGTGATCTTACCCGTGAAGTTGCGGCCGGCCTTGCTCTTGAGGTCCGTGGTCAGCGCCTTTTCGGGGGTTTTCTTGGTGATCTCCTCATAGGTGGAGACACTCATGTGTCTGGTACCCGGCGTTGCGGGCGTCAGTTTACGAATTGCCATGTGCTGCCTCCTTACTGTGCGATGCCGTCGAAGAGCTCGATGCCCTTGGAATCGGCAGTCAGCTTGACGTACGCTTTCTTCTTGGAAGCGGTTCTGCCCTGCGTACGGCCCTGGCGCTTGATCTTGCCGAGCTTGTTCACGGTGTGGACGCTCGCGACCTTGACGCCGAAGATTTCCTCGACCGCCTTGGCGATCTCGACTTTGTTCGCGCTCTTGGCCACCTCAAAGGTGTAGGTGTGATGCGCGATATAATCGTAGCTCTTTTCCGTGAGGATCGGAGCCTTAATGATGTCGTATGCGTTCTTCATTAGGCGTAAACCTCCTCGATCTTCTCCGCCGACGCCTTCGTGAGGATCAGCTTTTCATACTTCAGGATCTCGTACACGCTCAGCGTTCCGACCAGCGTCGTCTTGACGTTCGGAATGTTGCGGGCCGCGCGCTCGACGGTGTCGTCCTTCTCGGGGAGAACGATCAGCGCCTTTTCGACGTTCGTGGCCTTGAGAACCTTAACCATTTCCTTCGTCTTGGCGGCTTCGAGATTGAGCGCATCGAACACGAGCAGCTCGTTCTCGTTGACCTTACTGGACAGCGCGGACTTCATCGCAAGGCGCTTGACCTTCTTGTTCAGACGAACGGTGTAATCGCGGGGCTTCGGCGCGAAGACGATGCCGCCGTGTCTCCATTGCGGGGAGCGGGTGGAACCCTGACGCGCACGGCCGGTGCCCTTCTGACGCCACGGCTTCTTGCCGCCGCCGGAGACTTCCGCGCGGGTCAGCGCGCTCTGCGTGCCCTGACGGCAGTTGGCCAGATGCGCAACCACGACATCGTGCAGGACGCTCTCGTTCACCGGCTGGCCGAATACGTTCTCACTCAGAGCGATCTCGCCAACGGTGTTGCCTTTGATATCATACAATGCTACGTTCGGCATGTGTGTTTCCTCCTTACTTCACGGTGCTTCTGACCGTAACCAGCGTTCCCTTTGCACCGGGGATCGCGCCCTTAATGAGGAGCAGGTTACGCTCGGCATCGGCTTTGACGACTTCGAGGTTCTGGACGGTGACGGTTTCGCTGCCCATGTGGCCCGGAAGGCGCTTGGTCTTGAATACTTCGCCGGGGTACGTGCAGGCGCCCATGGAACCGGCAACGCGGTAGGAATGGGAACCGTGCGTCTTGCGGCCGCGGGCCTGATTCCAACGCTTGATGTTGCCCGCAAAGCCCTTGCCCTTGCTCTTGCCGGTCACATCGACCTTATCGCCTTCGGCGAAAACGTCGGCCTTGATCAGCTGACCGAGCTCCAAAGATGCGGCGTCGTCGAGCTTGAACTCTTTGAAGTAACGCATCGTCTTGACGCCGGCCTTGGCGCAATGGCCCTTGGTGGGCTTGTTGGAGAGGTTCTCACGAACTTCGCAGAACCCGACCTGAACGGCTTCGTACCCGTCGTTTTCGACGGTCTTCTTTTGGATGACGGGGCAGGGACCGGCTTCGATGACTGTGACGGGAATCATGGTACCGTCAGCTCGGAAGAACTGCGTCATACCGATCTTCTTGCCCAAAATGGCTTTCTTCATTTGGTCTTACCTCCGTTTATAATTACAGCTTGATCTCGATGTCCACACCCGCGGGGAGGTCGAGCTTCATCAGAGCCTCAACCGTCTTGGTGGAGGGCTGGAGAATGTCGATCAGGCGCTTATGCGTGCGGATCTCGAACTGCTCACGGGAATCCTTATACTTGTGCGTTGCACGAAGGATAGTGACGATTTCCTTTTCGGTGGGCAGCGGGATGGGGCCGGAGACCTGCGCTCCGGTTCTCTTGGCGGTGTCAACGATCTTCTCGGCGCTCTGGTCGATCAGACTGTGTTCATAGGCCTTGAGCTTGATGCGGATTCTTTGGTTTGCCATACTTGTTTTCTTTCCTCTCGATAAAATTTTGTTTTGGGCAGTACACAGAGCCGTGTGTTTCCCTCTTATTTTTTTCACACAGCCTTTCGGCTGCGTTTGTGGGACGGCACGGAGTGTCCGCTATTTTTGCCCCGTTCGGTTTCCCGAACGCTGAACCCCCGCGAAATTACCCGGAATGGCTGCCGGCAACCTCCGCGAAAGGCTCTTACGTCATGGCATAGGCATACCAATGGCGTAACCTTGACTATCATACATGACACACCCGGAAAAGTCAAGCGTTTATGAAAATTTTACAAAGGTTTTCCATACCCTCGAAATTTCCAGACGCCATCGGCCTTTTCCGTGATATATCACGCACAGCGATTCTCATTATACGGGATCAGGCGCGTTTTTGCCAATGCGGGTTTTGACATGGCAGGTATGCGATGGGAGAATAAGGGTGCGAAGTGATATTGTCCTTCGGACAGCGAAATTGCTTTGCCGTTATTTTTGCTTCGCAAAGTGATATTTTGCCTTGCGGCAAAGCGGATGACGGCCTGCGGCCGAAAAAAAAATTCTCCGCAAGGAGAATTTTCCTAAGCTTGCATCTTTGATGCGAATATCACTGCGCATCCGCGCAATATCGCTGTGCGTCAGCACAATATCACTGCGCATCAGCGCTTCCCGTTCCGCACCAGCGCCATCGCGTACGCCTCTTTTTTCGGAATATGCAGCCGTTGCGCGGCGACGGCGGCGGCGTCCTTGACGGAGAGGGTTTGCAGCAGCTCGTCTATGAGCGCGTCCGGATCGGTCGCGGCGGCCTTTTGCGGGGCAGGCAGCACGCAGATCACGCACTCCCCCTTCGGCTCCTCGGCAAACGTGTCGATCAGGGCCGAGAGCTTGCCGCGGTAGGCGGACTCGAACTTCTTGGTCAGCTCGCGCAGCACGGCGGCGTCCGCGTCGCCGAGGCGTTCATACAGATCCTTCAGCGTCGCCTGTACGCGGTGCGGGCTTTCATAGAGGATGCAAAGATGCGGCGTCTGCGCGATCTCGGTCAGTACATCCGCGCGGGGTTTGGTTTCGCGCGGGAGAAAGCCGAAAAAGCTGAACGGCTGCGGCGCAAGGCCGCTCAATACGGCGGCGGTCAGCACCGCGGACGCGCCGGGCACGACCGTGAACGGGAGATCGTTTTCCACGCACGCGCGCACTAAGATCGCGCCGGGATCGGACACGCCGGGCATGCCCGCGTCGGACACGTAGACGACCTCGCGGCCTTCCTTCAGAAGCCGCACGACGTTCTCGCTCTCCTGCGCTTCGGAGTGCATCTCACAGCTTTTCAGCGGCTTTTCGATGCCGAGGTGATGCAGCAGCTGCGCGGTTCTTCGCGTGTCCTCACAGAACACGATGTCCGCGCCTTTCAGCGTTTCGATGGCGCGCAGGGTAATATCGCCGAGGTTTCCGATCGGCGTTGCAACCAGATACAGCATAGCTCACCTCACGCGCAGGTTGCTGCCCTTAAACGGGATCAGCGCGGTGATCGCCTTGTCGGTCATGCGCGAGGTGATGCGCTCGCCGTATCGCTCGGTCAGCGATTCGGGCGGGAGGTTCGTGATCAGCACGGTCGGCAGCCGCAGCGCGGCGCGCTCGTTGAGCACGCGGAACAGGTTTTCCCCGGTCACGTTCGGAATCATCGCCTCGGTGCCAAGATCGTCCAGAACGAGCAGCGGCACGTTCGTATACAGCGCCATCGTCTCGGTATTGGACTGGATGCCGTCGAGCGCGTCCTGCACAAAGCGGTACGCGGTGACCTTGCGCGTTTCGATGCAGCGGTCGATGGCCGCCGCCGCGATCGCGTTTCCGATGAACGACTTGCCCGTGCCGGGGTTGCCGAACAGCAGCAGATTCTGCTTTTCCGGCTTCGGGAGCGCCTCGACGTAGCGGACGCAGTAGTTTTTCAGCCGGATCGCATAGCGGCGCTGCTCGTCGTCCGGATAGATGCTCGGATCGAACGCCTCGAACGTTTCGCGCTCGTTGACCCGCGCGCCGTCCTTCAATTCCTTCTGGAGCTGCCGGAGCTGACACGCGCACGGCTTTTTGACAAGCCCTCCGACCTCGCCGGTGTCCCTGCACCTTTGGCAGGTATAGATCGGATCGAGATAGTCGGCGGGCAGACCGAGCGAGATCAAAAGGTTCTTGCGCTCCGCGCTGATCGCCGCAATGCGCGACTGCGCCTGCTCATGCGTGAGCTTGCCCGCGGCGAGCGCGATCACAACCTGCCCGCGCTCGGTGCGAAGCGACGCAAAGCGCGGGTTCTTTTCCTCGCACTCGGCAAAGCGTTTGTCCGACAGGCGGCGGTTCTTCTCGCGCAGGGTGCTGTAATAGAGCTGCAAACTGTTTCTCATGGCTTGTCCTCCGCTTCGGTCGGGTCGTCCAAATCCTCATTCAGATCCACAATGATATCCTGCAGATCCTCCAGCCGGACGGTGTGCTGCTCATACGCCTCGGACGAATGGTTCTTTTTGCGGCTCCGCTCTGCGGGCCGGGCCGCCTGCCGCGCGGCAAGGGCTTCCTTGGCCTGTTCGACCGTGCAGATTTTCCGCCCCATCCACTCGATCAGCAGTTTTTTCAGTACGCCGAACGGGCGCTCCGCATCGCGGCACGCATCGGCGGCCATCCATACGACCTCGTCGGTCAGCGCCTTGCGGAACATCGCTATCTGCGCGGCCTCGGTCGGACCCGGCGGCTCGATGCGCCCGATGCGCTCGAATACGGACTTGCTGAACGCGTACTCGTCGGCCTCGGCGGCGTTGTTCGCCTCGATGGCGGCAACGTCTGTCAGGTTCTTTTCCTTCTTTTCGGCCAGGCGGCGGTCGAGCGCGCCGAATGTCGGCGTGCCGTTATTGACCAGCTCGGCGCACACGGCCAGGATCGCTTCACGGTCAAAGCCCCATTCGTTGATCCATTTGTCGTACAGGTCCATTTCGTCGCTGCTCGGCCTGCGGCGCTTGTTCCACCGCAGCAGCACCTCTCTTGCGCCGTGCTTTTTGACGCGGTAATCGTCAAGGTACGCTTTGGCCTGCTCCGGCGTGACGATATGCGCCTCGTTCCACGTCTGCGCGGTTGCCACTATATAATTGGAAGAAACGCGCTTGCCCTTCTGCTCCATGCAGTAGGCGACAAGCTCCAGCACGGTCGCTTCCTCCAGACCGTACAGCTCGATGCAGTCGTACATCGCGCGAAGCTCGCGCATGTCGAACTGGCGCGGCGCGGTCAGCGCGTTCAGCGCCTCGACAAACGGACGGTACTTGACCGGCGCGGCGCCCGTCAGCGAAGGCGCGTCCGTGAGCCGGTATTCGACGGTCAGCGGATTGTCCGCCGCAATGCGCACAAGGCCCTTGGCCTGCCAGTAGACGAACGCGCACCGCACCTCCGCGTCGGTGATGCCGAGCCGCTCGGCAATCGACTCGTCGGCCAGCGACATGTGGTAGCATTGCATGAGGCCGTAGAGGTACACCTTCACAAACATGCCGTCGGCGTCGGGCATGTATTCGGTGAAAAACAGATTGTCCACGGGCGTCATTTCCCGTTTCGCCGCTTCGGGCGCAAATCGAACCTTGGTCGTTTCCATGCGTATATTATAACATGAAGAACAGCGGTTTTCAATGATTGCGAAGCAAATAAGATCGCTTCGCAGCGATATTGTCCTTCGGACAGTTATATTGCTTCGCAGTGATATTTCGCCTTACAGCGAAGTGATATTGCCCTGTGGGCAGTTGAGGATGGGCTTCGCCCGATAAAGATGAAATCCTCCGCGAGGAGAATTTTCCTAAACGCGCATTGAAAATGCGAATATCACTTCCGCGCGGCGGAAATATCACCGCGCCGCAGGCGCAAGCCGCCATTCTTCACAGTTCCTTAACTGGTAAACCTGTCGAATCGTGCATATAATATAGATATGAAGAAACGGAACCGCAACCGCATACATCCCCTGTGGCTGCTGCTGATGGCGGCGGCGCTGTTTGCGCTGCTCGTTTTGCTGTTTGTGATGGTGCGCGCGCTTGCGTCGCCTGCGCCTGCGGCGGGCCCCACGCCCTCCCCCACGGTGCCGCCCACACCCGCGCCCACGCGCGTGGACCTGTATGCCTACTACAACTTTTCCGAAACGCAGCAGATCCCGGTCTTTGACCACCGCGAAAACCGGCTGATCGTGATGGACTTTGAGGCGTACATCATCGGCGTCGTCGGGGCGGAAATGCCGACCGCCTACGCGCCGGAGGCTTTGAAGGCGCAGGCCGTCGCCGCGCGGACGTATGCGCTCCGCAAGATCCTGCGCGGGAACTGTCAGCAGCACCCCGAAGCCGCGATCTGCACCGACTCGAAATGCTGTCAGGCGTACATCAGCCTGAAGCGCATGGAGGAGCGTTGGGGCGACGAGGCCGGGATGCGCTACAACAAGCTGGCCGAGGCCGTGATGGCGACCGCGGGGCAGGTGCTGGTCTATGACGGCGAGGTGGTGGACGCGATGTTCCACGCGTGCTCCGGCGGCATGACTGAAAATTCCGAGAACGTCTATCAAAACGCGCTGCCGTATCTGCGCGGCGTCGAAAGCCCG
>ODAJ012176034.1_pt1 | contig 20092 bp, 20 predicted proteins | sample 1539241 | NCBI WGS metagenome assembly ODAJ01 (sample SAMN02144231, study PRJEB22623) | gut metagenome | biome: sheep rumen | host: Ovis aries | place: New Zealand | reverse complement strand
AGATGGTGTGGCGTAAGTTTTAACGAACACGAATCTCACGGATAACACGAATTATTCTATGAAGATATTGGTGACAGGAGCAAAGGGGTTTGTAGGCAAGAACCTCTGTGCTCAATTGAATAACATCAAGGATGGCAAGGCACGTTGTTATGGTGACGTGACGGTGGAGGCTGTCTTTGAGTATGACTTGGACTCCACACCGGAGGATTTGGATCAGTGGTGTAAGGAAGCAGACTTTGTGTTCAATCTGGCGGGCGTGAACCGTCCGCAGAACCAGGAGGAGTTTATGCAGGGCAACTTTGGCTTTGCCAGCACCCTGCTGGACACGTTGAAGAAGCACAAGAATACTTGCCCTGTGATGCTCAGTTCTTCACAACAGGCATCGCTGACAGGACGTTTCGGGAACTCGGAGTACGGGCGCTCGAAAAAGGCCGGTGAAGACTTGTTTCTGGAGTATGGCCGCGAGACGGGTGCCAAGGTGCTGGTGTACCGCTTCCCGAACTTGTTTGGAAAGTGGTGCAGACCTAATTACAACTCTGCGGTGGCGACCTTCTGCAATGCCTTTGCCAACGACCTGCCTTACACAGTGAATGACCCTTCGGTTGAGCTGGAGTTGCTGTATATTGATGATCTGGTGGATGAGATGATTGCCTGCCTAAAAGGGGAGGAGAAGCATTGTGAGTTTGAAGGGCTGGAGGTGCTGCCGTCTGCTGAGGGCCGCTACTGCTATTGCCCAGTGACACATCATGTGACGTTGGGAGAGATTGTGGAACTCTTGAAGAGCTTTGCTGAACAGCCGCGGACACTGCTGATTCCTGAGATTCCTAATGGCTCGTTTGCCAAGAAATTGTACTCTACCTACCTGAGTTATCTGCCTGCTTCGAAGGTGGCATTCCCGCTAAAGATGAATGTGGATGACCGAGGGTCATTTACTGAGTTGGTTCACACCCTCAATGCAGGTCAAGTGAGCATCAACATTTCTAAGCCTGGCATCACCAAGGGTCAGCACTGGCACAACACCAAATGGGAGTTCTTCATCGTGGTGGCCGGTCACGGACTGATTCAGGAGCGCAAACTGGGAACTGATGAGGTGATAGAGTTTGAGGTGAGTGGCGACAACATCCAGTGCATTCATATGTTGCCTGGTTATACGCATAACATCATCAATCTGTCGGAAACAGAGAATCTGGTTACAGTGATGTACTGCAATGAGATTTTCGACCCCAACAAACCGGATACGTACTTTGAACCTGTGAAATAGTGAATTCTCATTTCACGAATACTCTACAAATACTCCTGCTATTACTCCGAAAGGCATTAGACAATTCTTATCAAGTGGAATTGCCTAAGGATGCTGATTGGACGAGCGTCCTTAATTTGGCATCGGAACAAGGTGTGCAGGGGATTTGTCTTGAGGCGATAGAACAACTGCCCGCGGGAACTATTCCACAGCCAACACTCTTGCAGTGGATTGGACTTTCGGAAATGCAGCGGCAGCAGTTTGAGCAGACTTGGAGGGTGGCGTGTAAGCTGGATAAGCTATGGGCTGCAGAAGGTATCCAGGCTACTGTGCTGAAGGGACGTTCTATCGCGAAATACTATCCTGTGCCATCGCATCGCTATAGCTGTGATCTGGATGTGTTTATAGGAGGTGAGTGGGAACGTGCCTGCGAGTTGCTGGAAGGGCAAGGAATAAGGCTTGAACACGAGGTGTATAAGGAGGTGGAATTCACGCTGGACAATGTCTATGTGGAATGCCACAGGTATATAACACCGGTAAGGGGCAATAAACACTTGAAAGAGTTTGAGCGCTACTTGCGTTCGTTGCTGGATGGTGAGCCTAAGGAGTGTTTTGAAGGAACTACGCTGGTGTGCCCTCCGTTGATGTTCACCGTGATGCTTTATATAGAGCACGCCTTGGGGGACTTGCTGCACGGGCATCTGACACTGAAACATATCGTGGACTGGGTGGTGCTCAGGAGGCAGTCGGTGGATTGGGATGCTTTCCATGCAAGATGCAAGACGTTTAAGTTTGACAAGTTCCTGCTGCTGATAGATGCCCTGGCAGATGTGGTGGAAGGCAAGATGGAATATCAGGATATCCATCCTTCGTATCAAGAGGTATTTGATGAGATATTCAAGACCCCAGTAGCAAAAAGCCCTCGTTCTTGGTTTGGAAGACGTGTAGAGTTGTTCTTCAGTATCCTGCGCAACGGCAAGAAGTACCAACAGTTTGGGTACACCTCAATGCCGTCCTTCCTCTTTAATAGCGTGTGGGCTCATTTCTTTAACAAAGAAGTGAATTTATAGTTGTGAAAAAGTTATTATCAATACTCCTGGCACTGATTATCGGCACTGTAGCAGCGCAGGCACAACACTTTTACGGCTTTTCGGTGCAGTCGTACAGGATTTCATCTGTCCGGCCTACAAGTTTCAGGTCCGTGAAGGGAAGTGTTACGGCTACTATCGGCAATAGCGCAGACACCAGGTCAATGAGAGGAATTACTGCAACGGTATATAGGAACGGGAAACGCTTTGCCAGCGGGACCTGCGAGGACGTGATGTTTTACAGGGGAAACATTGAATATGTTCTGAAAGGGCAGGTGTCACTGGCAGAAGGCGTGTCAACCTGGGATGCCATTGTTGCAGCTTTCTCGTTCAAGGCTTCGGAGTATACAATTGACTTTACCGTAGACATCGGCCACCCGGATGGCAGAAAGGATCACGTTGTAAGAACGGGGAGGCCGTTGAGTCATTATTTGGGAAGATTGTAAAGGGCTGCCTGTAAGGGTGAAGTGCCGGTTAGTAAACTGCTTGTTCATCGGCCCTCCATAAAGAGTTGACGGACATCGACTTTGAACTCGAATCGGCAGAAAGTATCTTAGACGTATCGGGAGATTCTTTTGTTTATCGGCCATATTTATACTACGAGAGGGGGAGGGCTTTGAACCGGAGGGGTGTTATCGGCAGATATAGTGGTGGATGTGGTGTAGAAGGCGAGGTTTTTCTTTGAGGAGGGGGATAATGGTTTATGATTAGGAAGGGTGCAATGATATATAATGGATTGAAGGGTTTTATGGAGTGTGAAAGGAAGTCATGCTCTTTCGATCCAGAATTGATAAAACCACTAATGGTTCATTGTTCATGATTTATGGTTCATGGTTCATGGTTATGACTGATTCGACAATGATTGATAGGCTTAAGCAGTTTGTCGAGAGCGAAATGCGCTCTTGCTCAATGGATATTGGAGGCATTACACCACTATACGTATACAGGATGTGGGGAGGAAGTGTTGCGATAGATGAAATCGCAACAGGACTCAAGGAAATACGGGAACAAGGATTTACGGAGAGATACCAATTCTTCAGAATGAACGCTGAATAGCTATAATCAACGCAAAAAAGAATTATCATGATATCGGTTTTTATTGCAATATTAGCATTTCTATTCTCTGTCTGTACTTATGTCATTCATGATCGTAAACTTAAGAAACAGGAGAGGCTGCTGAATGAGTATCAACTACGGGCACTATCACAAGGTGAGGAGGAGAATAAGAAAGCTGTTATAAGGGCAAAAGCCATAAAAATAAAGGGTGGGCAGCGTACTCTCTACGTATATAATACTGGTAAGGCAAAGGCCAGAAACGTGATTGTTGCAATGATTAAGGATGATCAAGTTTTTGCTACACGCCCGGAAATGCCTGTTACATACTCTGAGCTACTGCCTGATGCCCATAGAGAGATTATCCTGCATCTTACAGAAGGAGACGATGTATTGACTTTGAACTTTACGTGGGACGATGATTTCAATACGAATAATAATGAGACGCAAACGATTGATTTGTAGGCTTCCTGTAAATAATTAATAGGCTATGAAGTTTTCAGAGACGAAATGGTTTCTATACACAAAAGAAAACTACCATAAGTTTATTGTATGGTTTGTTTTCTTTTTTGTAACGACACTTTTGATAATACTTACCATCAAGATTATTGACGGTATAGGAAAAGAATCCAATGGTGCCCCAAACGTAAAACCTGACGAAGTGAAGATTTATTTCCAGAAGTCAACTCCTGATTCATTACTGAATGTTCTTAAAGGAGAGATAGATGGCATTCAGAGGACATTAGAATCCATGCAACAAGACTCAATAACAGTGTCTGTTCAAAAAGTGACGAAATGAGCAATGCTTTTGATTTCTTCAACTATAACTTCAGCGGATTAGTCTCAATATTCGCTGCTCTTGTAGGTATGGCGTATCCTTTGATACACCAGGCTATACAACGGGTTGATACGATGTATGAAAGCACATCTCTGGCTGGCTATGTTCAGCGGCAGTGGCCTATTCAACTGTTTAATATTGCTCTTATTATTTCAATCATCTTTGCGATTACAATTCCATTCCTACTACGGTTGTTTATAGGTGATGAGATTGTTTGCTTGTGCTTTGCGGTAGTCCACTCAATAGTGACATTGGTACTCTTGTTGTCTGTTGTAATGCTCTATCATTTCTTACAGATAACCATACGTCCATCAGATATGCTGGAGTATATAAAGAAGCACCCAGATGGCGGTAAACCGGCTGGGGCTCTTCTATATATCGCACAGATAGCTAAATTTGCTTCCGAAAGGAATGATACGAATCTATATTTTGACGCCTCAAGCCATATAGCCCATGTAATGGTTTTGATGAGAAGGAACAATCTGAAATATGAGTCATTCCCTGTAGAGGCCAGAGAAGCGCTATTGAAGCTAACACAATACTTTGCGGAGAAGCCAAATGGTCTGATGTCTCACTCGACGTTGTTATCCTCTATCTTTTTTGATAACGATGGATACTATCCTTTCTCTGACGGAGAATTCTGTTATATATGGAGATCTTTAGACATCGTTCTCCAGTCAGGCAATGAAAGCTTTATATCAGGCTATTGGACTTTTGCAGACCAATATTACAGATTCGTATTAAGAAACTATTACTCACAACACTATAATGATGGTGATGTAAGACAGTATCATGTGAGATACAAAGATTTGCATACCATGCTTGGTTCATTGTTGGTTTATAACAAGCGATTTGCTTTATTGAAAACCATTATGTATTTCAGCAATGAAGAACCACCATCTTATCACCTTGTACCGAGTAGTTTCGAAGACATACACGAATCGCTTGTCAATTTTTGTAAACAGGCACAGTTCCCGTTTGGATTAGCTCATTCCTATCTGATGATCGGAATGACTTCAGATGTGAATTGTGACAATGATATATTGGCAACGGCTTACCGTTATCATGCTATATTGACTGTTAGATTATTCACAATTAACGACTATTTCGTTTTTAGTCAATCCAAGATTGTTCCAGAGGTGACAGAGAGTAAGATTGAGGATATAGAGAAGGATATTCAGATAACAAACCGCTTGTTGGCATATATCAGGGAATACTATGCAACGAGTATTCTTGATGAATGTATGACATTTGTGCCAAAACAAACGGATGTTGAGGGTTTGGTTAATCAGTATATAGCCAAGTGTAATGACAAGATAAAAGAAATCAAGAATACTCATGAGATTGATTACAACAAAGTCAGTTACATTAAAGAGAATATGATACGGGCTGCAGAGAATTCTCTGCATATTCCTGATTCAGCTGATGTAACAATAGAAGAAGCGAATGCGGTGGTTCTTCAGCCTATTATTCAATGGAATCTCCCTATCAATACGGAGATTGTAGAATCCGGCACATACACAAATGCCTCCAATTTGCCAGAATTGATTGTTGAGAGGTTGAATAGCCTACTTTGGAATGCATATAATTCCATTTTCTTGCGCACCATTCCTATTGTTAACTACGATATTGATTTCCGTGATGTGAAGCATGCAATAGATAAACTTGGTATTGATGATTCTTATGCAGTCGTTTCATTGGGCGTTTACTTTGGGACTTTTGACACACTTTACGATAAAGAAGGTGATCCGTTTGAATGGGATGGCGATCAAATGTACTATCATAAAATTCGCTTCTTTAGTGTGCCTTCTTCATCCCAAAGTCTAATTGTTTTAAAGAAGAATGATGTTCCTTACCACACTATTGAGGCAAATACGGATGTGGAGTTTAACGAAGTAGGAACGGGATTGGGTCTTTATTCCAACATCGATAATATTCAAGAAATTAATGCAAATCAGTTTGAACTTAAAACAAAGCGTTGCATAAGTCTTCATTATAAAGAATACTTGCGTTACGTGAGAATAAGCATTAAACATTATTCTGATAAGCGATGGGATATAGAAAGCATAAATAAAGATGTGTGGGCAAAGAATCCATACGAAACAATAGAAAAACTTAATAGTATGAATAATGAAGAACTGATGAGTGTTGTCCTTGCTTGTTTTCCTGGCCATAGTGACAAATCAATAAAGACCGGTGATATTATCTTGCCACAGCATGTGGCGGCTTCTTGTAAGATTACCCCTATACAAGCCAGAGAAGTACTCAATCAACTTTGTGATGCTGGTTATTTGGAATATAAAGAGGCCACAGAAAGGAAAGTTGCGGGTTTCCATTTGGCTGAAAAAGGCTTCGCTTTTTACATGCAACACGACAAGTAAACGCCCTACTTTGGCGGGCAGTATATAAAGGCGGTGCTGCCGCTTTTGCTGCTGCGCGGCCTTTGTGAGGAGCAGAAGGCTCTTTGGGGCAACGCCTCAATGTGCATGAAGTGGGGATTATAAATGAAAAAAATAAATACAAAATATGGTTTGGACATACATTATTATCGCAGTACTGCTGCTGGCGGCAGAGTTGCTGTACTTTAAGATTGCGGATAAGTGCAACATCATTGACAAACCAAACCAGCGGAGCTCGCACACTACCATCGTGCTGCGCGGCGGCGGAATCATCTTCTCCATTTCCATCCTTGTGTGGATGGTGTGGCAGATGGCCCTGGGGAACTGGGGTACGGTGCAGGAATATCTGCCGTTTATTATCGGCCTGGTGCTTATTTGCGGCATCAGTTTTTGGGACGATGTGCATTCGCTTCCGGATAGCGTGCGTCTGGTGGTGCAATTTGTGGCCACGGGCCTGATGTTCTGGGGCCTGATGGGGCAGGGTGCCTGGTTTATGGATTTGGCGTGGTACTGGAAGGTGGTTATCGGCCTTGTGGCGCTGATTGTTTTTGTGGGCGCGACGGACGTGATTAACTTCATGGACGGCATCAACGGCATCACAGCGGGGTATTCGCTGGCAGTGCTGGTGCCGCTGCTGCTGGCGAATAGGCTGGACGGTTTTATCGATGAGTCGTTCCTTGTGGTGGCGATTATCGGTGTGCTGGTGTTTAGCATTTTCAACTTTCGTCCGAAGGGAAAGGCAAAGTGTTTCGCGGGGGATGTTGGGAGTATCGGCATAGCGTTTATTATGCTGTTTGCGATTGGCCGGCTGATTATGCAGACGGGCGATGTGACCTGGATGGTGTTACTGCTGGTGTACGGCGTTGATGGCTGCTGCACGATTTTTCACCGGATTATGCTGCACGAGAACCTGGGACAGGCACACCGGAAGCATGCTTATCAGCTGATGGCGAATGAGTTGGGTCTTTCGCATGTGGCCGTGTCGCTGTTGTATTTCGGGCTGCAGCTGGTGATTTCGCTGGTGATGATTTACCTGATTCCGAATACGGTGCTGGCGCATTGGATTTATCTGGTTGTGGTGGCGCTGGTGCTGATTGCGGCGTATGTGCTGTTTATGAAGAAGTACTATCATTTGCATGAGGAGTATTTAAAATCGTTGGAAAAATGAAAATAACGCAAGCCTTACTAGATAAACTGACGGCTGAGGCGAAAGCTTCTCCCCGCTTGAGGATGAATTATGACCTGCGCAACTCCGCTTCGGACGGTTCCCAACGCATGCTGAACGCCATCGAGCCGGGTTCTCCTCTGCCCATCCATCGGCACCGGAAATCCTCCGAAACGGTGGTGATCCTTCGTGGCCGGCTGGTAGAGGAGTTTTATGATGAGTTAGAGCGCCACTGTACGGAGGCGATTGAACTTTCCCCTGGTGGACCGGTCGTTGCCCTCAACATTCCCATCGGCCAGTGGCATACTGTCCGGGCGCTGGAGAGCGGCACGGTCATTATGGAAGTCAAAGACGGGCCTTATGAGCCCACTGGGCCGGAGGATATACTGGAGTAACAGAGAATAACATGGAATAGGCCTAATGCAGCCGTAAATGCATTGGCAATATGATGATAAACACAGTGAATGAAGAATTGCTCGCCCGTCTGCGGCAATTTATTGAGAACGAAATGCGTTCCTGCTCGATGGACCTTGCCGGCATCACCCCGGAATATGTCCAGCGCATGTGGGGTGGCACTGTGAGTTTGGAAGACATCGAGAAGGCTTTGGCCGTTTTGAAGGCTGAATAAAACCGTTCCCTCTTCTGGCCCCAGTGGGGCAGCAAGAGGCGATTCATGCCTTTCTGAGGTAGTATTATAACTATAACAATAGTATTATGAGTAAGACTATCTATTTTCTAGGTGCTGGCGCTAGTTACGGAAAACGCGATGTCAATGGAAATATTCAAGAAGGACTTCCTGTAGTATCTGAGATACCATCAGAAATTGATGCCTTTAGAAGTTTCATAGATGATGCGGTTATTCCAACTGGCAGAATTCCTTTTCATGGAATCTATCAATCTTTTTCTAAGGATATCGAGAACGAGAAGATATCAATGCTCAGTGATATAGATGACATGATTCAAGGTATAAAAGATCATGCAACTATTGATACTTATGCGAGAAAACTATACTTGACTAGGAACCTTAGGGATTTTAGAAAATTGAAAAATGTCTTAAGCGCATTCTTTGTTTGGGAGCAGCTTGAGCATAAACCGGATAATCGGTATGATACTTTTCTGGCAAATGTCCTGGAAATACCTAATCTCAATCTTCCCAAAGATATTAGTATAATCTCATGGAATTACGATTCTCAGATTGAAACCGCTTATCAAGCATATCGGAAGAACCTAACTTTGCCATTTTTTGAAAAAAACCTTCAGGGAGAATGGCCCACTATTCCTAATGATGGTAGGATAATAAAAATAAATGGTTCGGCAACATTTTTTGATATGTCAGCAGTAAGTTTCATTCAAGAAGAGCCTGATGTGCCTGTAAACGTGCAACTTATTCAATGTTATAATAATGTCAAGGCAGATACCAGCTCGATGGGTTTTCAATTTCAGAATCACCTCTCATTTGCTTGGGAACAATCTCAGAATAGTGATAATATGAGAAATGTGATTGCAGATACCGTGAAAGATACGGAGCAAGTTGTTGTAATTGGATACTCCTTCCCTTTCTTTAATAGAGAGACAGATCGTCAGTTTTTTAGTGGGATGTACAACTTGAATAAAGTATATGTTCAAGACATAAATGCAGAGGCAGTTATTCAGTCTTTGAATGCAGTCTTGCCCATGGATAGGAAGATAGATGTCTTGCCTATTAAGAACTGTGATCAGTTTTACCTTCCGACGGAGTTGTAAATAGTACTCGTCCATATGTAAAACTGTTAATCTTTTAAGGTGTGTCTATAAAAAGCAACATCGGTATAATAACCAATAATGACAACGGCTCTTATGAGATATGTTGCCAGGATTGTAATCATGCAATCCAATTAAAAAGCCCGCTTCAGTGGAAAGAGATAAGTCGTAAACGAAGGGCTTTAGGGGATGAGGTTACACATAGTCTGGATGCAGTGCGTTGTCAGAAGTGTAATTGCCTAATTGAAGTTAGTATCGTAGAGTATCCGGAAGCTGTCATTAGACAGGTATCGGTTAGTTTTAACAAGAAAATCGTTTGCGTTGACTATAAAAGTTGTTCGGAGTTCTTTGAAACTGCTATTGTGGGGCATGACAGAAAGAAGTTTCAATTGGGGAATAATACTTCACATAGTGCAAGCCTTTATAAATCTGTTATCGCAGAATGCTTCAAACAGCGAAAACAGTGGGAAGAGAAATATAACAAGCAACTTGGTCCTGTTGAGATAATACCTAAAAAATATGAAAAAGAGTTTCCCGCTGCCGTTGCTGGATGCCTGGGGCCAATAAGTAATGTAGAAAGAGTAGGTAAATCGGGGAGTATAACAAACCAATGGGACGAAGATATTATTTCGTTGTTTCATACGCGTTTGGGTGGTTCAGTTGGATCACATTCCCCAATAACGACATGTTATTACCCAATTGGGAATTGCGCAGAACAACATGCTGCCAATATGGTGATGCTGGAGGGTAAGAAAAATAGGAATAGAGAAGAAGCAAATAAACTTTTTTTCACCGAGGCAATCCGTCCAAGGACTATGCAAGTTATCGATTATTGCTCCAATTGTACCGCTGTATTTGATACCTTATAGTTATGCCTGATTTTCTTAATCATACGAATGAGTATTATGATACTCATGATGTGGACTGGTTCGCGATTATTAATGGGGTGGTCATCCATGTAGCATCAGCAGGGGGACTAATCCCAGATGCGGTTAAGAAGAATTTGTCGGAGTCCTCTGTTTATGTGGCACAGTTGGCGCTAATTGAGAAGGAAGAAGTTACCACAATCTCGGACAATTTCATCTCGGAGAGATTAGGAATACCTCTTGGCCAGATAATTGACGATGTCTTACGGGAGCAAAATTTGACAAGAAAAGAAGCGTATCTGTCTTCATTTAAATTGATGGCCAGACGTGGCCTCTACTCTTTTGACAAAACGGACATAAATGATCCGACAGATAATCACTATCATATAGTCGCCTGGCCAAAAAGCGAGAATAAACGCCTAAAATCGGAGAATTGCATCGGATGCCCAATCCCAGTTTTAAATAGCATTAATGTTAATTTCGGCAATCCGGAATCTTTGACTGACGTTGATTTTACACCTCTTTTATGGGACGCGGATTAGGGGCATAGGATTAACTGAGTTTAATAAAATATGGGGTATCACATCATAGACAATACTCGGAATAAACACAGGAAAGAGATTCAGCGCTTATTCTCTAAGTGCTCTAAAATTGTGATAGCGAGTCCGTTCATTTCGGATGAGGGTATCGAGTTTTTGAAGGGGTGTGGGCCTGAAAGGTTCGAGCAGGTTATTCTGATTACTACAATGAAGGCTAAGGACGGGGACCAACAAAAGAAGGTTCCCGTTCTATTGAAATTATACTCAATGCTTCAACAATGTTCACCGCCCTGTATACTCTCGATTCACGTAGATGATAGACTGCATGGAAAGGTTTATATTGGCCAGCGCGGGGACAGATTCGTCGGTGCAATCATCTCTTCTGCCAATTTTACTGGAAATGGAATTGAACGCAATCATGAGTGGGGCGTTTATATTGATGACCAGGAAGAAGTGAGAAATGTTTTTAACCAGGTGTTGAATGATGCGGTGAGAACTGTGGATAAAGGAGACTTGGAAAAGATGAAAGCTTGGTTTGACAATCATCCTGTCAAGCCTTCTCTCAAGACGAATACAGATTTGAATGTGCTGGATTTGGTTGCTCCTCCACACGTGCCGAGTAAGAGGAATTCCGTTACCTATTGGCTTAAGCCATATGGGACAATCGATAATCAGGTCCAAAGTACGACGAAGTTTGATTCGGATCCTTTTGATGTAACGTTTGCCAAAGGCGTCAAAAACGTTAAAGAAGGTGATGTACTTGTTGTTTATGCCGTTGGTGCGAAGAAGATACTTTCAGTATATGTGGCAACAGAGGCACAGGGCAAAAAGACTCAGTTCAATAATCCGAAGGATGCAAAATGGCCTTACTACGTTGTGTGCAAAAACCTGACGCCTATGTTTGGAGCAAACTGGTCCCAGAAAAACCTTACACTGGATTATCTAAGAAATACATATCATAGCATGTATCCTCAAAAGAATGTCCGCCCTGGTTATCAGGATTTTCGTATTCTCCAGTGGCGTATGGATCGAATCAAACTTGAACGTGAGTTCACGGAGTTTGTGATTGATGAAGTGATGAAACTTCAATAAGCCTGCGTTATGTAAGAATGCGAAATCCTACACAAACCGAGTTGTTAGCAACTTCTCATGTTACTGAGATGTTTGCTTCGTACAAAAGAATCTGCCCTTATATTAATACATCTGACAAGGAACCGTTGTGGGATGGCTTTTTGTATCTCTATGATACTGAGGAACACAATAATGAAACCCTCCGCGGGCGTGTCTCTTGTCAAGTAAAAGGGAAAGGTGAAGTTACGGAGCCTGAAAAGGAGTCGTTTTACCTGACAAAAGAAGACCTGGCCAATTACCTTAGGGATGGAGGTATCTTGTTCTTTGTTGTGCATGTGGGTAATCTGACGAAACCGTCATACTGGGCTAAACTGACGCCGCAGAAACTCAGACATTATCTGAAAGAACTGGAGGAGAGCAATAATAAAGGGATTTCAATCGAGCTTAATCATATGCCGGCGAATCTAGAGCAATGTGAGGCAGAGACGTTTGAGTTTTATCAGCATTGCCAGTTGCAGAAGGCTCCACCGGTAAGTGCGGAACAGATTGCTAAGCCTGGTAGTCGTTTCCGTATCATAGGTGTTGCCCAAGAAGGAGTACCTCCGATTCTTGCTTTGTCAAAGGGCTTTCACTATCTCTACTCTTGCGATGAGAATGATAATATTGCCAATGTGGTAGGGGACTCGGAGTTTTCTTTCGAGGTGTCAGGAGAGATAGATGACCGAATCGTTATCGAAGGCAAAGAATTCTCTGTCCCCGTAAGGATGGTCGCAGCGAAAGGTTATTCTCGGCTGGAAGTCGGAGATTTTATGAAGATAGACCTGTCTGTCCCAGAAGGCGAGAAAAGGCGTGTCTCTTATTCTGTAAATCAAAAGCATGGTGTACGTCAGCGTGCCCTCGCCTTACAGGTGCTCCTTGCAATGGATGGCACGGAACAGATACTATTCCCGAAACTTCAATTTCGGGTATCATGTGAAGCAGTTCAAATTCCTGAGGAAAAGGTAGTCGCTATACGAGGTGATTTGGAGAACGCGCTGAGGGTGGTTCACCTTCTGGATGAATTACATGTCACTTCTGATTTGGTTCTGAATTCATTGACAAAGAAGGACATGGCAGAACTGAATACCTTGTACAAGGCAGTCATAGAAAACAAGACGGTTAATCCTTCCATTACTGACAAGGACATTTGGCTGACAAATGTCAGCATTGGTAAGTTGAAAATTCTGGTATGGATGATAAAAGCGGATAAGGGATATCATGTGAGGGGTTTCTTTAGCGTTTATGAGAATGATATCACTGCAGCAGCCCCTGAAACCGGAGAAAGGTACATCATCAGTCGTTTCTCAATACTTGAGGTTAAAGATCTCATGTACGCCTCAAATATTGACTGGTCTCTTATCCCTTCGGAATATAAAAACATGCGGTTTGATGTCCCCGCCGTCTCTCAGCGTATAAATCAAGATCATCTCAACCTTTTAACTGCCTATGATAAAACCGGCCGTAGAGAAATTTTGGATGCGGCTCTCCGTCTCTCAAATTGGTTGCTTGAAGTTGGGCAAGGGACAGCGGAATCTCAAATTCATAGAATCAACAACATTCAAACCCTCAAACGAATGCGCCAGTTGACGGAAGAAGAATTGCAGGAAATAACCCGTTATTCCGAAGAAAGCACAGCTTCCACAGAACTCAAGTATTGCTGCGCCCCCCTATTAGATGACCAGCGCCGCGCCAAAATCCATTTTGAGTCTCTCCCGAAAGAGCAACAAGTCTTCTACAAGTCTCTGCCCATCTCCCATTTTAAAAAGTGGTAATCCATATGACCCAATCCGAACTCTGGCTCACCAAATGGCAAGAAGCCATCGACTTCCTGGAAACCAACCACCGCAAGCCCTCCAAGTTCATCCCGGAGGAGCGCAACATGCGCTCTTGGTGGAAGCACAACAAGAAGCTGATGAATGCCGGCGACCTGAAGCCGGAACGTCTGGAGTTGTTCAAGCAGCTGTTGACGTTAGGAGAGAAATATAAGCACGTAAATCAGTATCAATAGTAACCTTCTCGTCATGCCCGGCTTGATCGGGCATCTGATAGTCTTAATTAAGCATAGGTGCTTAACCGGCCAGTATTCGGTCGGTTATTTTTCGTGGCCGGTGTAATACTGTTTTAGTAAACTTATGCCCTATGTCTCTTCCTCGTATTATGGAAGTGGAGGTGTCTCCAGAAGCACGGGGAAGAAGAGTTTAAGGAAGATGTAGAAGACCTCAATCAGTCTTTCGGGCAGTCTGTGTATGAAAAAAGCGGTCGGCCTTCGGCCGGATTTATCCCCACCCGGGCGCTGTCGCGCCCTTCCCGCCCAAATGGAAGCGGTCAAGCCCGCGTTCCCGATTGGTCACGCCGGCTTGGCTCCAGTCCCCTGGGCACCTTCGCCGCCCAGGGGACTTCCGCTTTTACTGCCACGCACCGGCGAGACTGTGGCCGCCGGAGCCGTCCACAGACTCGCTCGACCTCACGCACAATTGGCCTGCCCACGGCGCCCGTCTGTTCCAGACCGGCGCCCTGCCAACGCACAGATGCCCGGACAAGCCGGGCAAAAGGGGGAAGCGGTCAAGAGACTGTGCCAGTTGCCGCCGGAAGCGTCAACCGTCACAGACTCTTGCAGGTTTAATCCCTCCCAGCCTCCCAAGGGAGGTGCAATAAACGCCCGGGCTCTGTCTTCCCTCCGCATCACCGTCGGTGCCAAGAATCCGCGTCATAACATAACACAACATTGCGTAACTCCTCGCGTGTGTGGAGCACTCCGTATCGGCCTTAGAGGCGTGCGAGAGTCCGTTTTTCAACTCAACCTTGTGCCTGCTGCGGGTTACGCAACGTGATGTTATGTTAAGAAGCTCCCGCAGTTCTTCGGGGCAGCGTTTTCTGTTCTCCCCGCCCGGTCGTAGTCGGTGGCAGGAAGGAGTTTTGCTCCAGGGCCATCCCCGGCCCTGGCCCTTCGCAAAACTCCGCACTTTGTGGGTCCCCGCCCACAAAGTGCAGGGCACGAAGACCGATAGTGCTGTGCTGGCGTTTTACCTCGCTTTCAGCCTTGGTGGTTCGCGAGCGTCCTGCCACCTCCGGCACTCCGTTCCAGACAAAGAAGCCGCCCACGTTCGCGTTGCGCCCGTGGGCGGCTTCCTTGTCCTCCACTCCCGTGCTGGGTCGGCCCGGCGCCAAAGACCAGGCAGTCGGCAGAGCCGCCAGCCCCGTCTTCGTCGTCGGTCCTCCAAGGTAAGCCGCCACGGGGTGTCGGCTTGTTTATCCACGGATGCTATTCCTCCAGCCTCTGCAAGCTGCCGCCGGGGGCGCCACTTGCAGAAGCTTCCGGGCATCCGTGGTGCGGGCCGTTCCGGCCCGGGCCTTGGAGGCCGTCTGCCTTCCGCCCACAGGCCTTCGCTGCCAGACCGCCTCCAAGGCCATACCCTCCGCTGCGCTTCGGGGCCTTGTTGGTTTAGAGACTCTGGCCCTGGGGCCCGCGGCAAGGTCCTCAACAGTTTCAACGATATCACCCGCGCCAGGGACCAGGCCCAGAGACTCAAAACCAACAAGGTCGACTAGGAACCCACGCTCAGGGGGCAGTGCTTATGGGAGCGGAGTGCCCCGCTCGGGGGACGGTAACTGATATATATATTTACCACATTGTGCAGCGGCTGGCGCCGCTGCTTTTTTTTTTGCCTGGAGGGGTGGTTTTTGTGAGTGTTCCACGCGTGGAAAAAATCTTCATTTTGAGTGCTAAAGTATTGAAAATAAATTTGTTATTGTCGTTATATTTCACTATCTTGTAGATAGTTAGACATAGAGATTTGTGTTATGAGTATGACAAATGAAGAGAGAAAAGAGAGACTTGGGCGCCTGAGGGAGTTGAACCTGCGGGCGCTGGGGGTGAGCTCGTTTGAGGAGCCGCTTGTCTGTGTGCAGACTGCATCGGGTGGGAGTGTCACGTTGCAGTTGTTGGCTGAGCTTCGGGACAGGAAGCGTTGTATCTGTCGGAATTCAAGTAAACGTTAAACTAAGGTGTTGTGTTATGAAAAACTGTAGAATTGAAAAGACGTATGAGGTCATCGGGAGGGATGAACTTCTGGCGGGCCGGGAGATTGGCGGTCTGTATCCGGGCGTGAAACTGGATGATGAGTATTTCCGGAAGTTGGGCGCGGCGGAGAGTGCTCCGGAGTTACGGGGGCTGCAGCCGGAGGGCTTTGTGCCGGGGAGCCGGTTTGAGGTGATAAACTTTGACCTGGAGAAGTTGGCGGAGATTCGGGAGACGGCGCTGAACTACTTCTGCGTGATTGATGGGTGCGACTGTGAGAGTGACCTGGAGAGTGTGCTGGCGCTGGTTCGGGAACTGCATTCGGCGCCGGAGTCGGTGACGAAGGGGAGGCTGATGGCTGGGGAGTTGATTTTTGCCCTTTGGCTGGCGGATGTACCTTTCACGGAGTTGAAGGTGGATGGCTGTGAGGATACCATTGTATTCGGGGTGGACTGGGATGAGATTTCGGATCCGGCGAACTATATCGACAATGACCACGGGTTTGAGAATCTTCTCCGGCCTTCATCGGCCTGGTTCCCGGCGGATGGGCCTCGGGTGAGTGTGGGCGCAGGTGTTGAGTTCCTATCCCTCAACCCAAAAGTTGAGGAGGAGGCCTTATGAGCCGGTTCCATCCTAATATCGTGGTGAGTGATGTCTTCGGCTCTGCCGGGGATGTCACTGCCCACCATCGTGATGGGAAGACGTATCTGCGGAAGCGGAGTCGGCCGGTGCATCCGATGAGTGAGGCGCAGGCGGCGCATCTGGAGGTGCATCGCCGGGCACTGGCTGCCTGGCGGGATGTGCCTGATGAAGTGAAGGAGCGCTGGAATGAGTTCGCCCGGGAGGTGGAGCCGCATAGGCCTCCGTTTGACCATAGTTCCTGGATCTCCGGACAGAACTTGTTTGTGTCGGCTTACCACGGGTTCTTTACCCTGGGTGATGAGCATGTCCCGGAGGCGCAGCGCTTTGTGTCGTTCCCTCCTTTTGCGGTGTCGATGGTTGAGGCTGCAGAGGTTGGCGGGGATTTGGTTGTGCGTGTGGAAACGGCAGGATTGTCTTATGTGGAGGCTTCGCGGTATTGGCTGTATGGTAAAGTGCAGTTGATGCCGGCGGGGAATGGTATTGGGAATGCGCCCTGGAAGTCGGTGCTGGCGGCGGGGGCTTGCTCTTCTTCGCCGGTGGAGCTGATATTGAAGGATTGGAGGAAAGTTTGGCCGGAGGTGGATGTTGAGGCATCGGCCCTGCAGATGCATGGAAAGTTCGTGCTGCTGGATGCGGAGACGGGGTACCGGAGCCAGCGGAGACGTGGCAGTTGGTTGATTGAAATTGAATAAATGATTGGAGAGAGTTATGGAACGGATTACAGTATATGATGGATCGGCGGGGAAAGGCAGGGCTGGGAAAACAATGCCTTTATACATGCGCCTGGAGGAGTATGATTTGTCTCTGGAGATAGAGACGGGAATCAGGATTGCCCGGGAGGATTTTGCTTTGTTGTCTAATTCAGGGGAATGGCTTCCTGGTGTTGAATTGACACCGGAGCGGGCCTCTATCTTGGAAGAAATCCGTGAAACCTCCACTGCGATGGTGAAGGCTTATACCGTAATGCAGGTGAAGGGGATGGATATGAATGGACGAGTGCTTGAGAATGAGGTGTCAAATATTCTTTCCGGAGTGATGCCTGTTCCGGAGAATGCCGGTGCGGAGACTTTGGTTGCAAGATATACCCGATATGTTGAGGAACAAAACAGGGATGGGGTTTATAGCAAGAGTCGTTATCGGGAATTGTGCTCATTCGTGAAGAAGCTGGACAGATTTCTAAAGATTAAGGGGCGGTCTCGGATGACTTTGAAGGAGTTTACCGTGGATGTGCTCTTGGAGTACCGGCGGTTCTGCTATGATGAATACCAGTATGTGAAAGACCCTAAATATGCTGACCTGTATCCGAAGCAGTGGCCGTATCGTTGGCCCAAGGAGCGCCTTACAGATAGTTCGGTAGTGCAGGTGTTAAGGGCTTTGCGTGCTTTCTTTATTGATATGGAGAACACGGATGAAATTGCGAAGTCGCCTTTTAAGAAACTTACGCGGGAAAAGCAGGCTAAGATTATGATGGTGCGGTATGATTCTCCATTCTATCTGAGGGCGGAAGAGTTCCAGCGGGTGTTGGAATTGGAGGTTGAGAATGAGAGGATGAAGCTGTACAAGAACTTTTTCATCATGCTCTGTTGTACCGGTTGCCGGGTAAGTGATTTGTTGTCACTGTCCATGGAGAATGTGTCGGTGTCTGAGGAGGGAATTCCGTATATTCATTATCTGCCAAAGAAAACCAGGAATCGGCAGATGAATTTCCGGGAAACGAAAACTCCTCTCATACGGCCAGCCTTTGATATTATTAAAGCTGGGACATTTTGGTTTGGTGGTCCCAGAGATGAGAGCAAAGTGCAGCGGATTAATTACAACCTTCCGAAGTTATTAAAGATGGCGGGGATTGACCGGAAGGTGGCTGTGTACAATCATGTCAAAGGGGAAAATGAGTATAAGCCTCTCTGGGAGTTGGCAACGTCCCGTTTGGGAAGGAAAACCCACATCGATATGATGGCGAAGGTGCAGGTGAATATTTACGCTGCCGGCCTCCATTCAATTGGTGCTGACTCGGTGGAAAGATATACGCATATGGAGATTCAGGACAGGTTCACTTTGATGAATGTGGCTTTTGGTCAGAAAGATTTCCGCGTGGACAAGGACTTGAATATTGTTGAGGAGAAGTCGAAGAAGGTATCTATGAAGGCCGCTGCTGCTATTAAGGGAGAAGAATCGGTGCCTCAAGTGAAACCTTACTTCGAACGTTTGGCGTGGTATGTCAAAAAATGATTCTGAAGTTCGTCTTGAGGATGAGTATGATTTAAAGAAAGCCTCCGGCGTCATCGCGACGGCGGAGGCTGAGTTTTTGGAACGAATCGGGGTTTGGGTACCGGACCCCGGGCCGGTGAAGATTAAGGATTCTCCGGATCCGGTTCGGGTGCTGCTGCCACGGCGTAGGTCGCGAGGGCCTGCATCGGCACGGAAGTCTCGCCGGTGGAGGAGTTAACCAGGAAGTACTTGAAGAAGACCTTCGGGGCGCCGGTGCCCAGGGCACCGTGCTTGGCCTCGTAGGCGGTCTTGATGTCAATGGCATCGGTCCCGGGCTCCTCGACATCCATAATCTGGACAGCCTTGCCGTAACCACGGGTGACACCATTGCTCTGGCCTTCGGATGCCTGGATGATGAGGTAGATGCCTCCGTTGTCGGAGAGCTCCTGGTCCAGCTTGAAGGTGAAGGCCGCGCTGGAGCACACGATGGTGGCGGTGGGAGGAGTTTCCACGCCGGTGAGGGTGGGAGGCATCAGCATGATGTTGCCGCCCAGTTTCACGACCCAGAAGTTGAGCCGCTGGAACAGGTTCAGGCCGGAAATCTTGCCTTTGGTGCCCAGAACGGACTTGGCGTCCTGACTCAGGGCGAGCTTGTTCCAGGCGAGGATCTGCTCGTTGGTCAGGGACTTCCACTTGGTGGTGATCATCTTCATGACACCCTTGTTCTTGGCCTGGTCAACAGTACCGATTCGGCCGCCGTAACCACGGTTCTTGATGAACTTGCGGCCCTTGACTTTCGCTGCGGTAACGCCCTTGGCGCTGCCGGACATCTCTTCGAATGCGATGGAGGGGATGTATTTCATAAGCGTTTAAGGTTAAGAGGGTTAATGGATTTGAGTAATAGATATAGTATAGCAAAAGCTAACAAGATGAAGGCGGCGGTTCCGGCGTGCATCCGGGCTTTTTGCCACCAGGTGAGTTTGCTCTCTATTTCGACACTCCGGGTGATGATTCGGTCCCGGTAAACCAGACTGTCTTTATAGACGGTCTCGGTCTTGACCTCGACGGGCAGCTTGACCGGTTTGGTCTCCAGGGAGTGATGAAGGAAGCCGTTTGTCACTTTGGCCTCGCTCTTTGCATAGGCGTTCTCCAATCTGGACAGCGTATCGAGCGTAACGTTACGCTC
>ODAJ011702176.1_pt1 | contig 20104 bp, 20 predicted proteins | sample 1539241 | NCBI WGS metagenome assembly ODAJ01 (sample SAMN02144231, study PRJEB22623) | gut metagenome | biome: sheep rumen | host: Ovis aries | place: New Zealand | reverse complement strand
CACATTGTTATAGGTCTCAGACGGGAAGTTGAACCATCCACTTTCGGTATTGCGGTGATTGATAACAACGTCGCCAATAACCTTAACGTTCAAGTTCTTAAAGGTTTGGATCATGGTGCGCAAATCGTTCTCACCGCCGAAAGCGCTGCTGTAGTGATTGCCTCCAGGGAACCAGTACTTGGCATCGTAGCCCATCGACTTACCACCGCAGTTACCACTTTGGGGAATCCAGATAAGGTCGAAGTTCTCCGACAGAAGCTGAGCATTTTTGGTAAGGTTTGTCCACTTGGTGTCGGAATAAGAGTTCCAGTAGAATGCCTGAAGCATTACTCCACCATAATTTGCAGGCCAGCCATTGTTATCAGCCGCCTTGACGTTCTGACATGCAAACATCATGATTGCCGTCAGCATCATTGTGATAATAAACTGTCGTTTCATATTCTTAGTAGTAATAGATTTTCTAAATGCAAAACTAATGATTATTTCTTTATTTTCTTTCCGATTTCTTGAATTATTATTGTTTTGCTTAGTGCAAACGTTTGCATGGTTGTCAGAGGACTATCTCTCCGGATCCGTAGCACTTATGGTGGTCTTCGTCGTAGATGACGCAGAACTGTCCTGGTGCGACGCCCTGTATGAGGTAGTCGGACTTGAGGAGGTAGGTGCCGTCGGCGGTCTTCTGGATGTCAGCATAGTGACGGTCCGGCGTGTGACGTATCTTGAACGACACGCGTGAGGGCAGTTCTTTTGCTGTCAGGAAGTTGAAGTTATGGAAAGAAAATTCTTTACTCCACGCCTTCACGGGTTCGTAGCCTCGGATGACGTAGAGAATGTTCTGTTGCATATCTTTTTTCACGACGTTCCAGGGTCCGCCAGAGAGTCCGAGTCCTTTGCGCTGACCTATGGTGTGGAACCACAGTCCGCGGTGCTGTCCGATGACTTTTCCCGTCTCCATATCGATGATGTCGCCCGGGTTCTCACCGAGGTAACGACGGATGTATTCGTTGTAGTTTATCTTGCCCAGGAAACAGATGCCCTGAGAGTCTTTGCGTTTGGCGTTGACGAGGTGTTCGCGCTCTGCTATCTGACGCACCTCCTCCTTGCGGTAGTGTCCTATGGGGAAGAGGGCTTTCTTCAGTTGCCAGTCGTCAATCTGTGCGAGGAAGTCGGTCTGGTCCTTCACGGGGTCGGGACTTGTGGTGAGCCACTTCTCGCCGTCAATCCACTCCGTCTGTGCGTAGTGTCCCGTTGCTATTAGGTCGTAGTCGCGTCCCGCCTTCTCGTCGAAGGCGCCGAACTTTATCAGGCGGTTGCACATAACGTCGGGGTTAGGGGTGAAACCGGCACGCACCTTCTCCATAGTATAGCTCGTCACGCGTTCCCAGTATTCCTTATGGCAATCAACAACCTCAAGGTGGCAGCCGTACTTACGTGCTACGGCGGTAGCCATCTCGAGGTCTTCCTCCGAGGAGCAGTCCCACTCTTCGTCTTCGTCGGGACCTATCTTTATGTAGAAACAGTCGGGGTGCAGACCCTGCTGTGCCAGTTCGTGGACGACGACGGCACTGTCAACACCTCCTGAGAGTAATACTGCTATCTTATTCATTTGAGAATTGAGAATTGAGAATTGAGAGTGGAAAATTATGATTACTTTTAAACCCGATCAAGAGTTAAGAGTTAAGAGTGAAGAGTGGCAATTTGCTGCCGCCCGATTGAGAGCTACGAGTGACGGTACGAGGAGGTCGGCGCCGCGTTCGAGTAGTTTCTCGTCGGGCAGTGGACCGGTGTTTACTGCTATGGTGAAGGCGCGTGATGCTACGCCAGCCTGTACTCCGAGTGGCGCGTTCTCGACGACTATGGTCTCCCAGGGTTTCGTGCCACACTTCTCCATTCCCAGGAGGTAGGGGTCGGGGAAAGGCTTGCCACGCTTTACGTCGTACGCCGTAACCAGGTGCTGCTCGTCAATGAACTCGCGGAAGTCGTGAATCAGTCGGTTAATAAGCGGTCGCTGTCCGCTACCTGTGACGATGGCTATCTGCAGTCCCTGCTGTTTCAGTGTGCGCAGCAGCGTGCGTGCTCCGTACATCAGTCGGGGACGCGGGAAGGTAGTGAATATTCGCGCCTTCTCGTCGTACATCCGTTGTGCCTCCTCGAGGGTGATGTCTTTGTTCTGTTGTTGTTTTACGAAGTAGCGTATGGTGTCGATGCCTCGTGCTCCCTCCGTCATGTAGGCATCTTCGGCAGTCATAGTGATGCCGAAGGACGCCATAGACTTGTTCCACGCTACGGCGTGAAGAGGCATGGAGTTGACGAGTACCCCGTCCATATCGAAAAGCACGGCCTTGGGCTCAAAGTGCTCAAAGCCATGCTTCTTCTTATAGTTTTGAATTGACATAATCATTATTTCTCACTCTCGAGACGAGCCTTGATAGCCTTGGTGTCGGCTTCGTATCCAGGTTTCTCGAGGAGGGCAAACATATTCTTCTTGTATGCCTCGACGCCAGGCTGGTTGAAGGTGTTCACCTCGAGGAGGTTTCCGCTGATGCCGCAAGCTATCTCGAAGAAGTAGATAAGCTGTCCGAGGTAGTACTCGTTGAGCTTAGGCACAGCGATGCGCATGTTTGGAACGCCGCCATCGACGTGAGCCAGACGTGTTCCTAACTCAGCCATTTTGTTAACCTCGTCAACGCGCTTTCCAGCGAGGAAGTTCAGTCCGTCGAGGTTCTCCTCGTCAGAGGGGAAGAGCAGCTTGTGGTTAGGCTCCTCTATGCTTATCACCGTCTCGAAGATGGTGCGTTCGCCGTCCTGAATCCACTGTCCCATAGAGTGAAGGTCGGTGGTGAAGTCAACACTTGCGGGGTAGATACCCTTCTTGTCCTTACCCTCGCTCTCGCCGAAGAGCTGTTTCCACCACTCGCTGTAGTAGTGCAACTTAGGCTGGTAGTTCACCATAATCTCTATCTTCTTTCCTGCCTGGTAGAGTCCGTTACGAACGGCAGCATACTGTGCAGCCATATTCTCCTCGAAAGGAACGTCCTTGCCGCACGCCTTCTCCATAACCTGAGCGCCCTCGACGAGTGCTTTGATGTCGAAGCCGGCAACAGCTATTGGCAGCAGACCAACCGGAGTGAGAACGGAGAAGCGTCCGCCAACGTTGTCGGGGATGACGAAGGTCTTGTAGCCTTCCTTGTCGGCACAGGTACGTGCAGCACCCTTAACGGCGTCGGTAACGGCGATGATAACCTTGCGTGCCTCGTCCTTGCCCATCTGCTCCTCGCACTGCTTCTTCAGCAGACGGAAGGTGAGGGCGGTCTCTGTTGTCGTTCCCGACTTAGAGATGTTGATGACGCCGAACTTTTTTCCCTTGAGGTATTCTGTGAGCTCAGAGAGGTAGTCCTCGCCGATGTTGTTTCCTGCGAAGAGGATAGTGGGGTTCTTCTTGTCGTTTACGAGCCAAGCGAAGGAGTTGCTGAGAGCCTCGATGACGGCGCGGGCACCGAGGTAGCTACCACCGATACCAGCTACGACAACAGCCTCGCACTTCTCGCGGAGCACCTGAGCAGCCTGGTTAACCTCGGCGATGAACTCGGGTGTGATACTTGATGGCAAGTGGAGCCATCCGAGGAAGTCGTTGCCGGGACAAGTACCCTCTTCGAGAGCTATCTGTGCCTTCTTTACTTTAGGCTCGAAAGCCTTTACTGCGCCTGCTTCGAGGAAACAAGCAGCCTTTGTGATGTCAAGACTAATATTCTTCATTTTCAGTTAGTTATAATAAAAGGTTAATGTTTTTGTTATGTGTTTTATCTGAATGAATCAGTGAGCAGTTTTATCTCTATCTGCGGCGAGATGCGCTCGTAGAGAATATTGTAAACTGCGTCGAGGATAGGCATGTTTACGTGCATGTGTCGGTTTATTTCCTTCATACATTTAGTACCGAAGAAGCCCTCGGCAATCATCTCCATTTCTATCTGTGCCGACTTCACCGAGTAGCCCTTTCCTATCATTGTTCCGAAGGTGCGGTTTCGTGAGAAGTTGCTATATCCCGTCACGAGGAGGTCGCCCATATATGCCGAGTCGTTAATGTTTCTGTTCAGCGGGTGTATGGTTGATACGAAGCGGTTCATTTCCTGCACGGCGTTAGACATAAGTACAGCCTGGAAGTTGTCGCCGTATTTCAGTCCCGAGCAGATGCCCGATGCTATAGCATAGACATTTTTGAGTACTGAGGCATATTCGATGCCGATGACGTCGGTAGAGGTCTTTGTCTTTATGTAGTCGCTCTCGATGAGCGATGCGAAGTCGCGTGCTTTCTCTTGGTCGGCACACCCTATGGTGAGGTAGGAGAGTCGTTCCAGCGCCACCTCTTCGGCGTGTGAAGGACCGCCTATGCAGGCGAGGTTCTCCAGAGGCACGTCATATACCTGGTTGAAGTACTCCGAGCAGGCGAGGTTCTCGTCGGGCACGATACCCTTGATAGCTGTTATTATGAACTTGTCGCGCAGACGTGTCTTCAGCTTTTTGAGGTGATTCTTCAGGTATGGTGAGGGCGTTACAAACACTAAGGTGTCGTACGCCTCCACAATCTTGTTGATGTCTGAGGAGAACTCAATCTCGTTGACATCGAAGTGGACGCTCATGAGGTAGGCGGGGTTATGTCCCAAGCGACGGAAGTCCTCGATGCGGTCGTCGCGGCGCATATACCACCCTATGTGATGAGTCTTGCCTATCACAATCTTGGCTATTGCCGTAGCCCATGAGCCGCCACCTATTATTGCGATCCTATTCATTACTGAGCTTTATCTATCCACTGCTGTACTTCATCAACACTGGGTTTCTGCATCTCCAGTTTGTACTTCTTCACGATGTCGCCAATCTTCTGTTGCAGTCCTTGTGCCTTTTCGTCCTTGATATTCTGAACGAGGTTGAAGCCCGCTTTGCGCAGAACGGGAACCCATTCTTCGGCAACGCCAATCTCTGCCCATTCTGCGGGAGTGCTCTGGGGCACCTTCTTCTCGGGTTTCATCTGTGGGAAGAAGAGCACCTCCTGGATGTATGTCTTGCCCGTCATAAGCATTACGAGACGGTCGATGCCGATACCTATACCGCTGGTAGGAGGCATGCCGTACTGCAGCGCACGGAGGAAGTCGTGGTCTATGATCATTGCCTCGTCGTCGCCCTTGTCAGCCAGTTTCATCTGGTCTATGAATCGTTCCTCCTGGTCTATCGGGTCGTTGAGCTCGGAATAAGCATTAGCCAGCTCCTTACCGTTCACCATAAGCTCGAAACGCTCCGTCAGTCCTGGCTTAGAGCGGTGCATCTTGGTGAGTGGCGACATCTCCACGGGGTAGTCGGTGATGAAGGTAGGTTGTATGAAGGTGCCTTCGCAGAACTCTCCGAAGAGCTCGTCGATGAGTTTTCCCTTACCCATAGTCTCGTCAACTTCCATTCCCTTCTCTTTGCAGAAGGCACGAATCTCGTCTTCCGTCTTTCCGTTGCAGTCGAAGCCCGTCTTTTCCTTTATTGCGTCGAGGATAGGCAGACGACGGTACGGAGCCTTGAATGATATCACCTGTCCGTCGATTTCGCGTTCCGGTTTTCCGTTTACCGCGATACATATCTCCTCGAGGAGTTTCTCTGTGAACGACATCATCCACTGGTAGTCCTTGTACTGAACGTATAGCTCCATACATGTGAACTCGGGGTTGTGGTTGCGGTCCATTCCCTCGTTGCGGAAGTTCTTACCTATTTCATATACGCCCTCGAAACCGCCCACGATGAGTCGTTTGAGGTATAGCTCGGTGGCGATACGCATATACATATCCTGGTTGAGAGCGTTGAAGTGGGTAATGAAAGGACGTGCTGAGGCTCCTCCGGCAATCATCTGCAGGGTAGGGGTCTCCACCTCTGTGTAGCCTGCCTCGTCGAGAACACGACGAAGGGTGCGCAGCACCGTAGCACGCTGCAGGAAGGTATCTTTCACACCGTCGTTGACCACCAAGTCCACATAGCGCTGACGATAGCGCAGCTCGGGGTCGTCGAACTTGTCGTAGGCAACGCCGTCCTTGTATTTTACTATAGGCAGCGGTTTCAGCGACTTGCTGAGGAGGGTGAGTTCCTTAGCGTGCACGCTAATCTCGCCTGTCTGGGTACGGAACACGAAACCCTTGATGCCGATGAAGTCACCGATGTCAAGGAGTTTCTTGAATACCGTGTTGTAAAGTTCTTTGTCGTCACCAGGACAGAGGTCGTCGCGGGTGATATATACCTGGATACGTCCTTTTGAGTCCTGCAGCTCTACGAACGACGCCTTACCCATAACGCGGCGGCTCATCATTCGTCCTGCTATGCAGACCTCGCGTTCCTGGTCGTCCTGGAACTCGTTTATGATGTCTATTGAAAATGCATTTGTTGGATATTCCGCTGCTGGATATGGGTCGATGCCCATCTGGCGCAGCGCGTCAAGACTCTCTCGTCTTCCGATTTCCTGTTCACTAAGTTCTAATACGTTCATAATTCTAAAATTGCAATTTGGTGCAAAGATACACAATTATTGCGAATAAAGTATTATGAATTAGAATTTTTTAGCAGTAAACATTAGAATGTTTAGTACTTGAAACTTGAGCCGCCGACGAACTCTCGCATAATTGACGTTGGAGGAATCTCCTTGTCGCTGACGGGAATGAAGTAGCGTATGAACTTCAGAAGTCGGTGAGCCTCAGAGTATTCGGGACAGTTCTTGGGGACTGTAGAGAGGATGATTTCAGCGTGTGGACGTAGCACAGCGAACTCAATGTTAAGGGCGGAGTTGAACATCACGTCGGCACTCTCCTGGAAGGGGAATATCCACTTATCCTCAGCGTCGCAGACGTTCTTCCACTGACTTATTGTCTCTCGGGCAGTAAAGGCACCCTTGTTATAGTCGCGTATGATGCGTCGCAGCAGTCGGTTGTCGCGTACGGGAATCCAGTTGTGGTCGTCAAGCGAGATACTTGTAAGTGCCGAGATGTATATGCGGAACTTCACGGAGTCCTCTATCTCCTTTGTCAGCAGCGGGTTAAGGGCGTGAATACCCTCGATGATGAGTACGCTGTCGTTGGTGAGTTTCAGTTTTTTGCCGTTCCACTCGCGCTTTCCCGTTGTGAAGTTATACTCGGGAACCTCCACGCGCTCCCCGTTCATGAGTCGTATGAGGTGGTCCTCAAGGAGGTGATAATCAACGGTTTCTATGTTGTCGAAGTCGTAGTCGCCGTTAGGCAGTTTCGGGGTATCCAGACGGTTTACGAAGTAGTCGTCGGTAGAGAACGACAGCGGGCGCAGTCCGCAGGCGAGCAACTGTACGGAGAGACGTTTGCAGAACGTCGTCTTTCCCGATGATGACGGTCCTGTTATGAGTACCAGTTTCACTGGGTTCTCCTCGGAGTGGTATCGACGGTCTATCTCTTCGGCTATCTGTACTATCTTCTTCTCCTGGAGAGCCTCGCTGACCTGTATCAGTTCCGAGGCGTGACCGTTGAGTACCGACTTGTTGACATCACCCGCATTAGAGAGTCGCATGATGATGTCCCAGCGTGTCTTCTCGGCGAACATGCTGTACGTCTTAGGCATATCAACCTTCTCGGCAAGGACGGTGGGGTTGTTCCAGTCGGGTACGCGGAGCAGCATACCGTCGTAATATGGCTCCAGTCCCCATACCTTTATGTAGCCTGCCGACGGCACCAGCGGTCCGAAGTAGAAGTCGGCGGTGTCGCCCAGCATATAGTAGTCGGAATATATCTGTCCGCTGGTCTCAAGCAGTTTCACCTTGTCGGAGAAACCTCTCTCCTGAAACACCCGCAGTGCCTCCTCCGTTGTTGCCTCGTTACGACGGAAGGGCATATCGAGGTCTATAATCTCCTGCATCCTGTTACGCATCTTCGTCACGTCGTCGTTGGTGAGGGGTATGTTACCCTTCTTCTTGAAGTTGCAGTAGTATCCGCGTGATATGGTGTGTTCAATAAACAACTTGCTACCCGGGAAGAGGTCCTGTGTGGCTTTGTAAAGAATGAAGCACAGTGAACGCACATACGCGCTGTGTCCTGAACCTACGCGTGCATCGAGGAACTCTACGTCGCGGTTTTGGTACAGACGGAACTTCAGTCCCTGTGATACGTTGTTCACCTTTGCCGACACCACAGGGTAGGGCATCTTCAGCTCGTCGGCAAACTCTTGGTAAACGTCTAAAAGCGATGTGCCCTCAGGAAAACTCTTTGTGATGTTGTTGTTCTTACAGCGGATTTGGAGCATTTTCTTATTATTTTATGTGTTACCTCTTACCTCTTATTGGAAGTCCAGAGACTCTTTTATTTCCTTCGTCGTTGCCGTCTGGTTAATCTTTATGTCACCGATGGCAGAGAGCAAGGTGAAGTTTATGGTGCCTGCAGTATTCTTCTTGTCGTGAGTCATAAGTTCTAAGAGCTCATCGACATCCTTACAGTCCGTAGGAGCCACCCCGTAGTAGGAGCGTATGAACTGCTCCGTCTGACGGAACTGGTCGCGAGGGAAGTCGGTCTTTATAACGCTGAGATACAGCTCGGCGATGAGTCCCCAGGCTACGGCATACCCATGGAGTACGGGTTGCCGACGCATAGCCCACGTCTCAAGGGCGTGACCTACGGTGTGTCCAAAGTTAAGAGCCTTACGGAGTCCCTTCTCGTGTGGGTCCTCGGTGACTATGTGTTCCTTCACCTCCACACTCTCGCGAACCATCTCCTGAAGAATCTTAAGGTCGGGTTGTGCGAGGTCGAAGGTTATGTGACGTGCCCACATCGCGGTGTTGGCAAGCAACGAGTGTTTCAGCATCTCGGCATATCCGGAGCGGATGTTCTCGTTGTCGAGGGTACTCAGAAACTGCGTGTCGATGATTACCGTACGGGCATCGTTGAAGACACCAATCTCGTTCTTCAGTCCTCCGAGGTTTATTCCCGTCTTTCCGCCCACCGACGCGTCAACCATAGCGAGTAGGGTAGTGGGGATGTTAATGAATTCTATTCCCCTTTTGAAGGTGCTTGCCGCGAAGCCTCCGAGGTCGGTAACCATTCCGCCGCCGATGTTCACCAGCAGCGAGTGGCGTGTGGCACCATGCTCACTAAGTTCCGTCCATACGTGGGTTATAGAGTCAATGTTCTTATTGGTGTCGCCGGCAGGGATGGTTATAAGGTGGACATCTCGGAATACCTCGTAGTCCTTCACTCTGGGCCAGCATTTCAGGGCTGTTGTTGCGTCTGTAAGTACAAACGTCTTGTCACATTCACACTGACTGACAGCCAGCGTAATGTCGCTCTTTAAATCCTCCGAAAAAACTATCTTCTGGTTCATTCGGTTGCAAAATTACGAAAAGTCGAGGGCAGTACAAAATAATTTTTTTGTTTTTTGTGCCAATAACATTTTTTTTAGTTATTTTTGTACGCGAAAAACAAGAAAAACATTATTTATGAAAAGACATTTTATTATATGTATTCTTGCTGCAACCTTCGCGTTGACAGCAGGAGCACAGGAACAAGCACAGGAGAAAAAGGCAACCATAGAAGTGCCGCAGTGGGTAAAGGATATCCGGTTGAGCGGCTACGGCATGATGCAGTATCAGGCAGAAGACAAGGATGAAGGTAAACATAACGAGTTCAACGTTCGTCTTATGCGTGTCTCACTAAGCGGAAAGATAAGCGATTTCGACTGGTTGGCACAGGTGCAAGGGTCGTCTAATGCCGGTCCTGGTAACCCCACGCTGATGCTTGTTGATTTCTATGCCGAGTGGACGAAATACAAGGAATTCCGTGTTAAGGTGGGAGAGTTCAAGCGTGCCTTTACCTTCGAGAACCCCACAAACCCTATTACTCAGGGGTGGTACTCGTATGCTCTGGTCGTCAATAACCTCTCCGGTAACGGTGACCGTACCGGCGAGAAGTCCTCCGGCGGACGCGACATAGGTGTACAGATACAGGGCGACCTCTTTCCTAACAGCGATGGGCGCCGTTTGCTTCACTACCAGGTGGGAGTATATAACGGTGAAGGTATCAACCAGAAGGACCAGGACAACCGCAAGGACATCATCGGCGGTTTGTGGGTAATGCCTATTGACGGAGTGCGCATAGGAGCTTTCGGGTGGACAGGCTCGCGTGCCGGCATCGGCGGTAAGAACCGCTATGCACTTTCCGCCGAGTACGACAAGGACGAATATACCTTCCGCGCGGAATATATACACTCACAAGGGTGGGGTGCTGCCAAGGCAGGCGACAATACCCGCGTCGTTGACCCCACAAAGGGTGACAAGGCAGACGGATGGTACGCCTTTGGCATAGTGCCGGTGCTGAAGTCTAAATTGCACGCAAAGGCGCGCTACCAGTGCTACCGCCAGTCGAAGGAGTGGGGCACGTCAAAGACCATGTACGAAGTAGGCTTAAACTATTTCTTTACGAAAGACCTGCAGATTAACGCCGAGTACGCTCGCGTCAACGACCGTACCATAGCCAATGCCGATAAGCATAACTACAATTTCTTCGATGTAGAGTTAGATTTCCGCTTCTGATTAAACTTTCCCGCTCCGTCGCCGTCTAATACTCAGTATTAAGCATAAAGTTATGAACAGATTTATTATGGTGCTGGTATTCCTGACGGCATGTATCGCTATGCAGGCTCAGGTGAGTATCAGCGGAACGGTGACAGACAGAGATACGAAAGAGGGAATAGAACAGGTTACTGTGCAGCTGCTGCGTGGCGACAGCACCTTCGTGAAGGGTACTCTGACCAACGAAAGCGGAGCATTCAGTATAGACAACGTTGACGACGGACGATATATAGTAAAGCTGAGCAGCGTGGGCTACCAGCCTTACTGCAAGGACGTCCGCGTGAAAGGAGGAAAGACCATAGACCTCGGAACACTCGTGATGGGTGCCGACGCCATAATGTTGAAGGCAACGACGGTGACAGCACAGGCACAGAAGGTGATACTGCGCGAAGACACCTTCGTATATAATGCCGACGCCTACAGAACACCTGAGGGCTCTGTGGTAGAAGAACTCGTGAAGAAGCTCCCGGGAGCAACAGTTGACGAAAGCGGAAAGATAACCATCAACGGTAAGGAGGTAAAGAAAATTCTCGTTGACGGTAAGGAGTTTATGACCGGCGACACCAAGACGGCAATGAAAAATCTGCCTACAAGCATAATACAAAGCATCAAGGCATACGACGAGAAGAGCGATATGGCGCGAGTGACGGGTGTTGACGACGGCGAGGAAGAAACGGTGCTCGACTTCGGCATAAAGCGCGGAATGAACAAAGGACTCATGATGAATGCTGATGTGGCGGCAGGAACGAAACACCGCTATGCAGAACGCCTCATGGTGGGAGTGATGAAGGACGACCTTAAGGTGATGGGTTTCGGAAATGCCAATAACACCAATGACCAGGGGTTCCCGGGCGGTGGCGGCGGAGGACGCTTCGGAGCCGGAAAGAACGGACTCAACTCCTCGAAAATGCTGGGCGTCAACGTAGGTTACGAAAAGAAGAATAAACTCGAGATCAACGGTAACGTAAGGTGGAACCATAACGACGGTGACATATACTCGTTTCAGGCGACAAAGAACTTCGTAGGCGGTGATGTGACGTCACACTCAAACAGCCTTAACCAGAAATACAGCAGAGGCAACCAGTGGAACTCACGTTTCAAGATAGAGTGGAAGCCCGACACAATGACAAATATCCTCTTCAGACCTTCCTTCAGCTATTCTTCAAACGACGGCAACGACGGACAGGACAGCAAGACGTGGGACGCTGTAGATATCCTGAACAGTAAGCTGAGCCGTTCGACAACATACTCCGACAGCAAGAACCTGGGAGGAATGTTGCAGATAAACAGGAAGTTGAATACTAAGGGACGTAACGTCACCCTGCGCACTGAGGCAAACTACTCCGACGGCGACAGCAAGAACCTGGCGACAAACAACGTACACCTGTACCAGATATTAGACAGGTTCGGCAACGACAGTACCTACCAGACAAACCGCTATAACGTGACGCCGACAAAGAGCTGGAACTACTCGGTACAGGCAACATACACGGAACCGCTGGCAAAGAAACTCTTCCTGCAGCTGTCGTATAAGTACACATATAAATATAATAAGAGCGACCGCACCACATACGCCTTCAACGATCTTGGCGAACACTTCTTCGACGGCATACCTATGGACTACAGAAACTGGGACGCCTACCTGTCGCGACTCGCCAATCCGCTGCCGACGTACGAAGATACAAAACTAAGTCGCTTCTCGGAGTATAAGAACTATATCCACGACCTGCAGGCAACGCTGCGATGGGTACACCCGAAATACCTGCTCAACGTGGGTGTGCTGCTACAGCCCCAGAAGACAACCTTCCGACAGCGTTACATGGGAACGAATGTGGAGACAGACCGCACCGTCACAAACTTCACGCCGACGCTGGACTTCAGATACACCTTCTCGAAAGTCAGTAAGTTGCGCATAAACTACAGGGGAGTGACTACACAGCCTAATATGAGCGACCTCGTAGATATCATCGACGACAGCGACCCGCTGAACATCACCCGCGGTAATCCCGGACTGAAACCGTCGTTCACCAATAACCTGAGGTTCTACTATAACACCTATATGGAGAAACACCAGCGTTCGCTGATGACATATCTTAACTTCAGCAACACAAGAAACGCTATCTCTAACCGCGTAGTGTATGACGCTGCGACGGGTGGACGCATATCACAACCCGACAACGTCAACGGCAACTGGCAGGTGGATGCTGCGCTGATGTTCAACACTCCCGTTGACAGCGCCGGCTACTGGAACGTTAACACCTTCACACAGGGCGGATATAACAACTACGTGGGATATGTCAGCGTTAATTCTATGTCGCTGTCAGAGAGGAATACCACACGAACCTTCAACCTCAGTGAACGTCTGCAGACAAGCTATCGTCGCGACTGGTACGAGGTGGCTCTCGACGGTTCCTTCAACTATATGACTGTACGCAACCTGCTGCAGTCGCAGAACAACCAGAATACGTGGCAGTTCTCCTACGGCGGTTCGCTGAACTTCTACATGCCCTGGGGCACAAGTCTTTCTACAGATATGCACATGAACAGTCGCAGAGGCTATTCCGATACGTCTATGAATACCAACGAACTGGTGTGGAACGCCCAGGTGTCACAGAGTTTCCTGAAGGGAAAGGCGCTGACAATATCGCTGCAGTTCTACGACATACTGCAACGTCAGAGTACGCTGTCGAGAACGGTAAACGCAATGATGCAGAGCGACACGTCGTATAACAGCATAACGAGCTACGCTATGCTACACGCTGTCTATCGTTTTAATGCTTTCGGAGGGAAAGGCGGTCGCTCAGGACGTAGCGGACGCGGTGAAAGGATGGGTGACGGTCGTGGCGGCTTCGGCGGTGGTTACGGCGGCGGCAGACCACCGAGGTTCTAATCGTCATCCTCGTCGAAGTCGTCGTCTAAATCGTCGTCAAAGAATATAGGCGCCGTGAACTCGTCGAGGGCTCGGCGCTCTTTCTTTGTAGGACGCCCTGTGCCGCGGGCGCGGTCAACAAATCCGCTGATACGACTCATCTCGAGAAGTTCGTACTGCTTAGGGTCGGTGACGTTCTCGTAAATCTCAGGCAGCAGCTTTGCTCCTACGCGCTGCTCAATACATTTTAGTACGCGGAACGAGTAGGTTATGGGAGGCTTCTTGACACTTACCACCTCGCCTTCCTTCAGCGGGCGCGAGGGCTTTACTGTCGTGCCGCCAATGGTGACACGCCCGTTCTTGCAGGCATCGGCAGCAATGCTGCGAGTCTTGAAGATTCGTGCCGCCCACAACCATTTATCTATTCGTGCCTCCATAATAACTCTTCACTCTTCACTCTTAACTCTTCACTCTCTTGTTGAACTGATTCATGGTGAAATCAACACCAGTGAGGACAAAACTCTTTATCACCTCTACGGCGGTGTCTATGGCGGGTTGGAAGAGTTTCTTCTCGTCGTCCGAGAAGGTGCCGAGAACATAGTCTATCTGTCCACCCATCGAGAAGTCCTTACCTATACCCATACGCAGACGGGCATAGTTCTGACCTATCAGCTGTTGTATGTGTCCCAGACCGTTATGACCGCCGTTGCTGCCGCCAGCCTTGAGGCGGAAGGTGCCAAGGGGTAGCGCTATCTCGTCGCTGACAACGAGCAGACGCTCCTGGGCTATCTTCTCCTTCTCGAGCCAGTAGCGCACAGCGTTGCCGCTGAGATTCATAAAGGTGGTGGGCTTTAGAAGAAAGACCTTACGACCTTTCAGCGATGTCTCGCCAAGATAGCCGTAACGACGATCTTCAAAAACAGTATTGGACGCCTTTGCAAAAGCGTCCAACACCATGTAACCTGCATTGTGACGGGTGTCGGCATACTCCGCTCCCGGATTGCCCAACCCCACAATTAAGTATTTGTCCATTATTCAGCGGCTTCTTCAGTGTTCTCCTGAGCAGCAGCATTAGACTTACGTGTTGCCTTGATAGTGCAAACCACAACGTCCTTGCTTGTTGCCATCTCCAGACCTGGGAAGTTGAGCTCGCCAACCTTGATGCTCTTACCGATAGTAAGGTTAGTAACATCAATGTCGAGAGTTTCAGGAATATCACCGTACTTAGCAGTAACGTTAACCTTACGAACGATGAGGCTAAGACGACCACCATCGCGAACACCCTGTGCCAAACCGTTGAGCTTAACAGGAACACCGATAGTGATTGGTTTGTCCTCGTGTACCTCGTAGAAATCTACGTGGAGAAGAGCGTCTGTTACTGGGTGGAACTGGAGCTCCTTGATGATTGCTGCGTGCTTCTCACCCTCGATGTCGATAGCGATGAGGTAGATGTGAGGAGTGTAAACAATCTTACGGAGTTCAGTGAACTCTACCTGGAAAGGTGTTGCTACTGGAAGGTTGTTCTTGTCGCGTGCCTCACCATAGAGGTTGCATGGAACGAAACCTTCTTTTCTTAACTTCTTAGAAGCCTTTTTGCCGATGTCGCTTCTTTTCTGTGCTTTGATTGAAATCTCTTTCATAATCTTTTTTGTTACTCTAAATTAAGTTTTAAGATATGCTTAATTCGCCATCACTTTACGAAAAAGCGGTGCAAAGGTACGTCTTTTTATTTAAACAGCCAAATAAATTGGATTTTTTATGTAGTTTTCTTGCAGAAGACTATAATTTTAAGTATATTTGCAGGCAATTATCAAGGATCTTTGAACAAGAAACAGTAAAAACACATGATTAACAGAGAATTAATCCGTATCAAAATCGTACAGTTAACCTACGCCTACTATCAGAATGGTAATAGGAATATCGATACGGCAGAGAAGGAACTAATCTTCAGCCTGTCGAAGGCATACGACCTGTACAACTATCTCTTAGGACTCATGGTTGCACTGCTCAACGAGTCGCGAAAGAGAGTAGAGGTGGCTGCGTCGAAAGCAAAACGCGAAGGACTAAAGATGCCTTCGGAGCGCTTCGTGCAGAACAAGTTCTTGCTACAGCTCGAAGTAAACAGTCAGCTTACGGAGTTTATGGAAAACCAGAAACAGACGTGGGAGGACGATACGGAGTTCGTGCGCAGACTGCTCGACCAGATTGAGCAGAGCGATATGTATAAGGAATATATGGAGAGCGACGACAACTCCTACGAGAGCGACAGAGAGCTGTGGCGCAAGATATACAAAAACCTCATCATGAACAACGAGGACCTCGACGCACTGCTCGAGGAGAAGAGTCTTTACTGGAACGACGACAAGGACATCGTCGATACCTTCGTGCTGAAGACGATAAAGCGCTTCGAGGCAGAAAACGACAACAAACAACCGCTGCTGCCGGAATATCGTGACGAGGAAGACCGCGAGTTCGCACAGAAGTTGTTCCGCGCAACGATACTCAACGCCGATACCTATCAGCGCTACATGAGCGAGGCGTCGCGCAACTGGGACTTCTCACGACTGGCATATATGGACGTGGTGATAATGCAGATAGCAATAGCCGAGATGCTCACCTTCCCCAACATCCCCGTCAATGTTACCATCAATGAGTACGTTGACCTCGCCCGCCTTTACAGCACACCAAAGAGTTCAGGCTACATCAACGGTATGCTCGACGCAATAGCACGTCACCTTATCGATACAAAGAAAATGATGAAGACTCTCCCCGAAAAAGAATAAATAGAAAATCGTAAATAGTCAAATAGAAAATTACAACAATGTCAACACTTATTTTACAAGCTCAAGCCCAAGGTGGCGGCGGCATGGGAATGATTCTTATGATGGTAGCAATATTCGCCATCATGTGGTTCTTTATGATTCGTCCTCAGCAGAAGAAGCAGAAGGAGATACGCAACTTCCAGAACTCTCTGCAGGAAGGCGCAAAGGTAGTTACCGGCGGTGGTCTCTACGGCACAGTAAAGCGTATAGACATTCAGAATAACGTAGTAGAGGTAGAGGTGGCACACAACGTAGTGGTGCGCGTTGACCGTAACTATGTCTTCGCCGACGCTTCTGCTATGCAGGGAGCACAAAAGTAAGGTCGGCTCATGGGCAACGGAATAGTTCGCTTGGCAAAGAGAATAACAAACTCCCTGTTCGGGTATCTGAACAGGCAGTTTTTTATATTCTTATTCTTTTTGTTCCTGAGCGGAATATTCTGGTCGCTACTCACTCTTAACGAATCGTACGAACGCGACATCCCAGTACTCGTCAAGGTCGTTGACTACCCCAAGAAGGTTATCATAACCAGCGATGTGGTGGACACCGTTAGGGTGAGCATAAAGGATAAGGGCTATGCTCTTCTGGCTTACCTCTACGGCGATGCTCTACCCGTTGTCACCGTCGATTTCAAGACTCACGCCAACGACGGGAAGTGCATAGTGACAGCAGCGGAGATACAAAAAGTACTACGACAGCAACTCTACACCTCGTCGAAGATATCGGGCGTAAAACCGTCGCAGCTGGAGTTCTATTACAACTATGGAGAGAAGAAATACCTCCCAGTACAGCTGAATGGCGAGATACGTCCTATGCGCAGCTACTCCATAATGAAGGTTACCTTCGAACCCGACAAGGTGGTGGCGTATGCCTCTGAGGAGAAACTTGCCGAGTTGCAGAATGCTGTGACTACAAACGTCTCTCTTCTCGATGTCAAGGACACTATAGTGGAAAACATCTCATTAGAGAAGATTGCTGGCGTGAAGTTCGTACCCTCAAAGGTCAAAATGAGCGTCTATCCCGATGTCCTTACGGAGGAGTCGTTAGAGGTGCCCGTGACAACGATAAACGTACCCGAAGGGAAGTCGCTGAGGATGTTCCCTGCAAGGGTTAAGGTGTCGTTCACCGTTCCGGCAAGCCAGTTCCGACGCATTCATCCTATACAGTTTACCGTCGTTGCAGACTATCAAGACATAGCCGCTCACCCGACGGAGAAGTGTACACTGAAGATAAAGGAGGTTCCTGACGAGGTGAAAAACGTCCGACTGGAACAGCCACAGGTTGACTATCTTGTAGAAAACCAATGAGACGGATAGCCATAACGGGGGGTATAGGAAGCGGCAAGAGCTACGTCTGCAGGATGCTGGCGGAGCACGGCATAGAGATATACGACTGCGATGCCGCCGCAAAACGACTGATGAGGACTTCCAGTGAGTTGCGAGCCAGACTGACAGGACTCGTCGGCAGCAATCTGTATGACGGCGAACGACTTAACAAACCCGTAATGGCGCAGTTCCTGCTCAGCAGCGACGAGAACCAACGTGCCATAAACGCCATAGTCCATCCCGCCGTAGGCGAGGACTTCCTTCGTTCGGGAATGAAGTGGATGGAGTGCGCAATACTTTTCGAGAGCGGTTTCGACAAACTCGTAGATTATAAAATATGTGTCGTCGCACCCCTCGAAATAAGACTGCAGAGAATAATGCAACGCGACGGACTGACACGCCAAAAGGCTATGGAGTGGATCAGCAAACAAATGCCGCAAGAGGAAGTGTCGTCAAAGTGCGACTTCGTCATCGTTAACGACGGTGTGGCAGACCTTCAACAGCAAATAGAAAACTTAAACAACATTATAAAAATATAGAACATTATGAAAGAAGTTATTTTATCAATATCTGGAAAACCAGGACTCTTTAAACTCGTGTCAAGAGGAAACCGTAATCTCATCGTCGAGACCCTCGACGCTCAGCACAAGCGTATGCCAGCCTTCGGTACCGACCGCATCACATCGCTCAACGACGTCGCTATGTACACCGACGACGAGGACGAACCGCTGACAAAAATCCTTGCCGCAATGGGTAAGAAAGAAGACAACAAAAAGGCTTCCATCGACGGAAAGAAGGCAAGCAGCAAGGAACTCCGTGAGTACTTCGCAACAATCCTTCCAAACTTCGACCGCGACCGCGTGCACGATAACGACATCAAGAAACTCATTCAGTGGTATAACATCCTCGTAGAGAATAATATCACCGACTTCGACGCTGAACCCGAAGCAGAGAAGGCAGAGTAGCGAAAGAAAACCCGAACCGGAGAAGGGTGTGCAATGAAATAAAACCCGAAAGCCCTGTGATTATGGGACTTCCGGGTTTTTAGGTTTCCCGAAATTTTAGTTTTCAAAAAAACATCACACATTACACTGAAAAATCTTTACACTATAATTCTTGTGGTGTGTATGTTTATTCAAAATAAACCTATGGTTTACTCCGAGTATGGCGGCGCTTTACTCTGACCAAACCTATGGTTTAGTCGGAGAAAACCTATGGTTTGGTCCGAGAAAAGCCATTTCGTGGTGAAAACAAACCATAGGAACGGTGAAAATAGGGCATTTTTATGGTCAAAAAGGCATATTTATTCAGGAAGGAAATAAATATACTATAGTGGATTTGAAAATTCTTTACACATGCGTCTTCAATAGTTCTCTGCCGCTAACACCCTGTTATTCAGCACTTTACACACAAAATCACCGTTGTGTTTTACAATTCTCACCCTTCAATAATGGCTTAAGCCACTGACTGTCAGAGCAATAACCGGTGTAATGTGTAATGTTTCTTTTGAAAAATTAAATTTCCGGAATCCTAAAAACGCACAAAGGTACTGGACTTTGCCTTAGACTTAGTAATGGTTTTAGTCTTGAACTGGTTAATAATGTCTGTAATGGTCTTTGTATTGTACTTTGTACGTTTTTACAAAAAATCTTTCAAAAATCTTTTGTAAAATAACGAAAATTTAATTTGTATTTTACACTCGTTATAACTCTTTAATGTGATTAATTATGGTAACAACGCAATTGAATGCCGCCCAGTTGAATGTATTGAGACTGATGTCATACATCAGTACTGAGCAGGAGCAACAGGAATTACAGGACATCCACAATATGGCTATTGTGCCTTAAAGCCCTGTAATATGACGGGTGACAGTTCCTTGTCATATGAGGTGACAGGAACTGATGTTGTAAGTTAAAAAGTGATAATAATACGATGTAAAATTCCCGCTTTTGGGAATTTTGCCTTATATTTGCAGTCATAATAATGATATAGAAGATGATATATGCGATTAGTTAGTGTTGCTAGCGAGCTGCGAGCAATCTCGTTCCTTCATTACGAACAATTGGCAGGCACTAACGGAATGAGTTCCATCCGAGTTGTTAATGGAATGGTGGAACGTATCCTTTTTAGAGAATTTGATGGTGGAATAAGTATTAAAGTTTTAAGTTTAGACGATACGCATTATGGCAACAAGAAATGAAAATCCAGCACCCTTCATGGCGGTGCATCCTGGTATGATGATTAAACCAGAATTGGAAGAACGTGGAATCAGCCAGAAGGATTTCGCCAAGATGGTTGGCGTCCAAGCGTCGCATCTGAGTGAGGTCTTGAACGGAAAGCGTGGACTTACTACAGATTTGGCTGTGAAAATTGAGTCAGCTATAGGTCTTCCTGCAAAGGTGTTATTGTCTGCACAGGCGCAGTATGAGTTGGAATCCGCAAATCCTACAAGTGATAATAAGAAGGAAGAAACTATAGCTATTACGAT